>Ga0208666_1000035_pt1 | contig 53927 bp, 74 predicted proteins | sample 5B_taG_FD_184078 | JGI IMG/M metagenome (GOLD analysis project Ga0208666, IMG submission 184078) | Marine viral communities from the Subarctic Pacific Ocean - 5B_ETSP_OMZ_AT15132_CsCl metaG (SPAdes) (version 2) | ecosystem: Environmental > Aquatic > Marine > Oceanic | place: Pacific Ocean...
GGGCCAGATGCTAGATGGCAACCGCAACGTCGAGATAGACGATCTGTGGTCAGTGCATAGCTATGAAGGGGACTACAACCCGATCCATGACCACGGCACAAAGACCGTGATGGGTATAAGCTGCACGACTTGGACGAAAGTGCCACCTCAGATAGAACAAGGGCCACGGCCCGGATCTGAAGATTACGGTCTGTATAATGCGTCTGGCGAGTCTGACGGGTGCTTGTGCTTTAACTACGGTCAAAGCTCCTCTTGGGACAAAGAGCGGTTGAAGCCAACGCAGAACATCGTTGTGCGCCCACAAGTAGGCAAGCTGTACATGTTTCCAAGCTGGATGCAGCACATGGTCTACCCGTTCCGGGGTAAAGGTGAACGCCGTACTGTAGCGGCCAACTTGAATTGTTTTAGAGAGGAGATAGCCGCATGAGCTTGATGGAAATTGTAACCACGTTGACTACCTTGTCAGTCATTGCATCTGCTGTGTGCGCCGCTACGCCCACCCCAAAAGATGATGCGTTCATGGCGAAGTACATCTACCCTGTGATTGAAGCCCTCGCTTTGAATGTGGGTAAATCCAAAGAATAACTATGTGCTATCTAGCGATGGCAGAGGAATGGAGCTTGGACAACGGTGATAAGGCATTGAACCAGATCTCTACTCACGAGCAAGTGTGTGAGCAGCGTTACCTGCGTATTGAGGAGCGTTTAAACGATGGCTCTAGACGTTTTGATAAACAAGACCGCATGCTTTATGGAATTATTATTTTAATTATTGGGAGCATTTTGATCCCGCAGTTTTTAGGAGGTTGATATGTCAGAAGAAGGAATTCGAGTCCCAACGTGGGCATTGCCAGCGTTTTTAGCTGTACTGTCGGGCGCTGTTGTATGGGGCGCTAGTCAGGCGCAAGCACAGGCTACACAAGAAGAAGTGGATCGTATTGAAGCTGTAGTAGAAAAAACAGTTGAAGAGGCACAAGCCACGGGAAAATTAGCAGCAGTCAATGCGAGCAAGATCGAGGCTATCGTCGATTCATTGGCGGAGCAGTCCGAGACAGCGAAGGCATCAGATCAGAAACTTCAGCAATTAATAGAGATAATGCTGAAGCAGAACTAGAGTACGACCCCGCCAGCCCGAATTTGTTTTGCGATTTGCGGGAGTGGCGAATGTTAGAGCTAGTCAATCCTCCTGCATACCGTCACTGCCTTGCATTGGCATGGTTACGATACAACCACCGCCAGTGCGGGTACGGCGCTCAGATCTACATACAGAACACCATGCCGCGTGTTTTAGGCACAGCACATCAACTTGATGCAGAACTGCTTACTTGGGAACTTGTTAAGCCAAAAGCTGTGCGTACTCAAGCGGTTCAGAAGAAGAAGCGTCTGTAATGGATGCGGCTCCTTTCCCGAACAGTGTCAACGCCCCAGTGCCGACTGTGGTAAAAAACAAAATACACGACAGTTTTCGCATCAATCAAATATCTAATGTGCGAACAGATAAGGTGGCAGCTACTACAAAATACAGCGAGTTTGTGTATGAATATCGAAGCGGTGAGGTGCTTACCACGACCCTCAAGATATCCGGACAAAGCCTATTGGATATACGCGCATGACCATGATGATTTTTGTGCTGATATTGGTTGAAAAAGGACAGCCCACAGGAGAAGAGTTTTACTTTCAAGAGCTTACGTCGTGCCTTGAATACTCAGATGCGCTTAATAATCAGTCGGTTAGCTTTCAAAATGGCAGTAGAAATAGGTTCTTTGAATCATACTGCCGAGTTCGTCAAATCAATGTCACTGATGCAGGTACTAAGATACTATTCAGAGACCCAAAGAAGTCGGGGGATTGATGAGTCCTAAGAAATTAGAGCCTAAATCACGGTATGCTCAGTACGACCTAGATGGAGATGGGGTCGTGAGCGATGAAGAATTGGCGCGAAATCAAGAACTCGTTGAGATCGAACTGCGTGAAGAGAAAGCAGATAGTCAACGCCGAATGGCTTGGGTTAGTCTTGGCAGTATGGTGGTTTACGCTGTATTACCACTTTTGCCCTTCATACCTGAGTCTCGTTTGTCCACTTTGGCTTCTCTGAGCGACATGCTATTCCTTAGCCAAGCAAGTATTGTGGGTTTATACTTTGGTGCAACAGCTTATATGGCTCGTGGTCGATGAGTAAAAGGCGTGGCGTTTAAACGGTATATAAATGACATTACAAAGATTTAACTTTAAGCCGGGAATTTATAGAGAAGGCACTGCGTATAGCAATGAGGGTCATTTTTACGATGCTTCATTTGTTAGATTTAGAAGTGGTCATCCAGAAAAAGTTGGCGGTTGGGTAAAAAAATATACAGCTTCATTTATTGGAGTTTGTCGAAAAATAAAACAATGGGCTGCTAATGATGGACTGCGGTTTATTGCGCTAGGAACAACAAAAAAGACGTACATTATTTCTGGCAATATATTTATAGATGTAACTCCAATACGAGATACAACAAGCGCAGGTGATGCAACATTTGCAGCATCAGATGGATCATCAACTCTTACGGTGACAGAAACTGGTCATGGCGCAGCACTAGGTGATTTTGTCACATTCAGTGGTGCGGCAACGTTAGGCGGCTTAATTACTGCGGAGGTGCTTAATCAAGAGTATGAAATTGCATCTATTACATCTGCTAATGCATTTACAATAACTGCAAAAGATACATCTGGAAGCGCAGTAACTGCTAATGCTAGTGATACTGGCAACGGTGGTAGTTCAGTTATAGCTGCATATCAAATTAACATTGGACTTGATGTTGCAGTTCCCGGTGGTGGATGGGCATCTGGCCCATGGGGTGATGGCACATGGGGTACTGCTGCTGGAGAAACATTATCAAATAGTCTTAGGCTGTGGTCGCTTGATAACTTTGGTGAAGATTTACTACTTAATGCTCGACTTGGCCCGATATTTTTATGGGATAAAACAAACACCACTACAAGGGCAAAAGAGCTTTCAACGATAGCAAATGCATCTAATCCGCCATCAGAGGTTTTGCAAGTAGTTGTGTCAACACAAGATCGGCATGTATTAGCAATTGGATGTAATCCTATTTTTGAGTCTAATTTAGATCCCATGCAAATTAGATGGTGTTCGCAAGAAAATGCATTGGACTGGACGCCGACAACAACTAATACCGCCGGAGACTTAAAGTTATCAGTTGGCTCTACAATTGTTGGTGCGCTTAGGGGGCGTCAAGAAGTTGCTATTTGGACAGACAATGCTTTGTACAGTGTGCAGTTTGTTGGTGCGCCTTTTGTTTTTAAGGCAAATTTAATTACAGATGGTGTTAGCTTAATTTCACCCAATGCTGCTATTACTGCAAACAACGTCATATTTTTCATGGATCGTGGTAATTTTTATGCGTATGCGGGTGCCGCAAAAGTATTGCCTTGTACTGTTCGTCAGTATGTATTTGATGATTTTAATGACGTTCAATCAGAACAAGTAACTGCGTTTGCAAATACCGGGTTTAATGAGGTTGGATGGTTTTATCCATCATCTGGATCTACAGTGCTAGACAAACAAGTTGTTTACAATTATGCAGAAAATGTTTGGTCAATTTCTGATTTAGCTAGGGATGCTTGGGATGATGCTGCGGCATCGTCTGAAAATCCAATAGCGGTAAAGACTGTAAACGATGCTGGTTATGTGTACTCACATGAAGTTGGTTATGATGATGAGGATCAACCCTTAACAGCATTTATTGAAACCGCTGATTTTGATATTGCAGATGGTGATCATTTTGCATTTGTAAGAAGGTTATTACCTGACTGCAAATTTGTTGGTGGTTCAACATCGCCAGAACTAACGTATACAATTAAAACAAGAGACAATGCTGGTGGAACTATTACAGCAGAAAGCACTACAGCAGTTACACCATCATCAGAGTTTGCAATGACAAATGTTCGGGCAAGAGCGCGACAAGTAAGGGTTCGCATAGAAAGCACTGATGTTGAAAATGGCTGGCGACTTGGCGATGTGCGCCTTGATGTAAGGCCGGATGGAAGGCGATGAGTACACGATCATCTAGTGGTGCAGAATTTAGACTGCCTTTAGAGTTGCCGCCTACGGAGTATTCAGAAGAGTACCAAATAAGGCTTATCAATCAATTGCGGATTGTTTTGGAATTGATTCCCTCAAAAGCGGATGTAGAAGATAGCTCGCAAGCTATTTCATGGTTTATGTCGTAATGCCACAAACATATCAAAATGTAGTTAAGACACTTACTGGAACATCAGTAACTGACATATATGAATGCCCACAAGGGGCAACAGCAATACTAAAAACAATTAGCGCCCTTAATACAAACGCATCAAATCCAGCAACACTTATTGTTCATGTGTACGATAGTAGTGCAGATGCATTGTTTGAATTTAACACTGGGTCTATAGCGGCTGTCACAAGGAAACCATACCTTGAGAATGGTGAAGTTATTGTCCTTGAATCAAAAGATAAGTTACGCATGACAGCAGGAACGGCAGATTACTTTGATGTATTTGTGTCCCTGCTTGAGATAACATAGCGTTTAAACATACAGAGGTTGGTATGAACAGTAACTTCAGACAACAGCCCCCTTTCCCGCTAAAGAAGCAAGCAGAAGCTATTGCTAGCAAAGGGCGTTTTGGCGACTCAACATTAGTTCATATGAACCCTATGGAGGTTGATGTATTACGATCAATGACTCCAAACAATCAACTGACTATCAATCCTGATACAGGACAGCCGGAAGCATTCCTGCCGCTGTTATTAGCATTAGGTGGTGGCTTCTTAGGGTCTACTGCTGCTGCTGGCACATTAGCAGCAACATTGGGCGCTACGGGCCTTGCGGCAATTGGTTCTGGCGTTGGGACAGCAATTGAAACTGGCAGCTTAGAAGAAGGAATTAAGGCTGGTTTAATAAGCGGAGTTCTTGGTGGCGTTGGTGGAAAGTTGTTTGAAGGGTTTGGCGCAGCTAAAGATGTTGCCACTGGTGTAGGACAAGCAGGGACAGAAGTAACAAAACAAGCAACTGAAGAAGCACTAAAACAAGCGGCTATAGATACAACTAGTTCTGTTATTCCGCAAACATCAGCGCAACAAATAGCATCAGCAGGAAGCCAAGCATTTGTTCCACAAGGATTAACTGAGGCTACAAAGCAAGCTGTGACACAACAAGGCGTTACACAAGGTGTGACGGGTGCGGCAACAGGAGAGGCGGTAAAACAAACTTTAGGCCAAAGGCTTACTGATACGGTAGCGAAGATTAGCGCTCAAGAAGCATTGGCTACTGGAGCGGCAGGTATTACTGGTGAGGCTATGACAGATCAGTTTAACCTGATGAACATGCCGCTACCAAAAGAAGAAGAAAAAGAACCATTTTATGTTCCTGTGACGCCTAATGATCGAGGTGTTAGGTTTAGACAATCTAATACTAATCCAGCAGGAACTAGCGAGTTTGATTATTTCTCTAATCCCTTTACATATTCAACAGGTATGAAAGAGGGTGGGGTTGTAGGCGACAATGTGCGCAGGTTTAACAACGGCGGCATACCCGGAGAGCCTTACTTTGGCCCAAACTTTGATCCATTTAATCCGACTGGCAAATACAGACCAACATCAATGGCTGTGCCTAGTTATTTTCGCGATCCAATGGGTGCGGGTTCTGGAGCGGCAGCAGCGGCAGATCAATTAGGACTAACTGACGCATTAGGCAATAGGCAATTTACGCTACAAGACGTTGTAAATACTCAACAAATTTATACGCCTAGAGCAGATAGCCCAGCAATTACATTAGGCTCTCGTGGCTTTGCAGACGCGCCTGTAATTGATTACAACCAGAGACTATTGGGCGATCCTACTAGGACATATACAACTCAAGAGCGAATTGATAATCCTGATTACAACCCTAATGCTTCTGGCAATACTGGTGGCACAACTACTGGCGGTGGTGCTACAGGTGGTACAGGCGGCACTACAGGCGGCACTACAGGTGGTGGTGCAGGTGGTGGTGCAGGTGGTGGCGGCGCTACGGGCGGCGATAGCACTACTGGTAGTGGCACACAAGTAAAAACAGGCACAACGCAGATAGTTACAGGCGGGTCTCCATACAACGAAACTTTTGGAATGGGCGAAGGAGTAGTTAGCGATCTTACTACTGGTCAGCCAGATCCGTATGGTATGGGCGACTTTGTTCCTGTGGGGTCAATAATAACAGACCTTCCGGGCGCGTATGATCCAGAGAGTGGATATATGTTGCCCCCCGGCCCTGATGGTCGGCCTCCCATGGAGGTTGGCACATTTGGCCCCGGAGATGGGTTAGCTCCAGCAGCAGATGAAACGGATTTTGTAGATGCATTTGATCCTTTTCAAGGTGGTGTTGCTGTAGCTCCTGATGTAGTTGGATTTGATCCTGTTTCAAACTTTATGATGCCACAGGATGATATGGGCGGTTTTGATCCAGTTATGCCTGTAATGGATTTTGCTCCTGTAGATTTTTCATCTCAAATGATGGGTGATCCATCAATTTCTCCTATAGATTTTTCATCACAAATGATGGGTGATCCACTAATGGATTTTGCACCTGTAGCACCAGTTATGGATTTTGCTCTACCACCAATGGATGCTGCTTCACCTCCAATGGACTTTGGTTTACCGCCAGTTGCTTTTACTCCGCCACCAATGGATTTTAATTTGCCTCCGGTGAACTTTACTCCCCCATTAAACGTTGCACCTTTGCCAACAGCGGCTTCTGCGGCATCATTTGCGCCTCCTGAAACTTTTAATTTTGATTTTCTAGGTGGAATGAAGCGTGGCGGGTTAACAGGATAAGATTATGAATTCTAAAGATTTAGATCCAATGAAGCAGCCATTTGGTGGCATGTTGCCTAAGTATCAAAATGGTGGTGAATTAAATATAGATAGTTCTGTATTTGAGGGCTTAGTAGTAGGCAGTGGTGGTGGAATGGATGATGTTGTACCCGCTGTTGTTGATGGTATTGAGCCGGTATTGTTGTCACGAGATGAGTATGTAATACCAGCGGATGTGGTTGCTCATGTAGGCGATGGCAGCACTACAAGGGGTGGCGAACTGTTTGATGAAATGATTGCAAACATTAGAAAAGAAAAGACAGACACAGTAGTGCAGCCAGAAGAGTTAGAAGAAACGCCAGATGATATTATGGCAATGCTAAGGAAGCCGGTTAAGGTTGTTTAAACATGGCGTTCGATATTGAACTTATTAAGAAGGACGATATTTTAAAAGTTTGGGGTGAGGTTGCTCATTACGCAGAAAACTTAGAGCGACGTAGTCATGGGCGTTATGTGACTGCGGATATACTTCATCAACTACTAGAGCTTCCATACTTTGTGTGGATAGTAAGAGAGAACGGAAACGCGCTTGGGTTTTTTATTTGCGGTGTAAATACATACCCAAGAAAAACATATTTAGATTTAAACACTCTTAGTGGCAATCGTCTGAAAGAGTGGGCATCGGAAGCATACGATGTGGTTGAGAAGTTTGCACAAACGCTTGGCCTTGATGGACTAGAAACATCAACTGCTCCCGGTATGGAAAAAGCGTTTAAACGACATGGCTTTTTTAAAGAGTATGTTGTTATGGTTAAGCCAATAGGAAAATTGACAGAGCAAGTAGAAGAAGATGACTTGCATGAAGCTGATGAACCACTGATGGAGGTGGCATATGGGCGGTAGTAGTGGTGGCGGCGGAGGTACTGTCGATCAAAATGTATCGACTACAGTAACTAACACAAATATACCTGAAGAGTTTTACCCCTATCTGCAAAAAGTAATGCAGTCGGGCGATGCCCTCATGCAGCAAGAGTACATCCCGTATGAGGGGCAACGTACTGCTGCGTATACTCCAGAGCAACAAGCTGCATTCCAAGGAATAACAAGTTTAGCTAGTAGAAGCTTGCCGGGAATGACGAGTGCTAGAAGCTATTATGCTGGCCAGATAGGAACAGACCCCGTAACAGGCTTACCTGTAGGGCCAGATTATCAATCGGCGTCAGGCGGCTATACTGCGCCTACGACTGATGCTGCTGGCTATACAGCTCCCACAACCAGCGCTGCTGGATATACGGCCCCTACAACTGATGCATCTGGATATACTGCGGGAACTATTGCTAGCAGCTATAGCCCAACGGCATCAACATTTGGCGGGGGCTATGCTCCGGCAAAATCGGATTTTGGATCTGGATATGCTGGGTCAACAATTGCGTCGGGATATAATCCAAATGCTCAAACATTTGCATCAGGGTATGATCCCGCAAGCCAAGCATTTGGTTCTGGGTATGGTGGTAGGGAGGTAACGTCTTCATACACAGATCCTGCTGCAATAACATCAGGCTTTCAGGGTGCCAACATTACCTCAAGCTATGATCCTCGCCAGTTTCAGGCGCAACAGGTAATGGATCGTGTTGATCAATATCAAAATCCATACCTTGAAGATGTACTAGATCGTTCAGCAGCAAGAGCGCAAGAGCAGTTTGATACACAGCAAGCTCAACGTGATTTAGCTGGAACGCAAGCTGGTGGCGCTGGAGCATTTGGCAGTAGAGGTCAATTGGCTAGGCTAACAGCCGCAGATCAGGCTAATAGAGCCATTGGTGATCTTGAAGCAAAACAAAGGGCGGCTGCATTTGATAAGGCTGTTGGTCTTGCTACAGCGGATGTTGATAGAGACTTGCGTGTACAGCAGCTTAGTGATGCATCAGATTTACAAGCTGCAAGGCTTGGTCTTACTGCGCAAGAAGCAACCGCACGATTTGGTCAGGCTGCTGGTGCACAAGACCTACAAGCACAGATTGCATCAGATGCTGCGCGTCGCGCTGCTGGTCAACAAAGTTTATCCGCAGCCCAGTTAAGTGACGCTTCACAAAGAGCGGCTGGCGCACAAACATTACAAGCACAGCAGTTGCAAGATGCAGCGGCTAGGGCTGGAGGCGCTCAAACATTGCAAGCGCAACAGTTAGCAGACGCAGCAGCAAGAGCTTCTGGAGCGCAAGGTTTGCAAGCGCAGATTGCATCAGATGCAGCGGCACGAGCCGGTGGTGCGCAAACGCTTCAGGCACAACAGTTAGCAGATGCAGCCCTAAGAGCGGGGGGCGCTCAGACGCTTCAAGCTCAACAGATGGGTGATGCTGCATTGCGAGCAGCGGGAGCGCAAAGTTTGCAAGCTCAGATTGCACAAGATCAAGCGTCAAGGGCAGCAGGAGCGCAGGGACTTGATGCATTTAGACTAAGCGAAGCTGCAAAACAAGCGGCAGGGGCGCAAGGACTTGATGCATTTAGATTGACTGAAGCCGCCAAACAAGCAGCGGGAGCGCAAGGATTAGACGCATTTAGGCTTACAGAGCAAGCCGCACAAGTTGCAGGTGATCAGTCACTGCGAGCATCGCTGGCAAATCAGAAGGCATATGCCGAGGCGTTACGCAGACAAGACGCTGCCGCAGCAGCAGGACTTGGCGTAGACAAGGCAGAGCAAGCGTTGGATCTACAGCGAATAGGCGCATTGAACGCGCTTGGCGCACAGCAGAGAGCAGATCAGCAAGCAATACTTGATCAGCAATACGCAGACTTTGCAGCGCAGCGTGATTATCCGCAGCAACAGCTAGCATTCTTCTCTAACTTGTTGAGAGGCATGAACCCTGCTGCATATGCTGGACAGACACAAACAACGTCCGGCCCTGCTCCGAATCAAAACGCGCAACTACTTAACTTCTTAATGGGCGCTGCTAACTTAGCTGCGTAAGGCGTTTAAACATGGCAATGGAAAACCTACTTAGGATTGCTAACAGGACTGAGGACTTGCCTGATCAGGCGCTTGCACAGCTTGCAAAAGCTGGCGGCATTGAAGGTGTGATTGCTGCAAGCGAAATGAAAGCCCGTAGCGATATACGCAAAGATGCGCAGATGCCACAGCAAGGACAGATGCCTCCTGTAGTGGATCAGCTTATCAATATGGCTAACCGCCAAGCTGCACCACAAATGCCTCCTATGGGCCAACCTATGCCCCCACAGGCCCCGCAAGCTGCACCTATGGCGCAGGGTGCTGCTGCCGGTAGACAGGCTCTAATGGCCAGAGGAGCGCCTAGTGCGCCTATGCCTCAAGGTATTTCACCTGAGTTGGCTGCGCTTGCAGCGCGAGGTGGTATTCCTGCAATGCAGGGCGGTGGCTTAATACGCCGATTCCAAGCTGGTAGTCAGGGAACCATAGGATTACAACTATTAGAAGAGGAAGGATACACACCCGATACTTTTGCTTTGCTTTCGGATGTAGAGCAACAGGATGTATTGCAAGCAATTAATGATAGAAGGACTATTAATAGGGGCGCTTCTGCTTTGTTGGGATCTCCGGTAGGCGCGGCAACTGATGCTGTTATGTTTGCGCCACGGCTTTTGGGCAATGTAGCAAAAGACCTTATGTCTGGACGAACCGGAAGGGTGCTTGGTTTTGCCGATCCGGGCGATCAACCAAACCTTACTCCGTATTCAGCGTCACAACAAAAAGCAGTTGACTATCGAGCGACTCAGCAGCCTATTACAATGCAACAGCTGTCTTCTCCAACGATGCAAAATTATGCTTCTAGCATTATTGCAAATACAGCCGCTGCTGCTAACAATCCTCCTAACCAAGCAACTACCACAGCGTCAACAGTTAATCCAAGCGCTCAAGCATACATGAACGCTGTTTCTGGTCAGGGTGGCGCTCAACAAATAACACCAAGCGCTCAAGCATATATGAACGCTGTCTCTGGGCCACAAGGTGGGCAGTCTGGCACTCAAGCTGATACGTTTACGTCGCCAGATGTCGCTATTGCGCAAGCTACGCGGCCATTTAACGCCTTATACAATCCAATTAGCAAGGTAGTTCCATACGAGCAAAGCCCACAGTACTCAAAAGATGCTGCGCTTCTAAGGCAAATGCAAAGCTCACAAGTTACCGTTAATGGGTTGCAGGGTGATTTATTGAAAACTCTCCAAGAAAGAGAGGCGAAATATAACAAAGAGGTAGACGCTTCTGTCCAAAAGCTCGCGGATTTGGAAAAAGACTTGCCTACCCGCCAAAACATTAAAGATCGCTTGAAGAAACAAACGTCGCTTGGCATGGCCCAAGCATTCTTTCAAGCGGCTGGAAGTAAAAGCCCAGACTTTATTACGGCGATGTCTCAAGGATTGGCTGGTGCTGCTGGCGTTATGAACAAGATGACAGGCGAAGAGCAGAAAGAACTTTATGCACACGCCCTAGCTGAGTATCAAAGAGAGCAAGGCAAAGCCAACACTGCGTTTAAACGACAAGAAAACGCAATGAAGAAGATTACTGACGCTCAAACTTTCCAAGCAACAATTGCGTCAGCCAATAGAACTGCTAGAAATCAAGTGGCGAAGATGCAGCAAGATAGTTACTACGATGCAATGCGCCTTAATGTTGATGTTGATAAAGCTAACCAAGCTGACGTTTTAGCTAGAAACAATATCAGTCGTGAAGAATACGACAAGTTTAGAGATGATGTTCGTGCCGCTACGAAGAATAGAGATGATTTTGGAATAGCTGCAAACAAGGTTGATCAAGACTCTAAGATTGTCCCAGAGCAAAGGGTATTGGCCAATGACATTGGTAACAGTTACGCAAATCAATATGTCCGTGGCGCACAGGCGAATATCAATAAAGGATTAAAGCGTGTCGTTTCTGATTTAAGCAAAGAGTACAATAGACTCGCCAAGCAAATACCTGATCCGCAAGAAAGAATGGCCGCAGCGCGAGCAGCGCTAGAAGCCAAGCATCAAGCAGAAGGCGCAATAGGTGATATGGCGGTGTTAGATGAATATGCAGAAGATCTTTTTGATCTAGCAACGGCTAAAGATAAAGGTGCCGCATACAAGCGATTCTATCAACGACCAAAAAATAGTTTCTTAAATCCGAAAATACTTGCATATAACCTTACTCCTTAATGGCTACACAAGAAGAAAGGATTCAGCAGTTAATCAATAGGCTGCAAGGCCCACCACAGGGCTTGCGGTCTAGTTTCGATGCGCTACCGCAAGACCTAAATGTGTCGCTTGCCCCCCAGCAAATAAACATTCCTGATGTACAGCAAGGAAGTTTCTTAGATATAGCGTCTGGTGCGCCAATGCAGCCAGCACCTGTTGTGCAGCAACCTGTGCAGCCATCACAGCCCATACCTGAGCCAACAACAGCCTTAGATTTATTCCAAGCGTTTGATTCACCATATGCTACTCAGCCGCCTCCTAGTAGCACAGGTATGTTTGAAGGCACAGACGATAGCCTGTACGCCGTTCCTCGTGGTGTAGCTCGTGGTGCTATGCAAACAGGTCTTAGCATGGCTGAAGGTCTGTTTTCGATGGCAGACATGGTTAGTAACATTGCTGGGTATGAAGACGCATTAGATCCAGAAACGTCTGAGACATTTCAGAACATACAAGAAGCAAAGCGGTACGTTGGAAATGAAGAGGGCATGGTTGGAAAGCTTGCCGAGGGTGTTGGAAGTATCTTTACTTTCGCCCTTCCCGGCTTGGGTCAGGCAGGAGCTTTGGCTAGAGGAGCCGCATTAGCCGCTAAAGGGCCGCAATATCTTGACGCATCAAGAAGAGCGCTTGGGTTGGCCAAGGGTTTAAACGGTCTTAAATGGACGTTTGCTGGCGCTGCTGGTGCCGGTCAATCAAGCGCCATGCTTGAGGCATATAAGGCTGCTGGCAATGATTACACCGTAGGGCAGCGCAATCTTGCAGTTGCTCTTGGTGTTCCTATTGGATTCCTTGAATTGCTTGCCCCTGAAATGGTGTTGCGAGGCATACCTAATGGTATAGCTGGAGCCACAAAGAGCCAGATACTTCGTCGTTTAGGCGAGGCTGGAACCACAGGCATCGGTGAGGGTGGACAGGAAGCGTTTTCTAGCATACTTCAAGAGACTGCTGCCAAGCTCAACTACAACCCAGACATGCCTATTGGCGAAAGTATGCTGTCTGACTTTGGTTATGGAGCGGGTGCTGGTGGCATATTTGATTTGCTTACACGCGGCAAAGTTCGCTACCCCAAGAGTGACAAAGAGATCACCAAGGAGTATCAGGACTCTACTCCGTTAGCTCCTCTTGATGATGAGTTTATACAAGACGCAGTAAGAAACGAGACGGCAGTAGCTGTATACGATGCTGATGGCAATCAGTTATCTGGCCAGATTATTGGCACAGAGGGTGACGATGCCAAGGTGCTTATTGATGATGAGCTAGTTTATGTGCCGCTAAACCAAGCTCCCTCAGAAGATCAAGGGCTTTCGTTTGCAAAAGATGCCGATCTTATTACTCCTCGCTATCAAGTTGGTGGCCGTGATGTCGGCTCGCTAACAGCGCAGGAGCTAGAGGAGGCGAAGCTACGAGCGTTCTTGCCGCCAGAGCTTATAGCTGATGTAGATGCTGGCAAGCTGTCTGTGTTGGAAGCTGTAGAAGCAATGAACATAGCAGAGGATGGCACCGCTCAAGTCACTGCAAAGACAGCCTATGACATAAAAGCAATTGAAGCGGAGCTTGATAGAAGAAACCCAAGCCGTGAGCGCAACATGCCTACGGCAAACAATGACAAGCAACTTACTGATGAAGAGGCTGGGGTCATTGATTCTGGAGAGAACGCAGATGAAGCAAGCGATCCAATTATTAGCGGTATTCTTGGTGACGATACTGACACTGTTATTGGCAGAGTAGCCGGTGACAAAGATGTTGAGCGCTACGACAACATAGAAGACAAGGCTATAAAGGCAGCGTTTAAACGCGGTAGGGTTCCCAAGAAGGCGCAAGCGGGGCTGATTGATGAAGTTGCTGGGGCAGAAGGTGCATCACTAGCTGACCTAGATAATGCGCAAAAAGCGCAGTTAATGGATAAAGCGTTTGGCTATCAAGACGCGCAAAAAGCTAAAGCAGAAGCAGCAGAGCAGCAGCGGGTGGCTGATGAAGCAGCAAGGCAAGCAGAAGCCGATGAGATTAAACAGGCGTTAGGGCCGACTACAGAGGCCGTAGACGGCTCTGCCCCTGCGTTTGAGGAAGCCTTAGACGAAGACCAAGATGAAGTCGTAATCCCGCCAGCAGAGCCAGAGGCTGTTCCAGAGGTAGAGGTAGCGCCTGAAGTAGAGGCCGCTCCTGAAATAGAAGCCGCGCCAGAGGTGCAAACAACCCAAGAGCCATTTCAATCTAAGACAGTAGAGGACTCTAAGCCTCGATATAAAAGCGCAATGCCTGTCTTTGAGTCGCAACTAGACAAGGCGTTGTACATAGTCGGCAACCCAAGAAGCAAATCCAAAGCAGATGATCAGATCATGGGCGAGCTACGCAAGTATCTTGACCGTGGGCAAGGAGAGTTTTCTGACTCAGAGATTCGTAGTTTGGGTCAGTTGGTGCGGCAGTCAGTCAAAGAGCGAGGTGAGGCGGCTAATAAAGATGGCCGAAGCGAATTTGATGTACCCGAAGTAGCCACACCAGAAGTCAACATTGTTGGCATGAAGGAAAGGCTAGAAGGCTTTCCAGTGCCTACGCCAGAAGCTGATGCGACTCCAGAGGTTTTAGTAGAGGCAGAGCCAGAAGTCGTAGTGGAAGCGGAGCCAGAAGCAAAGCCAGCCAAGCGTCTACAGACTAAAAAACAAAAAGCATTAAGCGCTAAAGAAAAAAATGACGTTGCGGTATTTGTTAATTCATTATTGTTGAGCGAAAAAACTGCATCTCAATCATTGCAGGGGCTAGCCTTAGCAGCCTACAACGAACAAAGGGCGCAAGGAAAAGATCACAACGGGGCATTGGATGCCTTGGAAACGAATGAAGATCTTATTGAGGCTGCAAATCAAGAAGACGAAATGTCTGATCTTGATGACATTGATTTTCTTCGCAAGGAAGGGCTTCAAGATACTGGTGTTGTACAAGGGACTCAGGTCACTGCAACTCCTGATGGGCCGGGAATTGTTAAAAGCAAAGCGCCATTAGATATAAACGACTTCAACCGAGTTAAGGCGATAGTAAACTCTATTGCCCCAGAAGCTAACTTGGTGGTGGCTAGCCAGCTTTATGGGCCTAGTAGGGGCGGCGAAGCAAATCAAAACGAAGTAGAGATTGATGGCGTTGTATACCCAATGGAAGAAGCATTGGGATTACAGGCTGGCAACATAGTAGCCGTGTCATTAGCTGATGGGTTTCTTGACCCACAAAACCGCGCATACCACGAAGCCACGCACTTTCTGTACAACAACAACTACCTTACAGATAAAGATAAGGCAGATCTTGCGGCCAACATAGATAGGTTACAGGGCATTGTATCCAATCACTTGGGCGCAACAGAGTATGGTCGCGCCTTTGATGGGCTTACACCGGAGCGAAAGCTTAACGAGCTAATAGCGTATGGCTCTGCATTATACAATCGCGGCTTAGACGTAGATGGCAAGGTGCCAAAAGAGTTCAACCCCGGACTCCGTAGGGTATTCAGCAAGATTGCAAAGCTGTTTAAACAGATTAAGGCTTCATTTGCTGGGGAAGGCAGACCCGCTGAGATTGAGCAAGTCTTTGAGGAGATACGCCAAGGTCGCGTAGGAAGGCGCTTACCACAAGCAACAAGCCAGTTTGATGCGACAGGTCTATCTGCATCTACACCGCTTTACATGATAAAGCAGGGGCCAGCAGCCGCAGTAACAGAAGCTAGGCCACAGATAAAGTCTCGACTTGTTGGCACATTGCAGGGCAAAGCATCACAGAAAGCGTTGCCAGAAGCGTGGGCTACTATTAAAAAGAACGCCAAAGGCGAAGATCAGCTATCAGGAATACTCCAAGGTACTAAGATAGAGGAGTTTAACGACTCTAGGCTCGCGTCATTCTTGGCAACCTTGCCCCAAGATAAGGCTGTATCAGGTCAGGAGTTGTTAGATCATGTGTCTGACATTGAGCAGATTGTTGAAATACAGGTTTATGGAAGGCCAATAGATCGCGGTGATGGCACAGGATCTGAGGCTGCGTATCGAGCGGCTTTACAAGAAGATAGAAACAACCAAGCATTTAATCAGGTAGCCAATCAAGCAATGGTTGGGTTGCGCCTCAACAAGTTTGCAATGAATGTTATTGAGCCACTAAAGATGTACCTGTCAACTAACGACAGCGTGCCTAATAAGTCTGTAGATGGCCCAGCACTACCACAAAGTATTCAATCGGCGCTAAATGAAATCAGTGTATTTGCTGAACCTACTGATGGTCAGCGTAAAGAGCTTGTTAAAGCGTTGACTTTAGAAATTAAAGATCCAAATTCTGGATTTGATAAAAGGTTATTTGGTCAAATTCTTGTAGAAAATAGCTACAAAGGTCAGCAGCTCCGAGAAACAGAAGAACGCGCCGTATCAATAACCCCAGATTCGATAGTAACAGAAATTAGCCTTGGTTCTGAAGGCGGCATAGATCCATTAGATGTAGACCAGCCTAACTTTTATTATGCCTATACAACGATGGGCGGCAGAGAAATACCACAAAACGAAATAGCTATTCCAATTACAAAGCAAGAACAAAACTACAGAGAAATTGTTTTAGCTGTGCCTTCAGTGGCTGGAGACGGCTGGTATCACAGTCACTTCCCAGATATACGAAACCCTCTTATGCACATGAGAGTGTCAGACATTATTTTAGATGATGGGTCTATGGTTCTTGTTGTTGAGGAGATTCAGTCGGATCTCCACCAAAGCGCCCAAACCCAGATGAAGGCGCTTGCAGCAAGAGATATGTATCTTAATGGCCAGATTTCATCAGACAACTTTGACCGTTTAAACAGGGAAGAAAAACAGCTAGTACGACAAGCTGTTGATGGATACAAAGATAAAGTTTATGGCATAACAGTCCCTGATCTTCCGCTTAAAAACGAAAATCAACGCCTAGCATTTGCTATGGATATGCTTACAAAGATGGCTGTTAAAAATGGCTATGATCAAATAGCAATATCAAATAGCGAGATGCAAGTAGAGCGTTATCGCAACGGTATAAAAGAACACATTGATGGGTTGGTGTTAAATGCATTGCCTAAAAAGGTGATGCGGCCTTCAACCATGAACCCAGATGGCTCTGTGTTGTTTAGGGTTGTCCGAGATGAACTGGGTGGCGCTAAGGATCTAGGATTTACTGACAAAGAAATTGATGCAATGGAAGAGGATGGCATTATTCTTTTCAAAGAAGACGTTTTAGCGCGGCTTAATGAAAACATAGGGTTACTTACTCCAGTAGAGTTAGATATAAATCAAGACCTATCCTTTCCTCAAGCAGAGGCTTTAGGTGGAATGCCCCTTGGTCAAGACGCATTTCAAGAGCAGGAAGAAAAAAGTCAATATGCTGATCAGGCAATTAGCCAAGCTTTTGAGCGGGTTGAAGATCTTTTTAATCCGCGTGCCAAGCAAAAAACATCAAATTTGTTGGCGCGTTCTACTTATCTTGATCTGGAAGCAGCAGAGAGAGCTATTAAGTCAGAATTTGACGAGTCTTCAGAAGCCCTATCTGATGATGTTGTTGCGCTGTCAATGGCGCAAGCGCTTATAGAGCGAAACCCGCTAATACCAAAGAAGATTCTTGCTTCATATACGCAGCCAGTAGAGGGCGTGAGTAATGAAGGCGAGTATTTTTCTGGCAGTTTTTACAGAGGCACTATTGAGTTAGGCGATAAGGATTCTAGGTTATCGTTTGATAACGCAATCAATCTCAACGTAAACGATTGGCTTGGAGAAAACATATCCAAACTTGTATTGGATGAGATGGGTACGAGTTCAGGATTTTATGCTTCAAACTTGGTGTCCTTCGTACAAGAAAAGATTACTCAACTAGAGCAACTCAAAGCAAAGAAGGAGCGAGGAGAGCAGCTCACCCCGCAAGAGGCTCAATCGGAAAGCTTGCTTGATGTTCCTGCTATACGGCAAGCCAAAGACAGAACCACAGGCGCTATTGATTTGCCTGTGGGTGGTGGGTTTGAAAATATTTACGACCAAAAAATGCCAGAGTTTTTGCAGGATGCAATGGCTCGACTGCTTGGAACGTCAAGAAAGCAAGTTAAGAATGCTAAAGATGAGATAAAGCGCACAAATAAAAATAAGCGTTTATACGTCGGAACAGGAAATACTGAGCTTACAGGGATGGGCGATGTTATTCCTTTTGAAGAAGCAACAATTGTTGACATTACCGATGATCCTGCTGCCTCTGCTGGTAGCCGTAGCCGACCAATAGGGCAAGACACGGCAGAAGCAAAAGCCCTACAAGCAGCGCTGATCGAAGGCGATGCGACACAAGATTACTATAGGGATAGAGATCCAGAGTTTTCAGCAGAAGACTTTGGTGAAGTAACACAACGATATGCAATTGCCACATCTCCCCAGAGAAACCAGTTACGCACATTTGAGATCACTGATGACATGCGCTCATCAGATCAATTGCAAGAAGCATCAGAAATATACTATGCCCGTAAAGAGAATGATCGCGTAGAGGCTACAAACAAAGGCACCGATGACTTGCGAGGCGTATTCAAGAACGCCCGTCAGAACGGAATAGACTTCATCAACAACTTGCCCTTCTTCAATACACTAAGGGCGATGCCAGATAAGAAAGAGTTTTACCTGTCACGAGCAGAGTACCTTGGCGTTGTGGCGCGATCCTCTAAGATCGCTGAATACCTTAGAGATGAGATTGGCAACAAGTTCCTGACCCGTAAGGGTTCAAAGAACCGACAATCTACGGAGCTTTTGCGTAGCACTATCTACCAGTACATGACTACAGGTGAGCCTTCTCAAGAAGATGCACTGTTTAAACAGCTTCAAGCGCTAGACAACCGGGCAGCTTCAGCAGCGTTTAAAGCTAAAGACATGATTGAGCGTCTTGGTGGTGAGCTTATGAATGCTGGGTTGCTACCAGCCAAGACATACTTTGAGAACAAGCGGTCATACTTGCCGCGTATGTACTTGAAGCATGTACTTGAGGATAAGCGGGACGCTAAGTTCAGCTATCTCAAACAAAGAAAAGATTTAGATCCAGAAGCACAAGAGGCGTTGGGCGCAATCAATGAGCTTGATCCTGCGTTCCTAGTTTCTCGCGCCATACAGCGACCAGTAAGGGACTTGCAGTTTATAGAGTGGATGAACTCTGTATCTGAGAACAAGAACTGGACTACTAATGACGATCAGTTTCTGGTTCCGTATGGCCCGCCAGATGAGAACGGACAGCCATCTAATGTCAGCGGCTTTTATCTTATAAACGAAGTGCAGACGCTGCGTGACATAGCAACGGCGCTAGAATCAGCAGAACCAGAGCGAGCAGCAAGACTCCGCAATGATGCAGATCAAATGGAACAGGCTGTAATAACCACGTTTGAAGAGCGCGGCCTATCGGAATACTTGACTGATCCTAATAAGGATATATCGGTTGCCCTCCAGCAGTACGGCAATCAATACAAGCGCGTTCCTAAAACGAGAGAATATGGTCTGCTTGCTGGACGGTTAGTGCGAACAGAGATCTATGATGATGTCGTTTCATCAGGCGCAATGCTCAACGTGGGCGATGAGGCATACGTTAATCTCATGTCTAAGGGCCGCAAATTTACGGCTGTTTGGAAAACCATTAAGGTTCCGCTCAACCCGCCGACTATTGCGCGTAACACTTTCAGTAACGCCATACTGATTCACCTGTCAGGTGTACCATTCCATCGCGTTCTTCCTCGCATGATTGAGGCTGCGAGAGAGATCGTTGCGTACAGAAACAATGACTTTGAAAACTCTAAGCACTTCGCAGAGATGTTGAAGCGGGGAGTACAGCAGTCATCATTTACTGATCAAGAGCTTATGCAGATGTCCGATGACATGCTTGAATTCTTGAAGTCAGTTGATGCAAAAGATATTGGGCTGTTGGGTTGGCTCAAGCTGAACACATGGACGCGATTGGCAAATAAAGCCAGCAACATATATCAAGGCATTGAGGTTGTAGGTAAGACTGCAATAGCTATAGATGTAATGGAGCGACAGGGCGGCTCGGCAGACGATGCATTCTTGAAGGCTCAAGAGTATCTGTTTGATTACTCTGATGTCCCACAGGTTGTGCGTGGATTGCGACAAAGCCCCTTGGGTATCCCATTCCTTACGTTCCAGTACAAAGTTCTACCAGTATTGGCAAAGACTGCATTGCGCAACCCAACTAAGTTTGCGCCATATGTCGCCCTTAGCTATGCACTGCCGTCATTGTTTATGTCGATGTTTGATATAGACGATGATGAGTACGATCAAGTTAAAAAGGCGTTGCCTGATTATTTAAGGAACAATCCCGGCCTCATACCGTTGCCAGCTAGAGATGCGCAAGGTCGCTTGCAGTTTATGGACACAAGCTATCTGTATCCTTGGGGTTCGCTGTCTGGCCTAGGAGCAAACCTAGCCGCTGGTGTTAAGACTGCAACAGGCACAAAGGCAGCAGAAGATCAGGGCTTCAGCGTTAAAGATGTAACCTCATTAGTGGGCATGTTTGGTGGCCCTGCGTGGTCGTTGTTTGGCGCATCACAGAATCTTGATCCGTTTACACAGCGTCCGATAGTCAATCCATCAGATCCTATGTACATAGAAAACGCTATGGAGCGCCCATTCTATAAGCGTGGGAAGCTTACCGACGCTATGTTTTGGGCGGCTAATCAATATGTCTTGCCGGGATTTTTGAACACAGAATACGGTGCAGTATCTAAACTAAACACCGCATTGCGCGGCGGTAAAAAAGCTAGCGGTGTTGATGGCGACACTATGGGTCAAGCATTGATGCGTATGATTGGTTTAAACGTAACCAATGTAGATCCTAGACAAATAAGATTGTCGTTAACGTATTTGGAGAAAGAGCGTAATGATGTACTCGCAGCAAGGCGTCGGGTTCTGAAAGACCAAACACTGTCACGCGCCGAGCGTCAGCGCAGAGTTAAGAATTACAACTCTAAGCTTGAGGACTATAGGCAGAAATATGCAGCGCTTGTAGAGGCTGGCAGGACAACACGGCTGATTACTGAGCGTCTTCGTAGAGAAGACAGGGAGGCAGAATGAGCATACTAGGATCACTCATAGGCCCAGCTACCTCACTGCTTGATAAGGTCATTGAAGATAAAGACCAGAAGAATGCGTTGGCGCACGAGATTGCGACAATGGCAGAGCGACATGCGCAGGAACTGGCTAAAGGCCAGTTAGAAGTAAACAAGGTTGAGGCTGCGCACCATAGTATATTTGTTAGCGGATGGAGACCCTGTATCGGTTGGGTGTGTGCGCTGGGTCTTTTATACAATACGATTCTTTCAAACATACTTGGCATTTGGGTCGAAGTGCCGGAGATAGACACAACATTGCTAGTGCCTGTGATGATGGGCATGTTGGGCCTTGGGGCTATGCGTAGCTACGAAAAAGTACAAGGCGTTAGCAGGGAGAAATAGATGTCAAAAGATTTAATAGAGATGCTGCGAAGGCATGAGGGTGTGCGCAGCCATGCGTACAAGTGTTCAGAGGATATGATCACTGTAGGTGTCGGGCGCAACATTGACGAGAACGGTGGTCTTGGGCTTTCTGAAGACGAGATAGATTACTTGCTGGAGAACGACATCACGAGAGTCCGTCAGGAGTTGACCGATACTTACTTCTGGTTTCCGGCTTTGAATGAGGCGCGACAGGATGCGATGATCGACATAAGCTTTAACCTCGGCATGACAAGACTGCGCGGATTTGTGAAAGCGATTGAAGCAATGAGCCGCGAGCAGTTCGACATTGCAGCCGATGAGTTTATGGATTCGCGTTGGAGCCAACAGGTTGGCAACCGCGCTGTGGAAGTAACCGAGATGATAAGAAGCGGCGATTATGTTTAAACGATACGCCAAAGGCGGAAAGGTTAAGAAGAAAAAGAGCAAGTCTCGCGTCAACGAGGCTGGCAATTACACCAAGCCAGAGATGCGTAAGCGTCAGTTCAACCGTATCAAGGCAGGAACGAAGGGCGGCAAGGCTGGTCAATGGTCGGCGCGTAAAGCCCAGATGCTAGCTAAGGCATACAAAGATGCCGGTGGTGGGTACAAGTAATGCCTCTCAAGAAGTCACAGAAGTCCCTCAAGAAGTGGACAAAACAGAAGTGGCGAACCAAGTCAGGCAAGCCTAGCACCCAAGGAAAGAAGGCTACAGGCGAGCGGTACTTGCCAGAGAAAGCAATCAAGTCTCTGTCCAGCAAAGAGTATGCAGCGACATCAAAGAAGAAACGGGCAGACACAAAGAAGGGCAAGCAGCATAGCGCTCAACCGAAGAAAGTTGCCAAGAAAACAGCGAGGCACCGCAAATGAGTTTGACAGATGCAGAGAAGAATAGGCTAAAGAAGGTTGGCCTTTCTGGTTTAAACAAGCCAAAGAGAACGCCTAGCCACAAGACAAAGAAAGGTGTCGTGGCTGTGCGCGATGGCGGGAAGATGAAGATCATTCGTTTTGGTGATCAGAAGATGGGCCACAACTACAGTGATGAGGCTAGGAAAAGTTTCAAAGCTCGCCATGCAAAGAACATCAAGAAGGGCAAAACATCAGCAGCTTACTGGGCAAACAAGATGTTCTGGAGCGGCAAGGGTGGTAGCAAAAAGTCTCCGCCTAAATCACAGAAGCAGAAGTTCGGTAAGTAATCATGTAGATTATCCTCTACTATCCGCGTTTAAACAGCACCTATAACTGTGTTTTGATTTCACTACGGGTATCTAAAACACTCTTGTAGGTGGCCGTTTAAACGCTACCGGGTTCCCCGGAAAGTTTTTCCGGTCTTATTGAGTGGCGGGTTGAGCGCGTCAATTAACTTAGACTCCCAATACAAACGACGATTCTCGGCGCAGTATAAAATCCTGTAGCTATCAAAAGTTTTATCTCTCTGATGCTGCCCGATACGCTGCAAGGGCTTCACGCTCTGGCCAACATAAACAATCTCACCCTTATTAAACAGTAGGTACACGGCAGACCTGTTGTATTCCGCAGTGACATGCACCTGTTTCTTGCTGCTATAGATGCGCTTAGGTGTTTTGGGCGGTAGCGGCAAAGAAACGGCCTGAGTTACAGTCCCGTCATGCCTCACCATAAATCCTGAAGCACCCCCTTTGTGGCTTAGGTTTATAGTTGATTGAGGCATAGTCAACAAGCCATGCAGGATTGGGTGCGATGTAGTGTCGCCTACATTGAAATGCATAAATCGTCCTATGTTGCGAACCCGCCTTCGGTCATACACGGACGGGAACGTGCTACGGCGGCTGATCAAGGCCCTGACCTAACACTGTTGTTACATAAATCTGCTTACAATGGAAGTGCGTTTGCGCTTATCTTTTGCAGCAGCGGTAGGAGGCTCTGGAGCCTCTAGCTGTATGTAAACCTTTGCACCCAAAGCGTTGGCCAAGTTCTCCACTATCCCGAAGCTGGGGTTGCGTAGACCGCGTTCCACCTGACCAACATAACTCTTAGTGCTGCCAGCTTTGTCGGCCAACTCTTGAAGCGACATCCCTTGGTCGGCGCGTAACCTGCGCAACTCCTCGGTATACCAAGTCTTCATGCGCTAACCTCGCTTTCAAACAGCTTGAGGTGTTCGTTTAAACGCTCCCTAGCTTCTTCGTTTGTCTTGAGTTCTGACCTAGATCCGATGCCGCAAATAAATCTAATGACATCTGCCGCATAGTCCTCGTCGCTCTGAGTCTCATCAACAGGGTGCCATTGATAGTAATTCATGCGAACCCATTTGATATACGACTCATCCCTACATATCAGGTTGGCCCTAGCTAAAGCTCTCTCTGCGTCCGTAACAGCCGCTGGCCTGATGGGGTTTTCAAAGTCATCTATCTGCGCACAGGCAATCATATACCGCTGCCCGATTGGGGAGGTGGCCATATCCTTTGGCACATCACTGGGGTGCAGCACAAAAGACAAGACCATCCCATCTTTCGATTGCCGATACGCATACTTCTTTGCCTCAAAGCTTTCCGCTATGTCCTCACCCTTCATCGTCTGCCTCCTTAATAACTAGCCCTCTCCAATCTTTGCCCATAAATCTTCTGGCTTCGTTGGTCGCCTTCTCCTTTGCTTCCTCCAAAGAGTCAGCCTCTATTGAGAAGTACTTCACCGTCGTTATGTGCGCCTCTAGTGCGTATATTTTGCGAGCCGGTTTAATCTCCATCGGGATTATCCTCAGTTAAGTAAACGAAAATACTGGCAGACTCTGCGGCAAAGCAATCTATCTCAGTGTCGGTAAATATCTGTCGCGTATCGCCCGATTTATTTTCTTCAAGAACAAACGTCATTCGCTCACTAAACACATGCATAATTGCAGAAACGTCTTCTGCTGATAGTTTGTTGCACAAATCAAACACATCATCAGATATGTACCGTTGCGCAAAATGCTTCTGCATAACAGATCGTGCTTGCGCTAAATCTTTTTCAAGGTAAAGAATGGCTTCGTCCCTATCCTCTATCTCGGACTGTAGGTGCGCGAGATTATTCTCGTGATGCTCCTGTTGAACAGCCAGTTGCTGTTGTAGGTTAAGGATCATGTCGTTCTTAGTGACATAGTATTTTTTCTTTTTAGCAGGGCTATTCTTCTTCGCTGTCTTCTTCGCTGTCATCTCTCATTCCTTCGTTGCGTTTAAACATTTCTAACCACGCCATGGGGTCGATACCTTGTAGCGCCCACCATCGCTTTTCGTTGCCATGCGCATGAAGCTGTCTGTGATGGTCATCACATAAAGGGACTGCGTGTTGATCCCCGCTTCTTCGCATACCTCGCAATCCATCTTCCTCTACAAAGGTAAGATGGTGTGCTTGGGCTGGCCTGTAACAAACCAAGCAGCCCTGTTCACGCACCGTTTGCAGATGCCTACGGCTTCGTAGTTTTTTCGACCACGTTTTCTTCTGCAAATTCCTTCACCATTTCTTCTGCTGTCGTTACCAGAGAGTTCAGTCCGTCCAGTATCAACTTCGCGTCCTTGATGCGCTCGTCTAAATTGGTAAGCATGTCCTCGTCAATAGATGGGTCAGGCATGTGAGTCTTCATAACCTCCACGCCTAGTCCTCTAAGCTTGCGCCTAGCTGCCCTGATGTCTGATTCAGACTGCGACAGCTTATCTTCAAGGCCCAATACATATCCTTTTGTCTTGCTCATACGGCCCCCTAAAAGTCAAAGTCATCGTCTGGTGCTGGCTCCGCTTTCTTAAACGGCGACACCGCTGCCTCGGCAGAGGCTCGCGCATCTTGCGCCTTGGGCTTGAGCGTCACGCGAAGGTAGTTCGATCCAGACGCTGCCACCTTCTTGGTTATATCCAAGTAGTAATCCACTCCGTCAACAAGAATGTCGCCTCTGAAATCGGCATGCCAATCCAGTTCTTTCTTGTCGTTCTTAAACGCTGCTCCTTGCAGATCTTTTCTTTCATATGCCATTAGAACGGTTCTCCTTCTGTTTGTGGTACTGGGTTTTTGATTTGATCCAAGCGCTCTTGGATGTGGTCAAGCAAGCCTTGGAATCCTTCGTGATCCGCATAGCCTTGTTTGATTGATGGGAAATACTTATTGATAACTTCCTTTGCCTCGTCAATGGTTGCTGCGTGAGCAAGCTCATCCTTCAAAACATTAGTGTCTTCAACAAACATATCCTTAGATTCTTCGGCCTTTGGCTTTGCCTTGGGCTTCTTCTTTGCCTCTGGCTCCTTGACCGGCTCTTCCGCTGGCTCATCTGAGTCATCGTTCCAAGTGTCCTCTGGCTGCACTTGACCTTGGAAGATGTGGAACCCCAAGCCAAACATGGCAATGCACTTAACCAAACAGCGCATCTTGGTGTCGCTGACATCACGCGCATTAGGGTTTGCAATTGCCTTGTTCTTGTAGTCCATCACAGGAAGCCACATGCGCCGTGTCAAACCTCCGATAACCACAATGCAGTGCACCGTCTGTGATCCGTCTGGATGATCCTCCATTGGCTGAAACTCATAGTGCGCATCTGGATACTCCATCATCAAGAGCCTCCATGCGGAGTTCCAAGCGAGATACGTCAAGTTGTTTTTGCTCTTGGCAAACTCAGTACAGTTGATTGGATACAACTTCTCCCAAATGTCACCGTAGGTAACATCACTCATCACTTTCTCCTTGTTGTTTAAACGCAGCATACTGGTCGCAGTACAGCGACACATCACAGAACTGCTCGCATCGTAGAGGTTGTCCTCGACGGTGATCAATCCTGTGTTTGTCTGCATCCTTTTGTGCCGAGATGAATGTCTCAGCTTCTTGCATTGAATCGAACACACGCACTGCGCGTACCCGCTTCTCCTTCATCACTGCAAACTTCTCCTCTCGGAGCCACCGCTCTTCGTCTGTGCAGTCAGGTAACTTGCCAGACAGAGCCTCTTGATGTGCAGCGATCCGCTCAACAACAAACTTCTCCGTCTTTTCGATAGGCCAAAGAGGAATGTCTTGAATCCAAATGTCGTGTTGTGGGTATTCGGGTTTTCGAGCAGCGTCGTGCTTGCTCCAATCCTTAATGAAGTTAATGATTTGCAACCCGCTTACTTCGATGCCGTTCCTGTGCGCTATGTATGCGTAGATGTTGAGTTGCTTCTCGTCGCTGTCGTTATTCATAACGCCATACGCTTTGCGAGTCTTGTAGTCCTGTAAGACTCGTGTGCCGTCCGGTTGTACATGCTGTACGTCTATGGCACCTGATAGCTTTACGCCGCTCACAGAGCAGTACAGGCGCTCCTCCGTTATGAAATCGGGATGCTTTGAGTCTTCAAGAATGTTGTGGACTGCTGTTCCAAACAGCGTCCAAAGATTACTGCTCACATCTCTAAACATAATGTTGTTCGGGTCATCGAACAAAGCTGCCATGCGAGGTGGGCGCAATAAGCCCGTCGCACTAAACGACGCATCACCCTTGGTGTAGCTGTCGCGTGTCAGCGCTGCGGCTAGTGGGGCAGGAAGCCCTAACTTATTGGTGTAGTTCATGTGTTACCATTGTTGCGATAGGTATGGGGTACGATTGGAACACATGGAAAAACGGTCTGTCAACAAAATAATTTTTGGAGTAGCGCAAAGCAAGTCTAACAGTCGGCGTCTTGTCACCTTCGGGGGTAAGCCTCGCTTCATAAAATCCAAGGCCGCTATTCAGTTTGAAAAGGATGTGAAAGCGCAGATCGGGAAGATGGACAACATGCTTGAAGGCGACCTGTCATTCCACGCAGACATCTACTACCCAACACGCAGACAGGATCTTGATCCCAGCATTCTGCTCGATGCGATGCAGGGATTGCTGTACGAAAACGACAGGCAGTTTAAACAAATCAGCAGCCGTAGATTTCTGGACAAAGAAAATCCCAGAGCAGAAGTAACTATCACGGAGATTGATCACAACGAAAATGGCCCATCGCCACAGACGGGGCAACGCCAGTGACGATGAGCCTTCCTTCGCAACAAAGGATGTCAACAAGTTGTGATGAGAAGTTGACAAGGGGATTGTGACTGTGCTTTTTTAAGAAAGCAAGAAATGCGCAAGGGGGTAAGACCGCAAGGGCGCTATACAAATTCGCGGTAATGTCCATGCTCGGCTCCGTCCGATCTGACTTTCTCTCTCCAATCTCCTTTGATGAGGGGGGTTTGGGGGGAGCGTCCTTCTCTCTCCATCCGATCTAACTATCGCAACAGAGGTAACTCTTATGAGGCCAGTGTACGAAACAAGCAAAGACCGCGAGCGCGAAAGCACTTTGGCGGGTAAAATTGCTGTGATGTGGGACATTCAAGCAAAGCCAAACCCGAAAATGTACGCCATCGACTACTCGTTTATTAACGATGCAGGAGAGGTAGAGGGGTTTGGTGAAATCAAAACAAGAACGCATCCTTTCGGTACGTTCCCAACATATATGATCAGCAGTCACAAGGTGGCAAGCGCGAAATCTCTTGCAAGTGCAACCGGATTGGATGTATTTTTAATTGTGGAGTGGTCATGCGGAACCGTGGGCTACTTGAGTATGGTGAATGCCAAACCGGATTCAATCCAATGGGGAGGCAGGAAAGATAGGGGAGATGAGCAGGACATGGAGCCTGTGAATCATTATGAAATGAGGCAGTTCCAAATCGCAACAAAGGAGCAAATTAGAAATGGCGAGTTCGACTGAATATAAATTCAACGGCAACACAATCAAGCTAAAACCAGCCGACTATGATCGGTGGGTAAGTAGCTACAAAAACATTCCAAACCTAGATGCAGTTCTGCAATCGCGTGACGATTGGCTCACATACGACGCAGAGATCAAGACCCAGCAACGCTGGTTCCTAAGCACATCAGCCTACCTTGCCAAGCAAGATGCCAAGGCTGCACTGGAGAACAGGACTGACCCTGTCGGGAGAAAGATAACTCCCGATGGCCGCGTTAGATTCAAGACGGCTCCCTAGCCTTGGACTTCTGGGATTCTCTGGCAAGCGAAGGCTTCGCCATCAATGCGCTGTCTGAGGGGCAATCAAAAATACTTTGCCCCAAGTGCAGTAGCACCCGTACAAAAAACAAACATGAGCATTGTCTGTCAATTTCTATTGACGGTGAGGGGGCGCAATGGCGTTGCCATCACTGTGATTGGACAGGAAATGTTTGGAGAAACAGCATGAATAGTAGCCCGTTTAAACGGAGCAAGCGGCCTGAAGCGGTCAAGCCAAAGGAGCCGCCGGTCATACCTGATTTGGAAAAGCCTAGCGAGGGCGTGATCAAATGGTTCAGTGACCGAGGCATCTCTCGCAAGGTTGTCGAGATGGCTGGAGTAGAGACAGGTAGCGCGTACATGAACGGAGAGAGCAAGCGAGCTATTGCGTTTGTTCATAGGGATTGCGGCGGCAAGATCATCAACGTCAAGTTCCGAAGCAATCAAAAGGAGTTTAGCCAGATCAAGAATGGAGCTAGGCTCCCCTATCTGTGGAACCTGATTGAGCCAAGCAACGATCAGTTGATTATCACCGAAGGTGAGGTGGATGCATTAACATGCATGGAGGCGGGGTACAGCAACGTCATCAGCGTACCTGACGGTGCGAGTGACAAGAAGCTGTTGTGGGTGGAGGATCTGGAAGAGGAGTTAAAGCAGTTCAAGAGGATTGTTTTGCTCACGGATGGGGATTCCGTTGGTATCGCAATGCGCAATGAGCTTGCGCGTAGGTTGGGTAGGCATAGATGTTGGCGGGTTGATTGGCCAGAGGGCTGCAAAGATCCAAACGATATGCTCGTCGGCTACGGCGCGGAGAAGTTCAAGGAGTTTGTGGATGGCGCAGAACCATGGCCGTTAAAAGCGTTGCATGAGACACGCTCATATGTGAACGATGCTTTCGCATTGCTGAATGGCGATGTGAAAACTGGTGTTAGCACAGGTATTGCCGCACTGGATCTGAACTATCGGGTGAGGGCTGGCGAGCTAAACATTATCAGCGGAGCGCCGGGGGTTGGTAAGTCAGAATTCCTAGATCAAATCTGTTTAAACCTTGCGGCAATGGAGGATTGGAGGTTTGCAGTTTGCTCGTTTGAGAACCCAGTTGACGAACACATCAACAAGTTGGCAGCTAAGTATGTCGGCAAGCCAGCGTGGGATGTGCGAAGCGGGGAGAAGATGAACCACAACGAGTGGTCAGAGGCGGTTAGTTTTATTGGCAAGCACTACTACTGGATCAGATCCGAAGACGAAGCGCCTACCGTGGAGTGGTGTTTGGAGAATGCAACCGCGTGTGTGCAGCGATACCCAAACGTGCGCGGCCTGATCCTTGATCCGTACAACGAGTTTGAACACCGTCGCCCTAGCGGGTGGACGGAAACGGAGTATGTGTCGCAGATGCTAGCCTCGCTCAAGCGTTGGGCAGCAGCAAACGAGTGCGCGATATTTCTGGTTGCCCATCCAGCGAAGCTGAGAAGGAATCAAGACGGGACGTTCCCTGTGCCAGAGCCGTATGATATTGCAGGGAGTGCCAACTTCTATAACAAGGCAGACAACATTCTGATTGTGGAAAGAGATTTCACGGAGGGATCGGATGACATCCGAGTGCATGTGAAGAAGATAAGATTCAAGCAGAGCGGTAGGGTGGGGACAGTCGATCTCAAATACAACTACGTTGACGGTAGTTATCGGACACCAACAGGGGGGTTATCGGGATGAGCGCAAAGTTTTTGAAAGCGATACGCGCACAGGATGATGCGCACAGGTTGTTTGAGAAACCAAAGGTTTACGAAAAGCGTAAGCCTTTGACGGAAGAAGAAATTGAAAGAGTGGCTAGGCTTTACAGCGAAGGCGTGACTCAGGCAGAGATTGCGCGAGCGATTAAGATTGCGCCGTCAAGTGTCTACAATGTAGTGCGTAGACACCTGCGGCGATTAGGTAGCGTTTAAACGTCAAGCATTCTTTCGATTTCCTCGATGGCCTTGTTGCGCTCATCTTGGGATTGAAGGATGCCGACCTTGTCATCGACATAATCCTTGTCACCTAGATCCTTGATTGCTTTATCCACTGCGCCCTCAAGTTTCCACTTGACCGAGTAAACATACTGACGGCTAACGCCTTCGTCTTCTGCGATGCTTGCCATGCTGCGTTCGCCTTCCCGTATGGCCAATCTTATGCGGTCAGCCCGTTCGGAGTTGCGCGTTGGCTTCTTCAAAGACAGGTACTCATCCTCTGTCATTGCGCTCAAAAGGTATGGCCGCATGGTGCTAAGGGGTACGCTGATCTCCTCTGCGATCTGCTTGAGCGTACTCCCGTTGCGCCTTAGATGTACGGCAGCGGCGATCCATGGCACACCAGACATCAGTAGTCCTCCGGCATCAGCACAGTCAGAGTCTCGTGCCCCGCATCCAAGATCAGCCACACCAGATCTTTGGCGTCGTTGTATGGGTACTGACCCATCACCATGCCGCCACGCTTCACGCTGGCTAGGTTAGTTTCCTTGTCTTCATCGCAGATGACACCCCAATCCAATCCGTTGAATCGGCGGAGCGTTGACTCAACCCATTCGTTTAAACGCTCTGGAGTCATCGCATCAAGCAGTTGTTCCTCGGCGTTGGCAGTCATGGCAAAGTTCTGAACACCGCCTAAGATGTTGTGTGATGGCGACTGTAGTTGGATGCGTACAGTACGATCCAAGTCTACATCCTCGCCCACATCAACCTTCTCGCCGCTCATGTTGTAAACATTACTCACTGGCACTCTCCTTCTTCTTCTCATCTATGGCTGCAAGCAGCCCATCCACCATGTCACAGATGGCTACCATGCCATCATCCTTGCGAGCCTTGGTCACTTCTTTCTTGATCATGCCCACGATCTTCTTCTCACCCATATCGCTGGCGAGTGTTCTTAGTTCTGAAATCTTCATGTGTTACCTACTTACGAATATGTTTGGACGCACAAACGGGATCGCTTGTGCATTGCTCTACGAAGTCCTGTTCGCTGATCCAGAGGTACGCCATGGCCGCTAGGATCATGGTCGCACCCCTTGCCACAACGTGCCAGTTAATGCTTCGCACTGGTCAGCGACTCCTTAGCTGCGAGGATACGCTCATGTTCGATCAAACCCTCCAACGCTCTGGCGTGTGCCCTGCGGATAACGTGTAGGCATTGCAGCAGAAGATTGTTTTGCACTGAACTATATGAATCCGAAAGATCTATCTCCATCAACTGATCGTGAACGATCATCACCATGCGAGCAAACATCACATCGAGTTCGCTATGAGATCCAGCATGTTTAAACACATCCATGCTTTGCTGCTCTGTCTTGCGGATAAACCCTCTGCAAATCTCCATCGTCTCATCGACAATCTTCTTCTGTCTCTGCATATTCATGCACATCTCCTTGTTGCTAGTTATCAAACCCGTCTTTCGATAACGAATGTCGCTCCTCTTGGTTCGACTTCGTTTCATGCGCCTTGAGTGTGATTGATGGGACGCGCCCCGCTCGCATCTCACTCTCGGCCTCCTCTGCGAATTTACGCAGTCCTATGTCGTGCTTATCGAACACCTCATAGGCTGACCCGTATTGGCTGTAGCGGATCAGCACATAGCGTATCTGATGTAGCCCGTTCTCGTTTACTCCCATTCATCCTCCTCGTGACCAATGACCTCCACGACCCCGTCGAAGTATCGTTTAAACACATCGACCAGATCCTCGTAGTCGCCCTGTTGCATTTCGTAAACGATCTCTTTGCCATCCAATCCCATTTGCTTTGCAAAGTTTTTGGCGTGACCCATCAACGCGAATGCGTTACCGTCTTGTCCACTTAGGTCTATCGTGACCATTGCCTGTCTCCTTCTCATATGAAACTTCAATCACCACTTTGGTGAGTTTACTTTTCGTAACACCCTCATCTCTCAAGGCTGACTCAACAAGCTCGGACATCTTCGATAGGTCGATGACATCGTCTTCGTTCGCTGGCTCAACCTCAATCCACAACATCCTGTTGCGCTTGAAGATCATGCGGCTGCTCTGCCTTGCTGTATCACAGCAGCCAGATTGTCGATGTATGCCTTGGCCTCGTCCTCGCTGTCGAAGTAAGGCGTACCGCTAGAGCAGTCGTTCACATAGTTCCTGCCACCAGCGTCGTGCTGGTAGCGCAAGTCGGCGTGATAGCACTCAAGGTATTGGTACACATCCAAGGGAAGTCCTTGCTCAAGCCTGTCGATTATCCAGTTAGGGGTCATGCCGCACCCTCCTCTTCTAGGAGGAGTCTCATCTCTGCTCGCTCCCAGTTGTCCAGCCATTCCACTTGTGCCTTGACTCGTGGCCATCGTAGGTCATACCCAACTTGTTTATCAAAATCCGATAGGATCTTGTCGCTGAGTTTGCTGATCTTGAAAACCCACAGGATCTTCTCGCGCTTGCTAATGTCATCACGCGCTAGGTTCTCTTGGATTTCGTCTATCCGTGGTTGGTAGTGTTCGATCATGCCTTACCCCTTAAACTTCTAACGCTGTTCCAGCGGGTTCAAAGTCCCACTGGTTTGCCAGCTTGTAATAGAGTCGAGCGAAGTGCTTACGCTTCGCAGTGTTGAAAGACGGAGTCTCAACATGAGGGTTGCGATCTCCATCTGCTTTCGCTAGCGCCTCAAGCAAATCCAAGATCTCTGATCGGGCTTGCTCTTGTGGCGTATGGCCGTAGTGATTACGCATTTTCGGGTTCTCCTTTGTTGCGTTTAAACATTATCGTTGTTTGGTTTTCATGCCGAGTCGCTCGTTGCGATCCTCGGATTCTTCTTTGCTCCACACCTCACGAGTGTTGAACAGGTAAATGGGAAACACACCCTCCCATGCAAACAGGTGATACTGATTGCTCGTATCGACCAGTCGATCCTCTTGCGGATACAGTTCCACCGCCTCCCAGTGGTCGCCTAGCACTGCGTTCTTGATGTGCTGTTTGGCTCGCCAGTTATTCAATGGCTCACGGTCATTGCGTTTGATTGACAGGTAGGTTGGTGCGTTGTCGCCAAACCCATGCTGCTCGTCCCAGAGGACACGGCGCAGGACTTGGAACATAGGCGACAGGTAGGTTGTCGTTTCGTCGTACTCACGTTGCATAGCCTTGACGTTGTCCATTACCTGCTCATCTGTCCAATCATGGGGCGCAGCGTCCTTGACTATGGCAAAGATTTTCATGTCGCTTTGCCGTGGCGTTGGCACGATCTCAAAGACGAAGTCTTTGTCTGTGTATATCTCGCTCACCATTCGCCCCCTTCCATTTTGAATTCGCAGTTAGTAAAGAGACGAGACTTGGCATCTATGTGCTCTTGCGCTTCACGCATTGCCTGTTCAATTCCATGAGAATTAATCGAATAAGCAATCTCCATACCCCATTCACGATCTGGAATGAGCTTGTTTCTGACCATAACCATGATCCACTGGTCTTTCTTTTCCTCGGTCATGCGACCTCCTTTGTTGCGATGGTTTACTATAGTAACCTATTGAGAATCATTTGTCAACCTTAGTTTTGGCGGATGCCAATAGCACCACGGTGCAAGCGCTCGTTGTGAACGTCACGCAGACGAACAGCACCAGCCACGCACCACCCCACAGTTTGATGAGGTAGTCGGGTGCCGTATCCCACAGATACAGCCCCACCCACAGGTTGATTGCGCCGATAACGGACAGGATGCCCGTCGTTAATGCGAGTCTAAGATTGCTCATCAATGCCCCCATCGTTGACGTAGTGCGGTCTGGGCAACCTCGTTGAAGCCAACGAGTAGCGTGGACTTGAGCTTGCCATCCACCACATGATCTATGTACTGCTGCCCTTCACGGGTTGCGATCTTCGCCGCCACTCGCATCTTGTGGAGCAGTTCATTTAAACGTCGTTGAGTTAGTTGGGTTTTCCAACCGGCGTTGGAGATCCAGATCTCTGATTTGGAGTCATCACGTTGAGCGATCAGGTTGCCGTGTAGATACAGGCTACCCTCGCGGCTCTCCGTGTTTGCGTCTTTCCCGTCGAGTCCGAGTAGGAAGTGTGCGATTGCTGCGTTAGGCTTGGTCATGGTTGTTCCTTTGTTGCGTTTAAACAGATTGGAGAAAGGAGGTTACTCCTCCTCTCCCCAGCACTCAGTCCACTCCTCGTCGGTCATTCCTGAGATCAGGAACTCACGCTCAGATTCGGACAGTTCGGGCATCGCATCCTGTATGAATGCGCCCCCTTCCCAACGAGCGATTTGCTCTTCGGTGACAGGCAGATCCATGATGTGGGTCTTGCCTGAGAACAGCGATTGCTTTTCGATTAACATAGTTACTCCTTTGTTCCACGTTCTAAAGTCACGGCGTCAACCATCCTACGGAATGCCGCGAATGTGCGGTCATCCATCTCAAGCATGGCTTCCCATGTCTGGTCGATGTTTAGATCATTCTTGATGATCCACTTGTTCATTCGACGCTGTTTCGTTTTCGGTTGATCTTCGATCAGTTGTCTGCGCTGTCGTTTTGAAATCAACATAGCGGCTCTCCTTTGTTGCGATGGGTTACATTTGTAATACGAGACAGCATCACCTGTCAAGCATTATTTCTAAGCGGCCTGTTGGTAGGCCGCGCTCTCAGTCCATGCATCGTTGACCGTGGCCAGCGCTGCGTCCATGTCCTCGTACCCCGTGTCGCCAAGCATGGGCGGTAGGTACATGGCATCCTCTGGGATGTCCTTCATCTCCTCGACACTGCCGTAGCCAGATACTGGCTTGTCGTAGGTGAACTCCATGATTCGGAAACACACTCGGCGTAGCATACTGGGGTGTGCTACAGCGAAGCTGATGCGATCAAGATCAAGCGGCTCGTCGGGTTGCTTGACCGTGATGAAGATGTGTTGCTCATCGTACTGGCGATGCGTCTTGCTGATCTGCGTAGCAATCAACTCGACACGCTGCCCAGCCCGTTCGATCTGGTCGATCAGTGCAACCACTGCGGCACCCTTGCGGATCATCGCCTCAGTGCTGGTGTACCACACAGCGCCGATGTCGCAGTAGATTCGCACAATCGGTAGCGGCTTGGCGTCCTCATCGTCCATGAACATCATGTGCATTGGCGCTCCAGCAGCGTAGCTGGGGACACAAACTCGCTGACCTGCCATGCCATACTCCCACTCAGGACGTTTAAACGATGCCTCCTTTGCCTTGGCAAACTCTACGTCGGCGTCCATGGCATCGCGCCCCTCTGCCCAACCGCTGATCGCAAGCTGCTGTGATTCCTCAAAGGAATTAGATCCGGTGAACTCGTGGGTGCCGCTAACCGATGATGGCTCATCGCCCCATGCCTCGTTCGGATCACGGTGCATATCTGCCATGCACTCGTCCCATGTTGCGTTGTACGTTGCTATGCTCATTACGCTGCCTCCACGTTAGCGATGATACCGACCTCGATTTCATCCATGATTTTCTGCTTATCAGTTTCACTGAAGCCCTTGTTCCAAATCGTCTGTGCCGCCACACGCTGCGGTGACACGCCAGCCGCTAGCAGCTTGGCACCCTTGACCGAAGCTCTTGGGCTTACCACATAGCGCATCTTGTGATGTGCCACGGCGTTGCGAACAGCTTGGACATAGTCCACCCAAGTATCGTTGCCAGCGATGGCTCGCTCTAGCGACTCGTCGTAACCCATGGTTACGTTGCAGAAGCGATCAAGCGTTGCCATGTCCATGGGGTTGCGTCCCACATACTGTGCAGATGCACCGTGACCGAAGGTGTTGGCCGAAGCGATCACGACAAAGTCGGGATGCTTTTCGATCATGCCGCCCTCGCCATCGTTCCCCAAGGGGAAGCTGGCAAAGTCATTGGCCAGCGCAGCGTTCAAGGCCAGCAGCGCATTGCTGGATGATGCGTCCATTTCGTCCATCAGGACGAGGCCACCATGTTTAAACGCCTTGTAGAAGTTGGTTTGTGAGTAAGCGCCAGTGGCATCGACGTAACCGACTACGTCGTGGTCGTACTTGATGGCACCGTAGCAGTAGAAGTCCAACCCAAGCGCTTCAGCGACTTGCTTCGCGATGGTGGTTTTGCCTGATCCAGCAGGGCCGACCAAGTACACGTTCTCGCCAACGGCTACCGCAGGTAGGATCTCATCGAACACTTCGTGAACATGAACATCACCGAGATCTACGATCTCATCACCGATCACGATCTCGTGTCGGACAGTACGGGTAGCCGCCACCTGACGCTCCAAATCTTCGATCTTAGACTCAAGCCGCTCGGTGACTTGGGACACCATGCGATCCAGATCATCGCCGGTCAGCGTAGCTGCCTTGCCACCATCAGGGCCATGTACCCAGAGGGCGATCTTGTCTTCGACAGGCATCTGGGGGGACAGGCGGTACAGGGTGCAGAGCAGGGACAGAGCGGAACGCTCATCACGAGACAGGCCGTCAGCGATAATTGCGACGGCGTAGCCGAGGTCAACCGACTGAGTCACACCAGCCAATCTCTCGGCCAGTTTGTTTAGGCGGCGCGGCTCGATTGTGTTAGAATGATCGAACATAGTTCGTACTCCTTTGTTGCGTTTAAACAGTGTGGAAACCTAGTCTGTGACTAGGCATCCAGCGAGGTGGCAGGAAGGACAATGCGACTCAGCGGTGATGGTCGATTGCCATTTGAGCGAAGCTCGTGCGGTGAATCCGCATTCGTTGCAGTGGATCTTGAGCATACGAGTGCCTTGCTTCTTGCGAAGGTTGGCGTCGATTGCAGCGTGGGGATACTCTCCGAGTATTTCAGCGATCTCTTTGAACTGCTCAAGCAGTTCGGGGGACGCCGGGGTCTGTGTCATCGGGCCGGTAAAGCCTACGGCTCTAGCGATTCGGGCAAAATCACCTTTGTGGCCACAGTCGATGCCAGCCCAAACATGGATGAATTCATGCGTCAGGATACGCAGCACCTCGGTGACATCATCCACAAGTGGATTGATGAACACTTCCATAGTGCCATCGGCACTGATTGATGCGTCGAACGCCTGACCCAGCACGACCTTGCCGCTCTTGGATCCACGATACCCGATAGGGAAGCCGCAGGACACACGATAGCGGCGGGATTGCCATGCGTCGGGTGATATACCAGCATTGGCAAACACCATCTCAAACAACATAACAAGCGCAGCTTGTAACCATTCTTCTCGTGTCTTGTATGACTGCATAGCAGTACTCCTTTGTTGCGATTACTTTATGAACACAATCGAGAACACTCAGGGTGTTCTCTGTTCTGTTCACACAGAAACATTAGTGAATCTATCGTCTAGTCCAAGTCGCTTTCTGTGGCGACTCTTCAGGTGCATCACGGGCCTCATACCGATCTGCGAACACACCTAGCCGGTTCACTCTATCGACGCTCTTGGCCTATCCGACTACGTCGCTGCCGCTATCCCAGCGGTACACTTCGTGTCGGAGTAGGTGACTCCAACGCCCCGACATCCTTTACCCAAGCCTTCGCAGCATTGCCTTGCACACAATGCCAGCTTGATTCGCTCCGATCCGCCGTGAGATCGAAACACCGATACCTGATCGGAGGTGGCCTACACCCATTCAGTGATCGTCGGTAAGCTGGGCCAGATGGGCTGCCCAATCCGTCGATGCCAATCACTATGCCCAGATTCCGTTTAAACTGTCAACTTTTATTTCGTAACTAAGTTTATTACCCTACGGGTAACTTTCGCAGTTTAAACGCTCTACGGGTTATGCATGGGTAAACAGGTCAGCGTGAAGGAACGCCTATTCGCTCGGTATGTGGCCGAAGGCCGTACACAAGCGCAGAGTGCGCGTATGGCTGGCTACGCCAGTAATCCGGACAAAAAGGGGAGTGAGTTGGTTAAAAAGCCTGAAGTCGTAGACTTAATTAATCAGCGTGGCGCTGAATTGGCCGATGATCGTGCGGTATCCCTACGGGAACACCTCGATACGCTGGCTGCTTTGCGTGATGATGCGCGTGATGCTGGGCAATATAGCTCTGCTATACAGGCCGAGCACCATCGTGGCAAGGCATCGCGTCTGTATGTCGAGCAGCAGGTGGTCGCTAAGGCCGACATGGATTCACCTACGGTGATCTTGGAGCGTTTAAACGGATTGCTATCGCGTGGCGCACCCGATGCGCTCGATGCGCCGGACTAGCGCTCGCATAATGCGCACAGGAGTCCCGCTCGTAGCGCGTTTACACGCCCCAGCGCACCCCCACCCCCGCGCACACAGCGCAGGAGTCCCGTACCTACCCGTATATACAAATATACACAGTCAGGCACCCCACTTTCCGAATGACCCCACCCCCTAAGTCGCAAATGAAGTTTACATTTATATGTCTACAAAAATTTTGCAAAAAAAATTTACATTTCTGTAAAGGATTAGTGCGATATGTCAACCTCAATTACTGAGCAGCTTGATAGTGTAAAACAAATGTTGACGCCTGAAAGGATGTCAACGCTTTCTTCGGCTGATCGTATTCAAGTAATGGATTTGATGGAGGCGTTGGAGAAGTCTGTTCGTAGAGAGAGGGCGCAGGAAGACTTTCTTTCTTTTTGTTCTTCTGTATGGCCAGCGTTTATGGAAGGTGGGCACCACAGAAAGATGGCAAGGGCGTTTGAACGTGTTGCTAGTGGGGAATGTAAGAGGCTTATGATTAACATGCCCCCTCGTATGGGTAAGTCTCAGCTTACCTCTTGGTTATTGCCAGCATGGATTATGGGCAAGATGCCTGAGAAGAAGATTATTATGGCTTCTCACACCGCCGAGCTTGCTATTCGCTTTGGTAGAATGGTTAGAAACCTGATTGGTAGTGAAGAGTTTAAGGATGTGTTTCCCGAAACATCACTTACTGCTGACTCAAAGGCTGCTGGTCGCTTTGATGTATCAGGTGGTGGTGAGTATTTCTCTGTGGGTGTTGGTGGTGCGGTAACTGGTCGTGGTGCTGATTTGCTTATTATAGATGACCCGCACTCAGAACAACAGGGACAACAGGCTGATCCAAAGGTATTTGATTCTACCTATGAGTGGTTTAGTTCTGGCCCTCGTCAGCGTCTTCAGCCCGGAGGTGCAATAATTATTGTGATGACTCGCTGGAGCCAGAAGGATTTGTGTGGGCAAATCACAAGAGATTCTATGCAGCGAGATGGATCTGATGATTGGGAGGTTATTGAACTACCCGCAATACTGCCATCAGGTAGCTCGTTGTGGCCTGAATACTGGCCGATTGATGAATTAGAAAAGCTCAAGGCCGAACTACCTATATCCAAATGGGAGGCGCAGTACCAGCAGCAGCCTACATCTGAAGAGTCTGCAATTATTAAACGAGATTGGTGGCAAGTTTGGGAGGAGCGTGATCCGCCTGATGTGTCGTTTGTGATTCAGTCTTGGGATACCGCGTTTATGAAACATGAACGTGCTGACTATTCCGCCTGTACAACGTGGGGCGTGTTTTACAAAGAGAATGACGAAGGGATGCTTGCACCCAACATAATCCTATTAGATGCCTTAAAAGAGCGTATGGAGTTTCCTACGCTCAAGAAGCGAGCCTATGAGATGTATGTGGATTGGCAACCTGATGCGTTTATCGTAGAAGCAAAGGCCGCAGGTGCGCCGTTGATCTATGAATTAAGGGCTGTGGGGATCAGCGTACAGGAGTACACTCCTTCTCGTGGCAATGATAAGGTGTCCCGTGTAAACGCTGTTGCAGATTTTTTTGCGTCAGGCATTGTTTGGGCACCACCGAAAAGATGGGCCGAGGAAGTGATTGAAGAGTTTGCCTCATTTCCTATTGGCGATCACGATGACTTGGTTGACTCATCAACACAAGCGTTACTTAGATTTAGGCAAGGCGGCTTTATTGCACTTGATCACGATGATTATGAAGAAAGCCAGCCACGGCGAATTGCTAACTATTACTAGGGCGTTTAAACTCGCCGCGATGAGGGAAACACTATGGCTGTAGATAAGTCACTAGACGCTTTGGAAATGGCTGACATGGCGGGAAGACTAGAAGCCTCCGAGCCAGCAATGGTTGTTGAGATAGAAAACCCTGACTCAGTCGCAATTGAGACTGAAGATGGCGGGATGATTATTGATTTTGATCCAAAGCCTGAAGTAGACAATGCGCCGTTTGATGCAAACCTTGCTGAGTTTATGGACGATATGGATCTTGACATGCTCGGTTCAGAGCTTGTTTCAGCATTTGAAGATGACCTTGCATCCAGAAGAGATTGGGAAGATACCTATGTTGAAGGTCTTGATCTTCTTGGTTTGAAAATAGAAGACCGTACCGAGCCGTGGCCCGGAGCTTGTGGCGTACACCACCCCTTGCTAGCCGAGTCAGTTATTAGATTTCAGTCTCAGGCAATTGGGGAACTGTTTCCAGCGCAAGGCCCAGCAAGAACGAAGATAGTTGGCGAAGCGGATGATGAGGTATACAAGCAAGCGAATCGTATACAAAACTATTTAAATTATTTGCTTACCGAGGAAATGACAGAGTTCCGTCCTGAAACAGAGCGGATGTTGTTTTCTTTACCTTTGGCAGGTAGCGCATTCAAGAAAGTCTATTACGATGTAACTATGGGCAGACCTTGCTCAATGTTTGTTCCAGCAGAAGACCTTGTTGTTTTTAACGGGGCAACAGACTTGAAGTCATTGACTCGCATGACGCATCGGATGCGTAAGACGGGCAATGATGTTCGCAAGCTGCAAGTTGCAGGTTTTTACAGGGACGTAGAGCTAAAGGGTGGTGACTCTTCAGTTGATCCTGTAAAAGAAAAATACAGTGAGTTAACAGGAGAAAGCTATTCTCCATCAGGTGGATCTAATTATTTATTTGGAGAAACCGTATACACATTGCTAGAGATTCAAGTAGAGCTTGATCTTGAGGGCTTTGAGGACATGAAAGATGGCGAGCCTACAGGTATTGCTATTCCTTATGTTGTGACTGTAGACAAAGACTCTGCTGCAATTTTATCTATTCGCAGAAACTACTATGAAGATGATCCACTGAAGCGTAAGCGCGATCACTTTGTACACTACGAATATATTCCGGGCTTGGGCTTTTATGGCTTAGGTTTGGTGCATTTGATTGGTGGGCTAGTTAAATCCTCAACCTCAATACTTCGCCAACTAGTTGATGCTGGTACTTTGGCAAATCTTCCGGGCGGGTTAAAGACAAGGGGTATGCGTATTAACGCAGATGATACTCCAATTATGCCCGGAGAGTTTCGTGATGTGGATGTTCCCGGCGGAACAATAAAAGAAAATATTTCGTTTTTGCCATACAAAGAACCAAGCACAACGCTCTATAATCTTCTTGGGAACCTTGTAGAAGAAGCTCGACGTTTTGCATCAATGGCTGATGTAAAGGCGTCAGACATGAATAGCCAAGCTCCTGTGGGCACTACGCTTGCGCTGATAGAACGGAACATGAAAGTGATGTCTGCAATACAGGCAAGACTTCATGCATCTATGAAAAATGAGCTTAGGCTTGTTACTAATATCGTTAAAGACTTTGGGCCGAGCGAGTATCCATACCAGCCATATGGTGAAAAGCAGGATATCCAAAAAGACTTTAATGACCAGATAGATGTGGTTCCTGTGGCAAATCCAAATGCTGCAACTATGTCTCAACGTATTATGCAGTATCAGGCTGCATTGCAGTTGTCTCAACAATCGCCACAGCTTTACGATTTACCGGCATTGCACCGGCAAATGCTAGAGGCGCTAGGTATTAGAGATCCAGAAACACTTGTTCCAAATACAGATGACTTTGCTCCTAAAGACCCTGTCACAGAAAACATGGACTTTATAAATGGAGAGCCGGTAAAAGCTTTTGCCTATCAAGACCACGAAGCGCATATCAAAACGCACATGGCTGCGATGCAAGATCCAAAGCTTTTGGAGCTTATGGCGCAAGCGCCCAATCAACAGGCAATTCAAGCAGCAGTGTCTGCGCATATCGCAGAACACTTGGCGTTCCAATACAGAGTAGAGATCCAAAAGGAACTTGGATTAGATCTTCCTTCAGCAGAAACAGAGTTGCCGCCTGAAATTGAGTCCAAGCTGTCATCACTTGTTGCGCAAGCAGCAGAGCAGTTATTGCAAAAGGATCAGGCAGAGGCCCAGCAAGCGCAACAGCAAGCACAAGCAAATGATCCAATCTTGCAGTTGAAGCAGAAAGAACTCCAAATCGAAGAGCAAACTGCTATGGCTAAAGCGCAATCAGATGCGCAGCGAGTAGCAACGGCGCAAGAAAAACTGGCGCTTGATGCTCGTAAGGCAGAGATGAGGGATCAATTGGAGCGAATGAAGCTTGAACAAGATATGAGCGAGCTTCAGTTAAAGATCAACAGTGAAGAAAGAATTACTCAAGCGGAGCTTGATGCAAAGGCTAAGATTGCTGGCGCAGAGCTAGGCGCAAGAATTGTTGATAAAACTAATGATCGAGACGCTGCAATTGAGCGAGCTAATCTTGTAGAAAAAAGCAAAGGCGCTGAAATAGGTCGCAAGCTTGCAGATCAAATTATGAATCCAAAACGCAATGGGTGATTTTATTGACCCCCAGTTTATTGATTTGATATTGTCGCGTTTAAACGACCTTGAGTCGCATTGTAAAGAAAAGCTGATTGCAGGATCAGTTGAGTCTATTGAAGACTATAAATTGTATAGAGGGCAGCTTGAAGGGTTACAAATGGCTGCTAGAGAAATACGAGAGGTAGCAGATAAGACCTTTACAGAAATTTAGCATCATCAGGATGCGCGGGTACTACACTTCCCTTTAAGTGTTGCAGAGAGCGAAAATATGACAGCAGCAGAAGTGGACTTAACGTCCATTGGCGCTGAAGAAGACAAAGCAGATACAGAAAAAGCTAGTCAACTTCCAGTGCCTACTGGATACCACATCCTTATTGGACTACCGGAGATAGAGGAAAAAACAGAAGGCGGCATTATTAAGGCGAGGACAACGCTGGAAATCGAAGAAACTGCTTCGATGGTAGGGTTTGTTATTGCGATGGGGCCGGACTGTTACAAAGATGAAAAACGATTTCCCAATGGGCCTTGGTGCAAAGAGGGAGACTTTATCTTAATGAGGGCGTATAGCGGAACCAGAATAAAGATTCATGGCAAAGAATTCCGTTTGATTAACGATGATACACCCGAAGCCGTAGTAGATGATCCAAGAGGTATAAGCCGTGTCTGAAGAAGTAGCATTACCAGAACCCGATGATATAGAAATTATTGAGGTAGACGATACTCCAGAAGAAGATCGTCGCCCTGTAAGATCTGATGTTGAACCGTTTAACATTGATGAAGAGATTGACGTTCAAGATGAACGTGTTAAAAAGCGTTTAAACAGACTAAAATATGAGTATCATCAACAGCGCAGAGAAAAAGAAGCTGCGCAAAGATTAAGAGATGAAGCTGTGCAGTTTGCACAAGGAACCCAATCAGAGGTTCAGCGCTTGCAGGGACTTGTAGGCCAGAGCGAGCAAGCATTGCTTCAGAGTGTACAGAACCGAACCGAAGCTGAATTAGCGGCGGCGAAGCAAAAGTACAAGCAAGCCCACGAAGAGGGCGATACAGATACTATGGTTGAGGCGCAAGAACAGCTTGCGCAAATACAGGCAGATAGAGCGTATATACAGAACTATCAGCCTCAAATGCAGCCACAGGCGCAGGGGCAACAGCAACCCCCTGCTAATACGGTGGGACAGCCACCGCAACAGCAACAGCTTGACCCGCGATTGCAGGGATGGCTGGGGCAAAACACTTGGTTTGGAGCGCCCGGAAACGAAGCAGTCACAGGATTTGCTTATGGGCTTGACGAGATGTTAGTGAAAAGGGGTGTCGAAAGAAACTCTCCTGAATATTTTGGGGCTATTGATAAAGCTTTGAGGGATTCATTTCCATCAGCTTTTGGTATAGAAACAAAAGACGAAGGCACTGCTTCTCAAACAAGGACATCATCTTCACCAGTTGCACCAGCGCAACGAAGTGGTGGTAAGAAAACACAAGTTAAATTGAGTAGCTCGGAAATCCAGCTTATCAAGAAACTAGGAATTACCCCGCAGCAATATGCTGCCCAAAAACAGAGGATGTCGTAATGAGCGAAACAAGAGAACCAAGAGAATTGGAGTCGAGAGATAACACAGCTAGAGAGCAGCAGTGGACACCACCCAATCTGCTACCAGATCCAATCCCACAACCGGGATGGGCATTTAGATGGATTCGTACATCTATGGTAGGGCAATCAGATGCAACTAATGTATCTATGCGCTTTAGAGAAGGATGGGAGCCAGTGAAGCTTGAAGACCACCCAGAGCTAGAAGTTATGCCTGATCATAACTCTCAGTTCCCCGGATGCGTCGAGATTGGCGGTCAGTTATTGTGTAAGGCTCCGCAGGAAGTTGCGGATTCGCGCCAGCGTCATTACGAGGGAGTTGCAGCGCAACAAATGGAAAGTGTTGACCAATCTTACATGCGAGAAAACGATCCACGGATGCCTATGCTCCGACCTGATCGAAAGACTCGTGTAAGTAGTTTTGGTAAATAACAACTTATTTTTATTTGTTAGGAGAACTCAGTTATGGCTACTACAGCCGCGCCCCATGGGGCAAGACCAGTTAGCACTACAAGTGCTAGTGGATCTTTCAACGGAAAGGTTCAACACCTAAGCATCGCTTCTGAATATGGTACATCTATATTTAACGGCGATTTTGTCAAAATGGTTGCTGGAGGTACTATCGAAAAAGATACAGGTACTGCTACGCTTACCACTATTGGCATTTTTATGGGCTGTAAATATACAGACCCCACCACTAAGCAGATGACTTTTAGCCAGTATTGGCCAGCGTCAACTGTTGCAACAGATGCTATGGCATATGTATTAAGTGATCCTGATGTGGTTTTCTTAATGCAAGCTGATGGCGCTATTGCTCAAACAGCACTTGGTTCTAACTTTGATGTTATCCAAACTGCTGGAACAACCGCTATCGGTAACAGCAAAAACGCTGTTGATGCCGATTCAACTGCAACTACCAATACGCTGCCATTGCGAATCTATGATTTTTACGATGGCCCTAGTAGCACCATTGGTGATGCATTCACGGACGCACTCTTCATTTTTAATGTTGGTCATGCGTACAGAAACACAACCGGCGTTTAAGGAGAACTAAGCAATGGCAATTTCAAGAGCGCAAATGCTTAAAGAACTCCTACCGGGGCTTAATGCTCTTTTCGGTTTGGAGTACACAAAGTACGAAGACGAACATACTCAAATTTACGACACAGAATCTTCTGATCGTTCGTTTGAGGAAGAAGTCAAGCTGAGTGGTTTTGGCGCAGCACCAACAAAAGGCGAAGGTGAAAGCATTACATATGATGCTGCACAAGAGTCTTTTACTGCTCGCTTTAATCACGAGACAGTGGCTATGGGTTTTGCGATTACCGAGGAAGCGATGGAAGATAATCTTTACGATTCTCTTTCTGCTCGCTACACCAAGGCGTTAGCACGAGCTATGGCATACACCAAGCAGGTTAAAGCTGCACAGCCATTAAACAATGGTTTTACAAACTCATTCCAATCGGGTGATGGCGTAAACTTGTTTACCGCTTCTGGCGATGGCGTTACTGGTGGTGATGGACACCCTCTTGTAAGTGGTGGCAAGAACAGCAACCGTCCTGCGACGGCAGCTGACTTGAACGAAACTTCTTTAGAGGCGGCTATCATTGCTATTGCAGGATGGACTGATGAGCGTGGATTGCTAATTGCAGCCCGTCCTCGCAAGTTGATCGTTCCACCTGCGTTAATGTTTACCGCAACTCGCATCCTTCAGACTGAAGGTCGCGTTGGTACGGCAGACAATGATCTGAACGCTATCTATACAAATGGCAGTATTCCAGAAGGCTACTCAGTAAATCACTACCTCACAGATACAAATGCGTGGTTCTTGATTACTGACGTTCCAAATGGCATGAAGCACTTTGAACGGGCAGCTTTAGAAAATTCTATGGATGGTGACTTCGATACTGGTAACGTGCGCTATAAAGCGCGTGAACGCTACAGTTTCGGCGTTTCTGATCCACTTGGAATTTTTGGATCACCCGGCTCTAGCTAGAGCTTTTAAGGACTACTCAGGTTATACTTGGGTAGTCCTTTTTTTTATCCTGACTAATTGTTTCACGTGAAACATTAGACACTAGCCAAGACAGGAGAACCACATGGCTAATACAACCTTCAACGGTTCAGTCCGCTCGGAGAACGGCTTCGCAGTCGTTTCAAAAAATAGCAGCACTGGCGCAATTACAACGTCCTTTACGCTCGATGGCTCTGGTATGCAGGTAACCCCTGTATCGCTTGCTGATGCTGCATCAACTACCCTTACTGCTGCTACAAATGCAGGTCGCATTAATCTTGTTGGTAATAATAGTCAAGATAGCACCTATGTTTTGCCAGCCCCTACTGCGGGTATTTTTTACCGCTTTGTTTACGCTGGCGGTGCGGCGGATGCAACAGATGCGCTAATTATTACTCCCGGCAATAGCAATTTTTATATTGGCGGCGTTACCTTTTTAGACACTGATGGTAATGAGGTAAGCAGCGTATTTTCTGATGGTAACTCTAATAGCAGCATTCAACTGAATGTTCCTGCTGGATTCGATATAACTATCTTGGGTCTGGATACAACTAACTATCAGATCTTTGGAAATGTTACGAGTACCACTGCACCTGCATTTGCTGATCAGTAACCTTTTATAACGCATGGGGCGGTTTACGCCCCTTTGTTAGGAGAAAAATATGGCTGATGCAGTAGCTTCACAAACAATCCAAGACGGCCCTAGAAAAGCAATTTTTAGGTTTACCAATGTCAGCGATGGCACTGGTGAAGCAGCAGTGAAAAAAATTGATGTATCTGCGCTTAGTGCTGACCCTATGACCGGCGCATCTTGCGCTAAAGTCACTATTGAAAAGATTTGGTATACCACTGTTGGTATGGGTGTAAAGATATTTTTTGATGCAAGCACTGATGTTTTAGCATGGCAGTTGAATGCAGATTACTCAGATACATTAGATTTTGGCGAATTTAGTGGCATTCCAAATAACGCTGGTAGCGGAGTTACTGGTGATATTTTGTTCACTACAGTTGGTCATTCTAATAATGATGTTTATAGCATTTGCATGAGCGTTATTAAGCACTACGGATAGGCTTTATGAATCAGTTTGATCAAAAGATTCTTGAATGTTTTCATGCGTTTACAGACCCAAATGATTCGGTGCGAATCAGAATGTCGCTTGATCAAGATCAACGTAATGTTGTTTTTGAGACATATTCTACAATTCCGCTTGCTCATAAGATGTCATTGGAGCAGTTCTTAAATACACCTGTAGAGTCTTTAAAGTCTATGGCTAAAGGTCTTTGCAGGGAAATGAGGGTGGTTGGATGAAAAAAAGTAAAATGCCGATGGTCGAAAAAGACGGCAAAATGGTTCCTGAGTTTGCTGCTGATGGCATTGGCAAAATGAAAGAAGGCGGCATTGTTAAGTACCATACAGAACCCCGTAAAGGCTCTGTGCGTCAAATGGAACGGCGTGGATATGGCGCAGCTAGAAAGCCTTAACAACAATCAAGAGGATTCTATTAGAAAAGAAATCCGAGATTGGTCTAGGGTTACACTAGAAGCGCCAATAAAAGAGCTTAATGGTTTATCAGGATGCCCGTATGCAAAGAAAGCGTGGGCTGATAATAAGGTCGATATAGCGTTTAAACGCAGTAAAAGTTTTGATGTCGTTTATCAAATACTAGAAAGTTTTGATGATGAATACGATCTTACAATAGTTGTAGATTTGGATTATGAAGAAGATCCTTATATGTTTCATCAACGTGTAGAGGCAATTAACTACTCTATAGCGCATGGAGCATACAATGATTTAAACCTTTGGGTTATGTCGTCGCACCCAGAGGATGAAGGCAATGATGAAGGCAGCGACGATGAGTTCGTGCAGCACAACGATTGTGACTATGCGATGATGTACATACAAAGGCTAGACCACTTACAGGAGTCAGCGAATAAGTTAAAAAAGACAGATTACTATTCGTATACTTTTGGATCTGGTGAGCCTAGTCATGTGTTTTGTTTGAGAGAAAAGTTTTATCAAGACCTTAAGGAGGTTCAAAATGGCTGGAATGAAAAAGAAGGGTGTTATGAAGAAGCGTCCTAAGAAAATGGGCGGTGGCGGCATGGCTAAGAAAGGCGTTATGAAAAAGCGTCCTACAGGCATGAAGTCTGGTAAGTCTGTCAGAAAAGCCGTTAAAAAGAAGTAGCGGTGAATGTCAACTTATACATTTAACTTAGACCTCGGAGACGCGATAGAGGAAGCTTTTGAGCGAGCGGGGTCAGAGTTAAAAAGCGGGTACGATTATCGTACTGCTAGGCGTAGTCTTAATCTCATGTTTCTGGAGTGGCAGAATCGTGGGCTTAATTTGTGGACGATAAAAGAGGGGACGCAGTCTCTTACTGCTGGAACGTCACGATACGCTTTAGATGGAAAGATACTTGATATTGTTGAAGCGTTTATACGCACAAACTCAGGCAATGTATCGACACAGGTTGATCAGATGCTTACACGCATTTCGGTCAAGCAGTATTCACATCTTACAAATAAGTTGACTAGCTCAAAGCCATTGCAGTATTGGCTTGAGAAAATAGATACCGGCATTGCTATTAACTTGTGGCCTGTTCCCGATTCAACAGAGCCATATGTTCTTACATATTATTATATGGAGCGAATAGCGGATGCCGGGTCTACTGGCGCATCAAATCCAGAAGTGCCATCAAGATACCTTCCATGCTTGGTTGCAGGGCTTGCTTATCAAATAAGTCTTAAAAAGCCAGAGCTTGCCCAAAGAATCCCTTTGCTAAAACAAATATATGAAGATGAATGGCGACTAGCTGCTGATGCAGATAGAGAAAAATCATCATTATATTTTGTGCCCGGAGGGTATAGACATTGAGCATATATGCTAGAGGCAAACATGCATTTGGGTTTTGTGATGTAACAGGTTTTCGATATAAGTTGAGAGATCTGGTGCCATTAATTCGTGATGGCAGAGATACGGGCTTTAGAGTCGGGTATGACGTTTTAGATAAAGACAATCCTCAGTATGAACTTGGCCGCATGAATATGTCTGATCCACAGGCGTTAAGAAATCCACGGCCAGATAATGCAATTAATGCTAGCAGAAGGCTCGGTTCATTTGACCCTGTGGGCGGTGGAGTTACACCGCTTGGCTCTAGGACAGTAGGCTTGGATATTACCGGAGAAGTTGGAATAGTTAAGGTGGTAATAGGCTAATGGCTTGGACATATACAACTCTTACTCAGGCAATTAAAGACTATACAGAGAATACAGAAACAACCTTTGCCTCAAACATACCTGTATTTATTAAGACAACTGAAGAGCAGTTACTTCGATCTATTCAGTTACCAGACTTTAGAAAGAATGTGACGGGGACATTGACACAGAGCAATCAGTATTTAGCTACGCCTAGTGATTTTTTGTACCCATATTCGTTAGCGATTAATAACTCTGGGTATGAGTTTTTGATATTTAAAGACGTTAACTTTATTAGAGAAGCTTATCCAGATAGCTCATCAACGGGCGTACCAAAGTATTATTCAATTTTTGATGATGAGACTTTTATGGTTGCGCCAACGCCAAATGGCAATTATACGGCAGAACTGCATTACTCATACCTTCCACAGTCAATAGTTGATGCCTCAAGCGGCACTAGCTGGCTGGGCGATAACGCAACGAATGCGCTGCTTTATGGCAGTCTTGTTCAGGCATATATATTTATGAAGGGTGAGCCAGATATTATTCAACAATATCAACAACAGTTTGAGATTTCTGTCGGCCAATTGAAGAAAGAAGGTGAAGGCTTTAATCGAACTGATGCCTACCGAACTGGTCAGGCAAGCATTAGTACCAAGTAATGTCATCATCTATTGAATTAAGTGTAGGTGCGTTTGATGTAGTAACAACGTCAAACAAAGGCCATGACGTAGAGTTTTGGGCTGAAACAGCTACAAACCGGATTGTCAGCGTTGGCAATGAGTCGCACCCTGTTATTGCTCAACAAGCGGAAGCGTTTAAACAGAGTGTGTTAAACTGTGTAACGTATTACATGAAGGAAGCTTTAAAAAGCGACAGAACTACATTGTGTGGTGAACTTGAGAAACAAGGCCAGAGCGAAATGGCTGAAATAATTAGGAGGCTATAATGGCTATTACGACAGCAATGTGTACCAGCTTCAAAAAAGAACTTATGGAAGCAGTCCATAACTTCAAGAACTCTGGTGGCAGCACATTTAATCTAGCTTTGTACACAAGCTCTGCAAGTTTGGGCGCTAGTACAACAGCGTACACGGTTTCAAATGAAGTGTCGGGCACAAACTATACCGCTAAAGGCGCAGCTTTAACTCGTGTAGATCCAACTACATCAGGAACTACGGCGTTTACAGATTTTGCAGACCTGACATTTTCAAATGCAACACTGACTGCACGAGGAGCGCTTATATTTAATGAGTCTGCTTCTGGTGATCCATCAGTATGTGCGCTTGATTTTGGTGGAGATAAAACAAGCACAGCCGGTGATTTTACGGTGCAGTTTCCAACAGCCGATGCTAGTAACGCAATTATTCGTATTGCTTAGGAATTAGCGTGTGGCAAATATCAATGGATGGGGTAGAGGCACTTGGGGCGAAGATGCGTGGGGTACGCCCGACGTTATTGACGTTACAGGCATTTCTGCAACCGGAGCCGTTGGTACAGTCACAGTTGATGCAGAAGCTAATGCATCGGTTACAGGAGTTGCTGGCACAGGTGCCGTTACGATTCCAACAGTCGATGCAGAAGCAAATACCACTGTTACAGGGGTTGCGGGTACAAGTGAACTTGGCAGTATATCGCTTGTTACAAATAATACCCTTCCTGTCACAGGCAATGCAGGAACGGGTGCTGTTGGAACAACGACGGTCGATGCAGAAGCAAATACTACTGTCACAGGCGTTTCAGGAACATCTGCGGCTGGCACCGTTACAACCGATGCAGAAGCTAATGTTGCGCTTACAGGAGTTGCAGGAACGGGCGCTGTTGGTAGCGCCACAGTTGAAGCAAAAGCTAGCACTTCAGTTACAGGGGTGTCGGCAACAGGCAGTGTGGGTTCTGTCACTACGACAGCCGATGCTAACATTGTTCCTACTGGCGTTAGCGCTACTGGAGCGATTGGCCCGTCAAATGTTTGGGGGCTTGTGGATAGGGATCAAACGCCAAGTTATTCAACAATATCAACTAGCCAGACGCCTAATTGGACGGCTGTTGATGATAGCCAAACACCTAACTGGGAAGAGGTTGCCTAATGGTACAAAAGGTTAAAAAGGTAATTAAGGGTTTGGAAAAGGCATCTAAGTCTCATAAACAACAAGCTGAGATGTTAAAAAAGCATGTGGCTTCTATGGAAAAAAAGAAGTCAAAAAGCCGGAGAAAATAAATGGCAACTTATGTTAATGATTTACGCTTAAAAGAGATTGCCACTGGTGATGAAGCTGGTACTTGGGGCACTAGCACAAATACTAACCTCGAATTAATTGCAGAGGCATTTAGCTTTGGCACAGAAGCAATCACGACGAATGCTGATACTCATACTACTACTATTGCTGACGGTTCTACTGATCCCGGTAGGAGTCTTTTCCTTAAGTACACTGGCACTTTAGACTCTGCCTGTACGATCACTATTGGCCCGAATACCGTAAGTAAGCTTTGGCTCATAGAAAATGCCACTTCCGGGTCACAGAACATCATCATCAAGCAGGGCAGTGGGGCGACTGTCACAGTCCCGAATGGCCAGACCAAGGCGATATATTCGGATGGTGCCGGATCAGGTGGCGCTATGGTTGATGCCTTTGCTCACCTCAACGTCGTTGACCTCACCGTAGAAGACGATCTGACGATTACTGATGATTTGAGCGTGGGTGGAACTCTGGGTGTCACTGGCGTTCTGACTGCCAACGCTGGCGTAGTCGTAGACAACATCACGATTGATGGGACAGAGATTGATTTGTCATCTGGTGATTTAACTCTTGACGTTGCTGGGAACATCCTGCTCAACGCTGATGGGGGAGGCATTTACTTTCAAGATGCCAGCTTGTTGGTGGGCAGCTTACAAAACAGTTCTTCTGATTTTCTGATAAGCGCGGAGGTTGCCGACAAAGACATAATTTTCAGAGGAATAGATAGCTCAACCACTATTGATGCCCTCACGCTTGATATGTCAGAGGCGGGAGCGGCTGCGTTTAACAGCTCAATAACTTCTGGCGGCAACATTACTGTTGGCGGTACTAATAATTTAATTATCAACGACAGTGGCGCTGCCGTATTTGGAAATGACGGAGATATCTTAATAGGTAACTCTGGGGTCAATGGTTTGATATCTGCGCCTAATGGCGATCTAACCTTTGATGTTGCTGGCGACATTCACCTTGATGCTGACGGTGGTGATGTTAATTTCAAAGATGGCGGCACAATTTATGGCTTCATGGCTAAAAGCAATAATGATTTATTGCTAGGAAATGTTATTGCTGATGGAGATGTTTTAATCCGAGGTAATGATAGTGACGGTGGCGGTAATTTTACAGCCCTGACCCTTGATATGTCAGATTCGGGTTCAGCCACCTTTAATGGTCGAGCTACAATTGACCCAGCAGACGGTGATGCAGACGATCAATACGCTTTGTTTGTGCGTAATAACGAAGCTACGGCTGGAAGAAACTATGGCCTTTCGGTTCGTGGTGGTAGTAACTCAAGTGATGAGTCGTTTAGCGTTAGGAACTTTGACAACTCAAAAACTTACCTAAAAGTTATTGGCGACGGACATTCTGTAATAGGACATACTGCCAGTATTTCGTCGGCTGGCGAGGCGCATGAACTACAGGTTTACGATACCAACTTCAGCTTAATCTCCGCTGCCACGTTCCGAAATGGATCAGATGGCGCTTCTATAAGTTTATCGCATAGTCGTAGTGGAACCATTGGAACACAAACCATTTTGCAAGATGGCGATACGATGGGAGCCATAAACTTTCTGGGTTCTGATGGCACAGATATGGCTTCCTTTGGAGCAAGAATCCACGCAGAAGTAGATGGCACTCCGGGCAGTAATGACATGCCGGGGCGCTTGATTTTTGCCACTACGCCTGATGGGGCAAACGGCTCTGTTGAAAGGATGAGAATAAACCAAAAAGGCTCTGTTGGAATAGGTGTAGCTGACGGTGACGTTACAGGCGATGGCACTGCTGCTAGAACCTATGTGGGCATTATTGGATCAGCGAATAGAGGTAGATTAAACATTGGAACTACTG
>Ga0208666_1000038_pt1 | contig 52698 bp, 42 predicted proteins | sample 5B_taG_FD_184078 | JGI IMG/M metagenome (GOLD analysis project Ga0208666, IMG submission 184078) | Marine viral communities from the Subarctic Pacific Ocean - 5B_ETSP_OMZ_AT15132_CsCl metaG (SPAdes) (version 2) | ecosystem: Environmental > Aquatic > Marine > Oceanic | place: Pacific Ocean...
CGTTCTATTGTAATAAAGAACACAAACAGTCCAAGGTAAAGATGTATTTCATAGTAATTACATTGTTCGTCAGGTTCGTAGTGTCTTATTCCAAATAAGATACCATGAGAAAATTGAAAACCAAAACCTATTCTTTTCATATTACCATTTGTCTTTTGGGCATTTAGACTTTCTCCATTTAGCTTTCACATCCATCCAGCACCCACAAATACCACACGTACTCTGATTATGAATAAAATGAACACACGAGTCACAAATTCCAGCTCTTCTTATAAACTCTTCCTTTGGCACGTTTCTTGCACCATCAACTAGATAGGCTGCTGTATCTTTCGCAATGTTCTTTACTTTATCTAAAAAACTTGGTTTATTTGTTTTCATGTTTATCTCTTAATAATTTTCTTTTCTTTCTGTATTCGTTTCTAGATTCTTTACAACCATCGCACCTACAACCTTTTCTATAGGCAGTAACAGATGGGCAGGGCATACCTTCTTTTACTCTTGCAGCCTTATAATTACATCTAGCATGAGAGAACGCTATGTTCTCTAAGTCAAAGAATTTATCAGCAGGGTCGTCTGAATCCAGCCAAGGTTCTTTGTGTTCTACTGTAAATTTATCTATGTCTTTTATTTCTGTGGCACATTGATAGCACCATGCGTAGCCAAGTTTTTGTGCAAAACTAAAAAGTATTGATTTTTTAAGTTTGTGAGCTGCTGTACTAGGATTCATTCCCAGTTGCTTAGTCTTTTTTTCTTTTATTAACATACTTTCTTTTTTTAGGGTAGTTGTGACCAACCCCTTTCTTTCTTCCACCTTCATTCTTCTTTCCCCTATTTTTTGATTTATCAGTAACAGTTAACTTATTAGAACTGATACCATCAACGTGATGAATTTCTTTACCATCTCCTTTAGTTACAAGACCCTTTTTAGCCATCTTATACCTATCCCTTTTTCTTTTCCTATTGTCAGCTCTTTGCTTAGGGCTAGATTGAAACTTTTTATATTCGTCTTTATAATCTCTCATTGATTCTTAAAAAAAATGAGGGGAGATTTAACATTATCAAACCACCCCTCAAAACTAAATATTATGATAAAACACACTGTAAATATAATAAAAAAAACAATTATTTATGCAATATCCTTATAAGTTATTAACACCTCTTTGTTATTAAGTAGTGTTTCTGCTATTTTAGGGTATATTCTTTTGTATGCTTGTGTAGACTTACCAATAAAACCATTACCAATTATTTGGTTGTTCTCTTGCGAGTCGCCCACGAGTAAGCATCCTGCAGTATGCTCATCAGTATTACCACAGTGAATAAGGATATACTCAAAGTTAGGTACATTAGTAATATGAAGCATGCCCCTATGAATCTTAGGAAATCTTTTAGAATATTTTTGATGGTATCCACCTTCTGTTCTAAGTTTAACTTTATATGTCCCAGCTGGGATTCTTGTTTCTCCATATTTTTTTTCTTCTCTATGTTCATCTTCTAGTGTGTAGCATACAAAGCTTCTCTTACATCTAAACCCTTCACCATTGGGGTTGTCAGCTGTATCGTCTACCACAAATAATATTCCTGACGTGGAGTCTGGTCCACTTGATATTCTTAATACTTCTAATTTCATAATTAATTTATTATCTCTTTAACTTTTTCAAAAATGTTTGGGTCTCGTTCTTTACTCAACTCTTCTTGTTGCCAAGACTTTAATAGGTCTGCATACGTAAACTTTTTTTGTGCCTCCATCCATTCGTTAAAATTCTTATAAACTCTTTTATCTCTGTTTAAAAAGTTATATATCATATTACCATCACTAAAGCCTTGTATATGCATACTAATAACACTATCTCTGTTACCTAACTCACTTAAAACTCTCTCTTTATTCCTATCTTTAACAGTAACACCACGTTCTTCTATACCTAAAGCTTCAGAGTATGTATATAACTTATCTAAGTAATTCATCTGTCTTTCAACTTCACGTTTAATTTTTTTAGGACCATCTCCTTCTGGGTCTAGTTTCTTTAGAGTATTAGACACATCTCTAACTTTAAAGTTTAAATTTTCTTGTAAATTAAATCTACTAAATCTAAACCCAGTCATTGACATGGTTTCATGAACAGGACTTTTCTTTCTATCCATTTCATCTTCATCTAAAAATAATTCTGGTTGCCAGCTTTCCATCATGTCGTATATTTGGTCTCCAATACCAGGCATTGACTCAGATACAACATGAGTTATTGAGTTTCCTAATCTATCAAACCAATCATCAGTTGTATCATCTAGTTTTCCACCTGATTGTTTTTCTCTTTTAGATAAATCTTCTAATATTTGAAACATCATACTTGGGCTAAAAAATGTTTCAAGCATAGAGTTTATCACATCATTTTTTATGATTTTATCAAAGGTTGGGTCATCTTCTGGAGTATTTATTATAGCATTAATAACTCTAGTTATAACATTATTAGACATATTGTCTGATGAGTTCCAAACATAATACGTTCCATCAAAGTAACCCTCATCTCCTAATTGAGCAGATACTAATTTAACATCTCCATATTTCATATAGCTAGGTAAAAATAATTGAATCATTTTATCTCTAGTTATGTCATCCATTTTTAATTCATTAAAGTCTACTCCACCATGATTATTGTCAAACCAATCAGAATAACTATCATATAAAGTAAACTCCTTATCAATATCTCTCTGCTCTTCATTCATTAATGCGTAGTCCATAAGTGGATTGTCTGCCAAACCTTCGTCATCGTCATCTGTAAAATCTTTAAGCATTCCTATTGCACTAGCAAAAAGAGCTGCTATCCCTGTGTATAAGTGAGGAAGTGTACTCCAAGCAAATACAGTACCAAAAAGTCTTTTGTATCCAGACCTTTGTAGAACTGGGTTTCCTGAACGTATCATTTTATTAGCTACTTTTAAAGAACCAATACCTGTTCTTAAAACCTCAGCAGGGAAAGATATAAAGTCTCCAACTAAAAGCATTCTTCTTATTCTCTTACCAACTTTAGGAACTAATGAATATGTAGTGTAACCACCTCTAACATTGTCTGCTGCCATTTTAATAGCCTCAGTTCTTTCATAGCCTGCCCTTTGAAATAGGTCTACTTCACTTATAAATCCAGCTCCCTTCCATATAACATCCTCCCATAGATAAGCTTTATTAACTAATGTATTTATTTTTTTTAAAAGACCTGGCTTTCTTTTCTTAACCTTATCCATGTCCATACCAGAATCAAAAAGTTCTGTCATAGCAATACCTAAGTCTCCATCTCTCATAATATCTTGAAGCTCGTCTGCATATACAGAGTCAATTATACCATTCTCAATCATGGTTGCAAACATTTGCTCTCTTTCTTGAGTTGTTGATTTGTCAAACAAATTCTGCATAACATTAAAACTTTCTTTCATATCTGAATAAGAAAAGTGACCATTGATAGATGCAAAATACATATTACCTAAAAAGTTTCTCACGTGTGTTTTAAGAGAGTAAACAGTTTTACCAAGCTTGATAGCACCATTCATAACTTGAGCTATTCTGTACGCACCTGTTGGGTTATACACCTCTCCATCAATAAACTCCTTAACCTCTTTTGTTGTATAATAAACAGCATCTGAAAACTTTAATGTAACAGGGTATCTGTGTGTATCTGATAATTCAGGTGGAAGATTATCCTCTCTATATACCAAACTTCCTTCCATTGCAGCTACAGCATTAGCCTTAAACTCTAGAGCTTCAAGCTCAGAGGTTTGTTTAGTTAGTGTGCTAACTATATTAAATAATGGATTTTTTGCTTCTGAAAACAAATTAGATATAGCATCAGGAAGGTCTTCTCTTTGTTTGAACACACCAGTGTTAACATCATTTGCTCTGTTAACAGCTTTCATGAAATCACTAGATTCTGGACCATCACTAAACATTCTTTTTATATCTAGTAAAATTTGTTCCTCTGTAATTTCATTTTCATTTTTATATTTCTTTTTATATTTATTTGCTAATGTTTTTCTTATAAACTCATAAGAAGATTGTATTAAATCAGCTTCTTTACCATATCTTTTAACAACTTTTTCTATTTTTTTAGGGTCTGCTTTTGCTTTAATTAAAGCGTTTATAGCTTTTAACATTTTCTTTTTATATCCCTGGTCATTATGTATTCTATATTGTCTGTTAATATATATACCCATATTCTTATCAAGAACAACTCCTAATTTATCTGCAACAACATCTTTTAATTTTCTACTAAGTGAATCAACTTTTCTTCTAACTTGTTTTATTAATTTCTGTAATTCTGGGGCAGACTCAAGGTCTTTCATTGTAGCTTTACCAACATGATTTTCTTTTAAAGATTTTATTTGCTCTTCTACCTCTCTTATTCTATCTATAACTGCACCAGCTGCGTATGTTTTGCCATCTCTATCTAAATTCTCTAAATCATATTCATAATTTTTAATTTCAGATTCTAACTCTTGTATTTTGACTGTTGGGTCTGATAAGACATCATTAATAACTCTTAGTGGTATTGGGTTGTTAGATTTTTGGTTTTCCTCTATAGCAGACCTCATCCTATCTACAAGCTTTAATAATTTAAACTTTTCAGCTTTTATTTTAGACTTATATCTCCACTCCATGTCAAAAACCTTTTTAGGTATATTCCCCATTGGTAACAACTCTCTTCTAAAAGAGAAGTCTGAAAAGAAATCAGATGTTCCTTTAAGCCATTGTCCACCAAGTTGGTTTTTATATTCTGTTGAATAAATAGTTTTTGCATTATTATTAAATCCATCTTGATACTCTGTGTCTTTAGATGGGTTCAACATATCTTCTACAACTGAAACTACTGGGCTTGTTATTTCAATAGTTGTTTTAGCTTGACCACCTACTTCTGATAATACTGGTCCAGCTTTAGAATCTATACTTTGCATAATATCATTTACAACTTCAGGTATAACAGAATCAAAGAACTCAGCTCTTGGTCCTTTAAAAGCGTCTCCACTTTCAAAAGCAATTCCATTATAATTTTCTGTAGAAGCAAATGAAATAATATTTCTTACAACAGGTGCTATGTTAGACATCATTTTACTGTTTGGTGCTTTAATGTTTTTTATAAATAAAACTTTTTCACCAACATCATTTGAAACAACCTCGTAGTCTACATCAGCAAGAGTCTCATTGCCAAGGATAACACTCATAGTATTACCACTAAACTGCATTGATGTTTGATGCATTGATATATAGTCTTCTAAAGCAACTTTTGGTATACCATCTGGATAAGACCTTTCAACTGAATCTAAGAAATCCTTTATGCCCATGAATTTTATTTCTTGAGAAAGATTTGAACCACCATATTTTTTAAGCTCTTTAAGCCATTGTTTTGGTGTGCCATGAGTTATGTCAGAAAATTTAATAGAGGTATTTAGACTAGAGAAACCTGACCCCCCCAATGTTACCACTCTCTGGTTTTTTACATCAGGTTGACCAATAAGGTCCTTTATTGTTTGTATTCTTTCATTTATTGTAGCATCACCCTGAGCTACAGTCTCACCTGTACCACCTGTAGAAACATCCTCAAAGGTTTGTAAATTAAATATTGCCTTTTGATTATATTCTCTACCAAGTTGTTTAGCTTCTTCTATCATTTCTATAGGTATAGCTACAGAAATATCCAAGTATGTTTGATTACTTTCAGAATCATACCATGTACCAACAGCAACATGATTATCCATATCTAGTAGCTCTTGATTTGCAGCTCTATATTCTTCTAGTTCTTTTTTAGTTACATCTCCACCTTTTACAATTTTTCCTAATTCAGGAAATATACCTACCATAGCATATGGACCAGAAACATTACCAAAAAAGTTGTTATAAGTTGACCCACCATTTTCTTTATGGGATTTGAACTGGTCATCAATATTGTATTGAGACTTCATTTCCCCAGTAGATTTTCCTCTTTTCTTTTCATTTATGTTTAACCCACGTGATGTAGCTTGAGTAAATATTTTAGTAACATCATCTAAGTTAGTTATTTCACTTAAATCATTTAGGGTTAAATTTAATGGAGCATTTGTGTCAACTCCAAGTAAATATTTTATAATAGATTGAATATAAGATTTTGCTTTATTTAATGTAGATTGGTTTTCATCAAACTTTTTTAGTCCAGCGTCTGCTAAAAACTCAGCCATAGCTTCTTCTAAAACCTTATCAGGATTTGATATATCTTTATCTTTAACATCTGTATCTCTTAAAAGAGCACCACCCTTACCTTTTGCATATCCTAATTTAGCAAATTTCATATATTTACCCCCCTCTATAGATTCTAAATCTTTTTTTATACCATCTAAAACTTTTTTAATTTCAGGGTTTGTTTTAGACATTTTAATTAATGAAGTTATAAATGGGTGTGCACTTTCATGAAACATTGTATTAGGGTTAGCTATATCTAAATTAATATGTATTTCAGGAGTGCCTCCATCAATACCTTCTTCAGATATAATAGCCCTACCTATCTCACTTAAATTAACTCCATTGCTAGCAAAAAACTCTCTCAGGGATGCCTCATCTTTATGTATAGTTACATTAAAACCTAAACTATTATATAATTTTTTAACTATTTTAAGAACCTTAACTTTTCTATCATAAACCTCTCCTTCGTATTTAGAGTATTCATCTATTAAACTATCTATATTGTTATCTGTAACGCTGTCAAATAGAGGATTAATAACTCTTTTTTGTTGTTTTATTTCTTTTTTAGATTTTTTCTTTTTATCAACAGGTTTTTTATCTTGTTCTTTTTGTTGATTTTGTTCAGTCTCATATCCAAGTTCATCTATTGCCTCCTCAATCATTTGTTCAACATCTTTCATGCTTATAACATCAGCGTTTCCAGCAGACAATATATCGTTTGTTATTTTTCCAGCTGCAGCCCCAAATTTTATACTATTATTAGATTGTAGGGTTAATCCTTTGGTTTTACTTACAGCTTCATTAAATTGTTGAGTTGTTATTTTTCCTTGGTTTCTTTGTTTCTGTAAAGAATTAAACTTCTTAATAGCTTTATTTTTTATCTCTTCACTGTATTGGTTGTCTAAAGTAATTATAGAGTTTAAAGAGCCTGTATCATTTTTAGAAAAACCAAGTATATTACCTGTATCCTTACCATCTATATTAAGTTGACCACTTGAGTCTACAGAAACTTTTTTACCTTCATATTTTAAACCTACAGTTGATAGTCTTTTTCTACCAGTTCCAGCGTCTTTTATTTTTATACCCTTACCCCTTCCTGGAGTTTTAAGAACAAACTCTCCATTTTTATTTTTATCTAAGATTCCTTGTTTTCCTTTATAGGAGACTGGTTTTCCAATGTTTTGGTTGAGGGTTGTTCTGTCTTGCTCTGTGTCAGCTTCTGTAATATCTTCTCTAATACTCGTACCTTTAGTTCCTCTGGAAGCTCCTCTAGTCTTGCCTCTACCTCTGGTGATAATCTTTTCATCTTTTATTGTTTTTATATTAGTAACGTCTTTTTCTAATTTTTTTAATAATGCTAATTCTGATTTTTGTTCTTGATTTAGGTTTTCTTGAGCATCTAATGTTGTTATTCTTCTTTTTATTGCATCTAAAGAATCTTTTTGTTGAGACTCTGTTAATGAATCTCCTTTAGTTATTCTTCTTATTAAAGCTTTAGTACCTATACCCAATCTACTTATGTCCATAAAGTTACCCACATATTCTCTAACCTCAAAATCAATGGAAGAAGATAAATCATACATAACTTTTACAGGGTCTTCATTTTTAAGTATTCTATTTATTGCTTTATCAGATTGTTCTATTCTTTTTTTAACCTCCTCTTGTACATCTTTATTTAAACTTCCTTGTAATCCTTCAGCGTTTTGCTTATACTCTACTAAGTTTAATAATTCTCTTTTTGATAAGTCACTTAGACTAGTTTTTCCAATAAGGTTTTCCATAGTCTTAAACTTATTTTTAAGACCATCTTTTAATTTTTTAGCATCATTTTTTGTAAAAGTTTTAAGTTTACCCCCAACCATAACTTCTTTTCCAATTTGATTATCTATAGCTTTGAAGGTGTCTTCTTGGTTTGTATAAGCATGATACATTCCATCTTTATACATTCCAGATTTTATATATTCTTTATTAAATGAAGAGCTGACATCTGTAACAGCTGTTGCACCAGAACCTATAATAGCACCTATGGTAAATTCTTCAAGAGCGTCATTAACATTAAACTTAGTGTCAAATTCATATTTATTCCACCATTGGTCTTTTATTAAATCAACAGCAGCACCCTGAGCAAGTTCTTCACCACCCTCTATAACTCCATACTTTAATGCCTTTTTACTAAAAACAGAATTAACAATACCTCTTTTTATAGCAGCGTCTACCACGTCTTTTCCAACTCTATCGCTTATCGCATCTAAAGCTTTATTTGTAGCCATTCTTTTAACTGATGGGTTAATCATTCCAAAATCAGGTGTAGCAATCTCTATTACAGAAGAAACTAAAGATGCTTGACTTGCCATATCAGATGCATCTCCAGGTAACATACCTTGTCTAATTCCTTCTGCATAATACATATTATACATTCTTATATTGGTTGCCCCATAAAGACCTGCATAAAAACCAAACTTACCAGCTCTCGCTGAGTTTGTTAGTTTTTTTGTACCACCCCCAACTCTCTTGGCTATAGTCATATCTAATATAAAGTCAGTAGTTGCGTGTGCTAGATTATAAAAAGAACCACCCCATTCTTTCTTTTTCTGTGTTGGGTAACTTTCTTTATTATTCTCGTATTCTTTTATTATGTTTGCGTACCTATCAGACTCAGGGTTAATAACATAATTATCTTTAGTTATAATGTTTTTTATTTCATTATTGCTATCAAAAATAATAGTGCCATCTTCTACATTCGCATAGTAAACATTACCCATACTCTCAGAGTTTGTTAAACTAGTTGGTTTGTATAACCAAGAAGTTCCAGCCTCTTCCATGTTTTTAGTAATAAATTCAGATGTAACTCCTGCAATTTTATCTGTCATATCATATTCATTCTCATAAGAAAATATACCTTTTGCTTGTTGTGGGATTGAAGATATACTTTCCACAAAATTACCCAAAGTTCCTAAAGTTACTGAAGAAATATTTCTTAAACCTTTTCCTAACCAAGTAGATTCATTATAAGCTTTCTGACTAGCATTTCTTCTTTTTAATAATTTATCTTGTCTCTTTTTATATACTGGCTCATCTGTTGTAGACATTAAATAATTTAAAGAAGAGTTATAACCATTTATAAGTTTATCTAAAAGTAAAACATTGTTATCTCCCTTTAAATGATTTTCTCTTTTTAATATTAATTCAGCGTATTTTGTGTTTCTAAAATTATTAAAATCACTAACGAGCTTATTGTATCTGTTTAGGTCGCTTTGTTTCATGCCTCTAGTATCTAAAGGACCATGAGCTAAAGTTGGAAAATCATTAATTAAAGCTAATTGTTCTTTTAACCATTGTTCAGCTAATATTATTTCTTCTCCAATTTGTTCTGTTTTTCTATTTATCTCAGACATACTCTTAGAACCCTCCATGCTTTTAGATAAATTATCAAATAGCTCTAGGGTAAATTGACCAGCTTTTAAATCATATTCTGATTTTTTTATTTGTTTTTTATCCTCGTTTGATATTGATTCTATCTCTCCTTTTAAAAACGTAGAGTTGTCTAGATTAAATTTTTCATATAATTGATTTATAAGCCCCCCATTAAAATTTTCAGCGATACCATCACTATTTATATCTTTTAAGAAATTAGGGTCAGATTGCATTTGATTTATTAATTCTGGTAAAGCAGAGGAAGATGCTAGTAATGGGTTTGCTCCACCTGTCATATCAGGAGATATAACTACACCTGTTTCAGTATGTTTATATTCTGAGTTACCTAAATGCTCCCATCCAGAGGTAAGGTATTGGTTTATTTTTTCTTCTACTTTTTGTATAATATTAAAATAAGTTTTTTTATCATTTGGGTGTCTAACATCTCCCCACCATTGTTTCCAATACTCTCCTTTTTTCATAGAGCTAACAGGCATAAAAAGATATTTTGTTGGATTACCCTTAAAGTCCTCACTACCTTTAATGTAATGGTTTAGTAATCTTTTTTCATCTTCATCAAGTAAATGAGAAATATCAGACAATTTTAAGTTAGGAATATTACTTTCTTTTCCTGCATGACTTTTATATAAAAGGTCTGTTATATCAAAACCATTATCAATTTTATTTGTAGATAAAGCAAATCTACCACGATTCTCTAGGTCATTAATTAATTCTTCTTTAGTAGATGGTGGATTAAATTCTGGGTCAAGGTGTTCATGGTTATGAAACTCTCCATGAATAGTATCCTCAATAGATTGCCTGTTTCCTAAATTTCTTTTAAATTGAACATGAACATGCTCTCTTGGTCCTCCTTCGTCTTCTATGATGATGCCTGGACCTCCACCAGCACCCTCTGTCCATTTATTAGCCCATTTTTTACCCTCTGCAGTGTTGTTTACCCAATTCAAAAACTCTTTAGAAGATGGTCCTGTTAGGTCTATAGCCATGCCATGCAGATGATATGAATGCGAATGCCCACCAACTTTATTATTTAAATCTTCATCTCTAAAGGCACTCTCTATATTTAGTGGGACATGATTTTCCCAAACACTACCTAATTCTTCAATAGCTGTGTTTACAGCTGGATTAACTAAATTGTTTGTTAAAGTTGGATTAAAGTTTATATTTTTATTTTCAGTAGTTATAGGTACAAGACTTTCTTTTTCTACAGATTTTGTTGGGTTACTAGAATCTATTTCATTTTTAGTAATAATATCATTATCTCTAGATTCCTCTTCTTCTGGTGCTTGAGACTCTTTATAGTTCTCTATGTTTTCAACTAATAAATTTGTTAACTCATCATCATTGTTGATAGTAACATTTATTTCACCACTAACTACAGAATCTAGAAACTCTTCTTTATTTACTTGACTTATTAAAGTTTGTCTTGATACTGTGGCTCCATTGACTGTGTATAATGGAACATTACCCTCTGAAGAGTCCAAACCACCAGTTTCCCCATCTGACGTAATATCTTCCCCATCCAAATTTTCTTCTGATTGGTCTTTTTTTTTTAAGCCATAAGTTTCTTTTATGGTGTTCAGTTTATCATCATCTAGCTGAGCTCCACCATATTTGGAGTACAGGTCTTTAAGTAATCCATCAATATCATCTCCATAGGTTTGTTTTATAGAGTTTATCTTATTTTGGTCAAGTTTTTCATTAGTATACTTACCATAAAAATCTACCAATAATGAGTCTAAATCTTCATTCATTACAATACGCTGCTTCTGTTACTACTACTACTATTTCCACTGTTAGGGTCACTCACATAATTTTTACAATCTTCGTGAGAGTTAAAATCTAAACTACAATCAAGCTGTTTATTTAGTTGATTCATTCTACCCTCTGATTCTGATATTAGAATATCATTTCTATCCCCAGAACCTCTACCTGCAATTTGATATCTATAAGCCTCTGCAGGTATTATAGATTTTAATAATACATTGTCTCCAGATATAGAGTATTTAATACCTAATGCATCTAACTTTCCTGCCTCACTTTTAGGTAATTTTACATTACCATATAAAGCTTCTCTATAACTACATCTTTTTTTCTCTTCAAGTGTAAGGCTTTGATATTTCTCTTGAGATATTGCTTTTCCATCTAGAAATAAAGAAACGCCATATTGAGCTCCTTCAAAGTCAACTTGCTGGTTATAAGAGTCTAATTGAATATCACTAACAACTTGGTTAAATCTAGTGTCTCCACCTATAATTGTTATATTATCAGGGTTTAAATCTACTTTCGTTGTTATAATACCCTTTTCTCCTGTGTCGTAAGCAGCTCCTTCAAAAACATAATTTGTGTTAGTTGCTGTTTTATAATCTGGGTTTTGGTTTGCTTGATTTACATTGAAACTTTTATCGTCATCATAAACTAAATCATGTTCATAACCAAATCCACTAATTTCTTGAACAGGTAAATTATATCTAGGAGTATCGCTTTTACTACCTGATGAAGTTGGTCCTTGACCTGTTCCTAGTCTATAAGCCATGTCTACAATATCAGCTTTTGTTATAATATGGTCTTCTCCCTTTTCTTGTCTTACTAGGGTTTTAAGATACTTGGAGTGACCATTAGTATTTCCAGTACCAGAATTATCATCCCAATGTCCACCACCACCAAAAATATAAGCCTCTAAAGCTTTATAAGATAATTGGTCTATAGCTTTACCTGTTGTATCTCTTCTTATAAGATTCTCATACTCAGCAACAGTTTTTTGAAAATTACCTTGACCAACATTAGAAACTTTATCACTAAATCCTAAATCTGTTAACCAATTTGAAAATCCCATTTGGTTATTGTCAAAATCAGTATCTTGACCAGTGTCTACAGGAGCCATAATAGGTATTGGTTCACCATTTCTATCTACAGCAGCTTTTTGAGGGTCAGTAGTTTCCTCACCATCCACACCCATATACACCTTCATTTGATTTCCTTCATTATCTAAAATAGGGTTTCCTGTGCTATCAGTTTTTACTTTATGAACTTGTTTTCTTTTTTTGCTATTAACAACCAATCTACCATTGTTGTCAAAAGTAAAATTAAAACTTTCACCACTCATGCCTTGTTTCCAGACATTTATCATATCATTTAATTTCTGCTCGTTTTCAGCGTTGCCATAATTATCTTCATCTGTAACCATTAACTCAGCAAGAGCATCATACCTACTTTTTAAATCGTCACCATAAGTGTTGAATATGTCTGCAGCACTCTGCATGTTAAGAAGAACTTTATGAGCTTGTTTACAGTCAGGTCCACAATCTTCAGAACGATAGTCTATACTTAATACGCTTGAATTAGCCATAGCGTAATTATAAACTTGGTCATTTAAATCTTCTTGAACAGCTAACATGTTCTCATTGTTTGTTCCAAATTCAGCTAATTGAAAATTGTAAGGTTTAGGTTTAGAAGCTTCTGTAGCTTTATCCTGCTTCATTTGAAGCTCTTTTCTTTTTAAGTATATATCAGCCCAACCTTGAGCTTCTTGGACAAGGTCTCTTCTTCCTACTATTTCTGAGACATTAGCTATTGGCATATTTTATATTTTAAAGTTTTCCTATTGATGTTCTACCAAGGTTTCTTAATCTAAATTTTTGCTTTCCAGAAGGAACTCTAGGTTTATGTACAGCACCATGTTTAGCCATAGTCTTACCAAACTCTGCTTTAGATTCCTCTGTGTCCTCTGCCTCTCTATCCCATTTAGTTAATAGCCTATCCATTAGTTTAACTAAAGACTTTCCATCATTATCTTTAATCATCCTTCTCATTTGTTTAACATTCTTAGGAGGCACAATAGCCTCTCCACCAGTCATTTCTCCTACTTTTTCTGGAGCTCCATTTTCTCCATTTTTCTGAACTAAATCAATAGGGTTTGATTCATGAGAAAATTTACCTGGGGTTACCTCTGGCTCTCCAGCTTCCATCATGTCTTTTGGCATACCACCTTTAGTAAACTTTTTCATTTTATCTTTAAGTTTACCACCACTAATTTTACCTAGCTTAACATCTAGTTTGCCATAATTAACACCTAAAGTGTTCTTTCCTATTTTCCTAACAGCACCTCCATGCTTTGTTCCTACAAGGTCCTGTGCTATAACCCCCTTATACCTACCAGGACCCTTTGGAGCGTCTTCAGCATCTTTATACTCAAACTCACTAACCTGTACACCATCTTTGGTTTTTCCAACCTTCTTGATGTTCTTTTTTTCTTTTCTATCTGACAACGCACTAGCTATAGTACCAATACCAGCATCTATAGCTCCATATTGTTGTTGTTGATAAGAAGCTAAATTTTGTTGACCTGCCATAACATCTTCTCTAGCGTAATCAGCTAATTGAGCCTGTCTAGCATAATCAGCTTGCTCTCTAGCCTCTTGAGTGTTTCTAAGTTGTCCTCTCTCAGCTACACCAGCTTTTAAGCCTTGTCTTTGGGCAGTAGCTTGTTCAGTCGCTAGTTTTGACTCTTGTGCTTGACCTGCTCTGGCAGCAGCAAATGGGTCAACTCTAGAACCACCTCTAGTAGCAGCAGCCATAGCACCTGCTCTAGACCTTTCAGCAGCCTCTTGTCTTCTGTTTATTTCTGAACCACCAAGACCCTCTTTCATTTTCTCAATCTCAGGAGACATTGTTAATTTTTGTCTACTGTTTCTGAGCTCTTCTTCTTTAGCTAATTGAGCTTGTCTATCAGCTTCTGCTTTAGCTATATCTTTTTTAGATTGTTTAGCTCCTTTTATACCAGAGATTAAACCACCAATAAAGTATTTAGCAGCGTGTAATCCTTTTAATTTTTTCTTCTTTTTAGCCATGGTTTTACAAATATAGTAATTATTATTTTATTTATTACTAAGTTCACTGTTAATTGTATTTGCATTTACAGCAAACATGTTCATCTTATCTTTAGTTCTTTTTGTTAAGGTTGTGTCCATATAGTGACCCTTTAATCTATCTCCTTCTATAGTAGAATTTCTTTTTACAAACATAAAAGTATTTGCTAAAGTAGCTGTAGCATTAGAAGCTAATGTAATCATTCTATCTTCATCAATAGTATCTATTACCCCAATTAGTGTTTCAGTTCCAATATTATCATAATAAATTAAATCACCAACACTAATTCCTGCAGTCGTAAATGTTGTGTTAGTTGTTGTTCCTTGAACCACTCCACCAACAAGAGCAGACCATGTGGTGCTTCCAAAAATCTCTTCATTACCATTGTTTGAAGAAACATGACCTAAACCAATATATTCTCCACCTGATGTATTTGTTTCTCCAAATGGAATATTAGAAGATAAAATTTCCTCTCTTTCTACCCAATTACCTGGAAATAAATTTCCAGCCTCATCATTTCTATAAGACAGCCTGTGAGTTAAACTAGTTGTATTTATATTTGTTTCTAGTTTAGTTTCGTAAGCTGTATTATCAGCAGATATTACAAATAAATTATTAAGTGCAGCTCCAGAAGCTGTTGAACTAGCTGTAATAAAAGCATTAACTTCACCAATAGATGTATTCATATTGGTTCCATTTGTTATTGCAGTTATAACCCCAAGAGTTATGAGTGTTCCTTCATCATTATAAAATACAGAGTCTCCAACCATAAAATCATTGTTCTGGAAATCTGTATTAACCCCAACTAAAGTAGCACTACCAGAAGTTGCTGTAACAGTTGCAGGCTCACCATTTGAATTAGTAGATATTATAGGAATAGATTCTTTTTTAGAAGAACCTTCTATTGATAAAACATTCCATGTTTTAACTGTAGAAACATCATTGTTAAATGGAGTAGATATTACAGATTCTTCAGGGTATGGGTTATCATAAAACATATTATGATTATCAGGGTCTGAATCATGTTTATATAAGTCTCCATTTTTAAAGCTTATAAAAACTCTATTTAAAGTTCCATAATATTCAGGGTAGAATGTATAAAAACTAGTCCACCTATTAGAACTTTCATTAAATGCTAATGTTTGTGGTGATGATGTTAACACATATTCTCTTCCATTGATTTGTTGCTCAGGTCTATCATCCTCTTCTGGAGTAAACTTATCAATGTCTCTTATTTTTGTTTTAACAGAACGTGTAGCTTTTCTATTTTCAAAGTTTACAGATTCTGCATTAAAATTATTATTATTAGTATTAAAGAATGCCATTCTTTGTGGTTTGGTTGTGCTCTTTTCTGTACTATATATACCTGGGAAAGTTACTAAGTAATCACCATGCCTCCTATCATACCCACCTAATATAAATAAACCCCCACCTAATTTTTCTTGATACTCAGAAAGTAGTATAGATTGATACTGGTCCATTTTATCTCTAAAGAAATCTTTCATTTTATAATCAGACACAACTGTTAATCCATTGCCACCTAATCTTAAAACAGCTCCTTTTCTTATGTCTGTAAAGTATATAGTTTTTTCATGAACAGCTACTGACTCTGGGTTTAAAGAAACGCCAAAGTCTCCACCAAAAGGAGTAGCAGTTTGAGGTAAAACATTATTAGATAAAGATATTCCCTCATCTCCTGATGGTGACGTTATTATAGATTTACTTACTAAAACTTCAGATATTTTCTTCTCTTGCATTAATACTAAATTAGTATCTCTGTTAACAAGTTTTTGAATAGAACCTAAAGATAGGTCATAGTCCATATATGGTCTTTGGCTAAAATTAAAAGAGTGTAATCCATTATATTGTGTATCTGGTTGGAATACATCAGAGTAAGTTAAAGTAGCTTCTCTTCTTTGTTCTTTTGCAAAAGTAGAATAAACGTGTGGTCTACCAATGTTACAATGATTAGTTTGCATAAAGTCATTTAAAAAGTAACTTTCATATTGTTGACTTCCTAAGATTGCTACATTACCATCTTGGTCTAGTGATGTAAAAAACCTACTTTTCCACCAAACGTCTCCCCTTTTAAATATTCCTTCTGCAGGGGTGCTTAATGTTTTTTCATTAACATATACTTGACCTTGATTAGCCAAACCTCCCATATGAAATCTATTATCTGCACCAGGGTTTCCTATAAGGTGTCTTTCGCTAAATTCATGATAAAGAGTTAATTCTTCATTTAAATTTTTCTTAGGTCTATATATTTCAACTATAACTTTATGCCAGTTAGGTAAAACCCCATCGCTATTTGCAGTTGATTTATCAAAGTCTGCTATATTTGGGTCAGCTATAATAATAAACTTACCTTCAATAGCGTCTTGAGTTGCGTTTCCACCAACAGGAGAATCTGAAACCTTTTTTGTTTCATCCATATTTGTCCCCCCTAATTCAAACCTTCCAGGAAAATGCCCAACATCACTAATTTTTAAATCAAAATATTTTTCAAATAAAGCATTAGCAAAATTAGCACCTTTAGTTATTAGTCTAACTCTATCTCCCTCAGCAAAGCTCCAGTCTCCAATTAAAGATTTATCTTTCTCACTATAACTCCAATCTCTACCATCCATGGTATTTAAAGATATATAAAGTTTAGTGTCTGCTTCAGCTTCAGCTTGGGTTGTCCCAGCTTTTTTCCCCATATTTATATATGCGTTATCAACAATAAATTGCATATACTTACCAACAGAAGTATTTCTCGCATACGCCCAATGATAATACTTAGCCCATATTGGTGGCTTATGAAATATTTTCCAATATATACTTCCTGGATTTAATTTCTCTGGGTCAGTTAAAAGCTCTGTAGATATAGCACTAGGGTTGGTTGTAAGGAATTGTCCAGTAACTGGACCCATAGCATATTTTTTTTCATTTGGAAAATCTACATAGCATGATGAGTTTCTATCATATGTTGAATCACTAGAGTCTAAAGTGTTTAACATAACAGTAGAGCTTCTTCCCTTTTCATCATAATAAACTAAACCAAATCTATGCCAAGCACCTACTTTAAAAGATGCTTTATCAGCAGCTAATTGTAGGGTGTTAGCATTGCTAATATTTACGTTTGTTTGTTCTTCCCAGTTATCAACATCTAAGTTTACAGCACCTTTAGCACCATCCCAAGAATTGTTTCCATTATATTGAACAGTGGATTGGTTACTCCTATATTTTCTACCAGAACCACCCCCTAAAGTGGAAACACCAAATTTATCGCCAGGAGCATCAACAGCAGAAAAATTTGTACAGTTAGATAAACCACCTGCATCACTAACGTCTGCATGGTCTCCTTCATCTCCAGCACCATCTACATTTATCCATGAGTGTAAATTAGTAGTAGCTCCTCCAGGATGATTATGATATGGGGGTTGTATTGAAGAACCAAAAGGGTAATAGTAAGTATCTTTTTGCCTTTTGTCTGGGCATTCATCATCTGGGTATGGGTTATTATTTCCATCACCATCATCTTGAACCTCTTGACCATAAGGAACCCACTCCATAAATAGAGCATTATTTGTACCATAACTAGTGTCTTCTTTATATATTTTTGCTAACCTCATTATAGCAGCTCCTTGTCTTTGATTACCTGTCCAGTCATAGGTATGCGTCTCAGTTCCTGAATTAACCATAAAGGTTGTATATACTTTACCTGGATTAGGACCATCTTTATGATATGGATTAAAAAACTCATGAGGCTCTCCATTTTCATAAAACTCTTGTGTGGTTCCTCTGTCATCATCTAATCCAGCACCACTAGGGTCTTGACTAAAGTTAGCCATCTTTTTTATATCTGTTATAAACTCATCAATAAGACCACCAACTCCACCACTAGAAACTTGCCTTGTTAAATCAAATTGAAAACCAAAATATTTAAAGTTTTTTGAAGTGTCTTGACCTGTATCATAATCTTGAAATGGATATCTAATTTTTATTCCTCTATTCAAACCAGTCATGTTGGTGTTTCTTAAATAACTTTGATACCTTTCTCTATGTTGCATCTTTAATCTAAAAGCTTGACCTGACTCAACTATAGTTGGAAACTCTATTCTAACAATACTTCTAGCTCCATTAGCATCTAATCCAAAAACTCTCCTACCCTTGCCAGCACTTATTCCATCACCTTCATCTGCATATTCAGTTGTTGCTCCAAGAGCTGTTGAACTTCCTGAAGGGTATGCGTATGCAACTGCATCTCTTTCATGCATAGCTGTATCTCCCACAACACCATATAAATATGTTGAACTTGTTCCTCTCCAGGGGCTAAAGTCACCTTCGTTTTGAATACCACCTCCTTCTAGTTCTATATTTTCACTATCACCCTCCCAGGAACCCTCTTCCATCTCCACATAGCTAAGAACATTGTCTACAACATTACCAAGAGCACTACCATCTTTTATAAAAACAGGAGATAAGTGAAAGTGTGGATTAACTTGGTCAAATCCATCTATATAGTTTCCATATATAATTCTATTCTCATTTGCTATTTCTTGAGCCTTAGCTCTTTTAGGAACTTGGTCAAACAATTTGTCAAAAGCTATAGGGTCTACTTGAGAGTAAACACCATCATTTCTAAAATCAATGTAACCAGATGGCATTTCAGAACGAACAACTGAAGAGCCATTTGCTGCCATAGACCTAATGTATGGTATGTTAACATTTGAAACAGAAGTCCATCCATATTGTGCGTCTGCAACAGAACTTCCATTTGAGTCAACAGTAATGCTATCAATATATCCAGCCTCTAGTGATGGGTCATAGGTAGCGTCATAGTAATTATTGTCTACTGTTGCTACTAAATAATATTCCCCTTTATTACCTTCATCTGGAGAGGTTTCTATATATGAACATTTTCTTGCTACAATTTCTATTTTATCAACATCAGAGGGTCCATTGTGATACCAAACTCTAATTTGATTATATGGATTCTGTTTCCCCTCATCTACTTTATTTGTATAATATTGAGGTGCAGGAAGAACATAGCTCCATTCTGAATATGCACTTGTCTCGTTGTTTTTATAAATATATCTATAAGCAAATTGCCAAACATGACCAAATAGATTATTTTTCTTATAAGCAAAATCAAAGTTTGCGTGAGCCTGTACAGACAATATACCTGCATTAGCAAATGTTATTCCACCAGCTGGTACAGATTCAGAGGGTAAAGAAACTTCTTGAGCGTCTGTTAAAGTATTTGTATTTTGAGTTGATGAGGATATATTTCTTATTGGTGTTTGATGAAAGTATATAGGGGGGTGTGGTCTATCTTTACATACATCAATGTATTTTAATTTATCTGTATAAGGTACATTTGCATTAACTCCATTATTATCACCACTAGCAGAATAAAACTCAAATGGGTACATTGTTTCTAAATTAAATGCAGTTGTTGGATTTACAGAATATGCACCACTATCGTAATACACAGCCCACCCAGCTTTAGCCATTTCTACATTTATATATTTAGGCTCATTATGTTTTTCTTCTCTTATTGGTGATACATAAGAATTATCACTAGTCCAATATAATAAATCACCTATTTTATTAATACCTGTTATTAAAGTATTTTCATCAAATCTAAGAACATTATTTGTTACATCACCACTATCTCTAAATACTGTTGAAACAACATCTGTGTTTATATTATACTCAAGTATAGTATGATAAGCCCTTGTGTTAAATAAAAAATAATATATACAACTTTTAGGACTATCTTCATAGGAACCAATAACTTTGTAATCTAATTCTGTTCTAGGCATAAGTTGAGGAGATGCCTCTTTAACCATCCCTCTAACATTCTCTAGTAACTGAGAACTTCTATTTTCTGAGGATATTATTCGCACATTTTGAGCGTAGAAATAATCTCCATTAGGGTTTACCCTGGAATCATCATCTCTATTAAGTCCACCTTGAAAGTTCCTTTTGTCTTGCATTTATTTATATTTTAGGAGCTTGCTTAAACGACTTTCTTATAGTCTGTAAAGCTTCTTGTTTAGTAAAGCTTAACATTCTAGCTCTAGCAAGTCTCTTTTGATTATACCAGTCAGCTTTAGCAGAGGTTTTTTCTCCTGCGTCTGCTCCTCTTTTTCTATGTATAGATTTCCAATATATATAAGCTCTCATAGCGTCAGCCATAAATTCATGAACCACCACATCTCCCTCTGTTGGATGTATAAAAGAATTAGATATATATTCTAATATTATTTTTTTACCTGAAAGAGAAGATGTAAATTGTATTGTTGAGTTTTCTAAATCAACCCTGTAATATCCATTAGCATTGTTTCCTCCACCAACTCCATACTCTTGAGAATACTCAAAATATGTAGGATTTAATTCATCATCATTAGCAACTGCATCATTTGCTGCAGTAGATATTAATGATTTTTCATTTCTTAAACCAAGTGGGTGAACATCTCCATCTGCACCACGCACACCTATCTTAGTATATTTTACATAATCATTAGGTAGGTTTACAGTTAATGTATTAGAATCAATAATTAACTCAACTGTTTTTACACCACCAGCTACGTCAAAATTTAATTCTTTCATTCCATTCATTCCTAGTTTAAAATATCTAAGAAAATCATTCTCACTTGTTTTACCTTCCTCCACTAAAAGGTCGTTTATTATTTCTTTTAATTTTATATACATTATGTTATATCTACGTTATCATTTGTTAAATCTTCTTTAGCTGCCCTCATAGATGTAAACGTAGCAACTAGAGATGTTATCATTTCTGATATTGCATCAGATGGAATAGGAAACTGGTCTCTCCAACCTAACTCTCCTGATTTTGCAATCATCCAAACAGAAACTTGACTATGGGCTCCTCTTTTAGCATCTCCTACTTCTAGTCCAAAATCAGCTTCTTCATTATAAAAGTATAATCTTGGTGATGATTGTGGGGGTATGTGATTGACTGAATTGCTACCACCCTGTTGTCTATACCAGTATTTTCTACCACTTAAAGCTATAGCACTATCATACATATTAGAATATACACCTGGGTTAGGCATTCTAAAATAACAATCTAATTGTCTATAATTAGCTCTCCTTGATTCTCCAGGACTCTGTGTAAAAGTAACTGTATTTGAAGCACCATCAGCCCCTGGAAGGGTTAATGTATATAAAACATGATGAATACCACCTAAAGCAAATGTTTCTGAAAGAGCTATCATTCCTGGTGCTGCTGGGGTAGTTAATGCTGTAATACCATATTGTTTTAATATACCTCCAAATTTATTAATCCACATTTTTACTAAATGAACATTTCTAATTCCATTATATGTAGAGTCAAGAACACCATCACCATTTGAATCAAAATTTTCTGTAGCTCCATACCCATCTAACGCATGCATTTCACTTAAACTTATATCTATGTAACAGTTTAAAACAGATGAATTTTTTGCTTTAACACCCAATGTGTCTGCTTCCATACTGTGCAAGTTGTTGTTTTTAGGATAATAAATTGTCATTCCAAAACTAAATTCTGGAGAAACATCTGTAGTCATTTCAGCCCAAGAAGTAGCATTTCCAGGGTTAGCAGAAGCAGTAAAATTAACTATTTCCTCATTTGTTAACACAGACTTTATACTCATGTTACTATCTCCTGTTGGACCAAAACTTTGAGATAAATCATTGCTTTGAAAAATAAATCTATTTTGAGATGAATTATCTTGTGGGTGAATAATTAATTTATTAGACTCTAAAAAATCTACAAAGTCTGAATTTTTAAGCAAACTATAAACAATCCACATTGGTTTTAAATTATACTCTGAAACTATATTTTGTGTTTGTTGAGAGTCATAATCTACATAATCAAAAGTAAATTGATATTTTCTTAAAGTTGTATCACTTTGACCATGACTAAAAGAGATTAAAAATTTTCTACCTATATTATGTGTTCCAGTTTTTAAACTAAACATAAAATAAGCACTAAATGGAGTAGAACTTGAAGCAGGAACATCTGGTGGAGCTATTAAATATGAATCTGTTAAGCCTCTTGCGTAACCATCATCCATTTTACAAACTCTATATATACCACCATCGTTTGGGAGGTTTATTGGCATTTGGTCTAGCACAACATAAGGTCTACCTCTACCATAAGTGCCTGTAGTGTCATTTTGAACTGTTAAAGTTCTTACGCTAAGAAATTCATTAGGTATTTCATTCTCACCTATTGTTGCATTTTCCATTACAGTTTTCCTAGCTAAAGCATCTCTTTCATGCTCCATTAAAACTCCAACTTCTTGAAGAGTTACTTTTGCATCATCACTTATGCCACCACCATTAACTATTCTTAATACTTGTTCTGCTATTTGTTTTTTTGTTGCCATTATTTATTTTGTTCTAGCACTGATGCTGTTCCATATTCAACTATTGTTGCTTCTCTTAATGCTACTCCTAAGTAGGAAAGTATTCTATGAGCAATTTCTTTATGTGTACTTTCAGGCAATGTCAACTGAACTGAGTTTGTTGGGTTATAAATTTCAATATTGTTTACTGTAGAAAAAGACCATATTGGGTCAGGTGGATTTTTAATATAAGTAAGTCTAAAACTACCTTCATCTTCGCTATCTTCTCCAATAAAAATTCTAATACCTGCATTAGAAACAACCCCACAAGGGAAAAATTCTGATGGAGGGTTTAAGTCACTTTGCCTTCTTATTTCTAATTCTTCAATATTCATCATATCAACCATAACTCCTTCAAACTTAGCAGCTACAAAATATAAATAATCACCAGTTGCAAATATATCAGTTGCACCATCAGCTAAAAATCTAAAATCTCCAGTACCATCATTAGTAATTATAGTGTTATATGAAATAGAAGGTCTTAACTCATCCCATAATTGAGAATTTTGTTTATAACCATTTACAATACCATCTCCTGAAGCAGAACCATATCTATCTTTAATAAGGTCAAGCTGTGCCCTTTTAGCTAAAAGATTAAATTCAGAAGGTTTTATCCACCCTCTATTCTCTTTGTTAGCTAATAATTTTACAAACTTATATAATTCATCTATTGTCATAAGTACAAATATAACAAAAAAAAGGGGGCTACAAAAGCAACCCCCTCTAAAAAACAGATATGAATGTTTTATTAACTATTAAATTTGTCTATTTGCTTCTTCATTTCAGCTAAAACAAGTTGACCTTCTTTGTCAATACAGAATCCTGCAAAGTGGTCTAAAGGTTTTTTACCAATAGGAACGTGGCATATTAAAGAGGTTTGGTCACCCTTTTTCCAAGACACTCTATTTGGTTCCATTAAAATAATAGCATAATCTTGAGCATTTAAAATAACTTCTTTAATAGATGTCATTGGATTATCTAGTCCAGCTATAAAAGACATTGGAGATTTTTTGGCTAATATTCTCATATCATATCTAATTTCCTCTGTACTCTTCTCAACATTAACACCTAAAACTTTAGCGTATCCAATTAGTTTACTAATAGGCATTTTAAGAGCTAAAGACATAGCATCTATTTCTTTCAACTCTTTATTTATAATTGCTTTAGCGTCCCTAGATTTATCAACTCTTTCAAATGTAGCTCTCCTATCTTTCATTCTATTAGGATTGTTTTTATTTGAATTACAGTTATCTAAATAATTTACAAGTGTAGGGTTTTGATTGTTTACAACTAAAACTCCTTCAGTAAAAATAATAGGTGATTTAACTTTTGCATTTTCTTTTTGTTCATCTTCATATATAGAAGACTCTCCAGGTATATACCTAATTTTTCTATTTACACCTTTTATTGGGTCAAATATAATATCTTCAGCTTTCATCATAGAAACAATAGGATGTTGTTTTTTATTTGTACCTGGTATTCTCTTTCCACCAATAAGTTGAAATATAACTGGCTTTTCAGATTTTTTACCAAAACTTGGATTAACAAAAGGGTTTTTGATAGTTTTCTTTGGCATTGGTGGTACTTTAAATTCCACCTCTGCTGGGCTCGCCACAATAGTTTCAGTAGCTACTGCTACATCTTCTGTGGTCTTTTTCTTTGGGAATGTTTTTTTCTTATTCATTTTATTAAATATTAAATTAAAATTAAAATTAACATCTTTGGAAAGGGGAGAAACTCCCCTCTCCTTAGATATGTTCTTTAGACTGCCTGTATATCATTTCAAGACAGTTCGCAATTATTACGATGCGTCAATTACATCAATACTAGCACAAGCTGTAATATGTGTACTGCAAAATGCTGAATTTTCAGAATCTGCAATATTCACAAATGAATTGTTTCCAGCGATTGAAGGCTCTGTTAAAGCTTTAGCTATATCTTGACAGGCTTCTTTGTGTTTGCCAGTAGCAACTGTTAAAACGATAACTGTTTTGTTTACTGCGTCTGCCTCCACTTCTTGCATAGAGTCAAAGTAAACTCTCATCTGTGTAGATGTTGCCATCTCAAAGTGTATTAGCTTACTAACAGGAAACATAGCTACCTCTTCACCAGCAGCGTTGTCATCAACAGCAGCAGTTGCGAAATATAAATATCTATTCATTGTATAAAGTTTATAAGGTTAATAATTAAGATTTCTTGATTAACATAAATCTGTTTGGTGCAAAACCTTCAAATCCTCTCTCAGTTCTATAATGAGACTTTAAGTGGTCTTGTTCGTTAGTTTTGTTCTTCAATACAGCAGAACCTGTTAACCAGTGTTCCATCTCTCTTGAGTAACCATTTGCAGCTTTATATCTGATTCTAAGTGATGGTATTTTAGAGCCACTCTTAGCGTCTCTTTGAGTATCCATAGGAATACACATACCATAACCTGAATAGTTTTGACCAGCAGCTCCTAGCAATTTAGGGTGATTAAACACGTCATAAGTTTTCTTATGGAATGTATATCCACCTCTAGTGAAAGAGTTAAACCCTAAATTTAGAGCCATATCTTTCTTGTTTTGGAACGTACCATAATTAGCACCACCTGCAGCATATGCTCCTTGTGCAGCTAATAAGTCATCAATATCCATAGATAAGTCAATACCAGCATAAAGAGCCATTTCTTTAGCACCTCTATACTTGTCCAAAGACTTAACCATAGCATCAAAATCTGCCATAGTAATTGAAGCAGAACCTAAATCCATAGACTGACCTTTACTTTCAATAAAAGAAAGCAGACCTTCAGTTCCTCTCATAGTCCCACCAGCAGTGGTAGAAATACCAGCATTAGAATTTGTTTGCCCAATGATTAATTGTAACTCACAATAATCTAAGAATCTTTTATAAGTATCAGCTTCACCTTTTAAGTACCATAAGTAACCAGAACCCATCTTTTCGTTATCCACTTTAAAGTAGATTACGTTAGTTGCTTCTGTACCAGACACCTCAAAAGATTCCTTGATAATCATACACTCATTTGTATAAGTGTGGACTCTAGGCATTAATGATGATGGTTGAACTGAGTTTTCTCCATGCATGTTACCAACAATACTATATCTTCCTTGAGTTGAAACTGCCATATTTGGAGTTCCATCTAAAGCAGATAATGTAGGGTTACCATTCGCAGCTACTGATTGTACAAACATTAATTCACCATTTGGAGCTAATAATACGTCATTTGCTCTTACTGGAGTATCTGTGTTTGTTCCATCAATAGACGCATCAGGCGTACCAGGTGTTCCTGTTAAACCCTGTGGGTCAGTGTTATCTTCTGATGCATAAACAAATACATCTGAAGTACCACCATACGAACCTGGAGATGTTAATAATACTGAGTTATGAATGAATGCTTCTTCATAATGCTCAAATTTTGTTTGGGTTGTTTCTTTCTTGGCACCCACCAATTCTAAAAGACCAGTAATACCTTGACTACCATATCTTTTAACAAAGTTCTCATCTACGTCTCGCTTATGCATAGCTAAAGCAGCAGTAGTTAGAGCACTTACGTAATTGTCCTGGGTAGCTAACGCAACACTTGTTGGGTTTAAAACCATCCCAGTACCTAAACTTACACTTGCCATAATTTTATAATTTTAGTTGTTATTTAATAATTTTTTTAATACACGTTTTTAGTCCCATAAAGAAGAGTCACCAAAAATTTGGTCACTTATTTGCTTCTCTATATTACTACCTCCTTGTTTACTAGAAACCTTAGCAGGTTCAAATGATGGATTCTTTATGTCTTTTAAGACTTGTTCAGAACCTTTTGACCTATATTGATTAGCAACACTTCTAACTATTTTGTCTTGCAACTTCATAGCCATCATGTCTAATGCTAATGCTTCTCTGTCCATGTTTCCATTTTCATCCATATAAGGGTCAAAGAAATCATCTAAATTAGCTAAAGCTTGACCTACAACCTGTTTGTCTTCATTTGTTAGTTGATAATCAAAACTTTCATTTTCATTAATTCTAAAGGTTAAAGACTCAATACTATCTAGTTCTTCATCCATGTTATCGTAAAAATCCTCCATCCTTTCCTGTTGCTCCATTTCCATTTTATCAATCTCTTCATCAGAATAATTATCACTTAATTGCTCAGGTGACCAGTATTCCTCTTGAAGGTCTTTTAATTCGTCTTTGGCTTTTGCAACATCTCTTTTCAGGTGAATCTTACCTAGTGTAGTATCTTCAGCGTTGTATTTCTCCTCGTTCTGTTTGTACGTGCTTTCAAAAAATAAGTCTATTTCTTTCTGAGACAAGTTAGGATTTTCTAAAGATAGGTATTCTTTTATAATATCAGAATCAGCCATTTCGTCATAATTCTGTGTTTGAGTTTTAAAGTAGTCCTCTGGACTTCTACCTGTTTCAGAAACAAATCTATTTAATTCTGCTATCTGTTCGCTAGCAAAATCATTTTCTTGTTTTTTTTCTCCCTCTAAGTCGTCTAATAAATTGTCTAAATCATCATACTCTGTGCCATACGTTTCGTTTAGCATATCCAAAGTAGCGTCATAAGAGCTATATTCATTAGCTTCCTCTTGAGGTTCCTCATTTTCTTGCTCGTTTTCTTCTTCACGAGAATCTGATTTCAAAGAGCTTTCAATAAGCTCCTGTGGACTTTCCTCATTTTGAGTCATTTCCATAGGAGTTTCTTGTTCAGGTTGTTCTTCAGTTTGAGTTAAGTCTATTACATTATTCTCAAGCTGTGTATCCTCACTATTTTCATTAGGTGTGGATTGGTTAGCAACCTCTATTTCTGTGCCAGTTAATTCTGCGAATTCACTAGCTACATCTAATTGTTCTTCACTCATATCTATTAAATTAAATTATTATTACTTTCTGCAAATATATTAAATTTTATTAACAAACAATAGTTATTTAAAAATATTTGGCATTGGATTATCTTCTTGTATTTGTGGTGGAGCAGTTGGTTCAGGTTCCAACTCTGTCAAAGGCAGAGCTCTATCTCTTTTTTGTTCCACTATTCTTGATTGATTATAAGCAGCTTTATCTTGAGAATCTAATTTTATTTTACCTGATACATTGGCTACTTCTTTTTTACCAGAATTATTTAAAGCAATCTCCTTCATTCTTCTTTGATGATTCATGTCTTCTAATTGATTCTTTAACTTAAACTCTGATTCTAGTCTTTTTAATTCAGAAGAAGCTTGCATTTGTATTTTAGCTTGCTCTATCTGAGCCATCATTTGAGTTTCTTGCATTTTTAATTGAGACTGTTGCTCATTAGACTGTCTTTGTATTTCTGAGTTCATTTTTTGTGCCTCTTTAGCCTTCTTGTCTTCCTCCTCTTGATATTTCTTTCTTCTAAACATTAATACCTGATTGGCTAGTTTAACATTTTTTATTCTTCTAATAGTTATAACATCCTCTAGTCTTATTTCTTTTTGTGCTAAAGACATTTGTAGGTTAGCTTCTAATTGGCTTTTCTCTTCTTCATTTGGAGCTACATCTAAGGTTACACCAAACTCATGTATTGATATATCTTTATTTACACCAAACATTGTAACAGCTGATTTACCCAGAGCGTTTGTATATGACTTTTTCTTAGATTTACTTTCTAAAACATCTTGTAGTCTCATAATAATACATTCTGAAACTCTTTTGGTTATACTTAAATAACCATCATTTATATTTTTAGTAGCGTTGTTGGAAGCCATTATTTGTAGTTTTTGAACCCCCACTAAGGCTTCACTTGGAGGTTTAGCACCCTCTCTAGCTTCATTAACACCTGTAACATCTCTAATCATTTGTAGATTATGAGCATATATAGATATAAGTTTTTCCATGTCACTTCCTATACCATTATCTAACTCCTGTACAGGAACAGCACCTGTTGGTGCACCATCATCTGTAATAGTTCTATAATATATATTACCAGTTTGGTCATATATTTCTTGTAATTCTAATGGTGTAAAAGAACCACCATCTCCCTTAGAAACATTCTCTAATGCCCCTAATTCAAATGCTGCACCTTTTGGTCTAGCTTTTGCTATAACCTGCTGAAGCTTTAAATGTGCTAATTGAATTTGGTCAGCAAATGGAATCATTCTTTCAACCATAGATTTATTAACCATCTTATGAGTACCAGGTGCATATACAACATATGATAATTTAGTCTCTGTAAGGTTAGACTTGTTTCTCATCATGTTTTTAGCTAAACCATAATTTATACAATAATCTGTTCCAACAATCCATTTACCAGAATAAACAACTTTAACAGAGTTTTTAATTAACTCTCTTTCAAATTTAGATTTTTTTGGAGTTTTATAGGAGCCCTTCTTTTTAGTAACAGTATACCCACCATAAGCATTTTTCTTTTTTTCATACTTTAGTTCGTTTACAGATAAAAATTCTGCATCCATTATAGTTACCCTGTATTTGTCATATTCAAATTCATCCTGATACTCATTCATGTAAGATTCGTAATTTGGACTTATTTGGTCGTTATGATTTTTTCCTGCAAACTCTTGAGATATTTTTTCATAATCACTTTCAGACAACTGGTCTCCAGCTATTCTTTTTAATTCACCTATAGTTATTGTGTAAACTTCTCCTGCATGTTGTATATCGCTGTAATCTTCATTGTTAGTGTAAGATGTAACTAGATTAGCAGGGTCTACATATTTTATTTTTACACCAGTATTTGGGTCTATAGATGTTTTTGTAGCTCCAACACCACAAGTAACTAAATCCCTAATAACTGATTTTTTAATAGCATCATAATTATTAATATCTAAAACAAATTTAATACCATTTTCTACAGCTATTTCTGTTGACTGTTTGTAATTAAGAGCCATATGTATATCTAACTCTTCTTGAGTTTCTGGTATATACCCTTTCTTTTGAACATCATATCCAGTAGCTTTACTAAACTCTTTCATAGCAGGATGAACAAGCATTTTAGCAAATAAAGATTTCTTATCCCTCTCTCTTAATGTTTCTGATATTGGGTCTATTGCATTTGCTACAATCTCAAACTCTTGATTTGCCAAGTCATTAACTATAAGGTCTATAAATTTAGGTATTATATTTACAGGAGTCCAATCAAGGTTTAAGTAAGATGTATCTCCTTGAGCATCTAATAAATCTTTGTACTTAGATACATTTTGAGAACCTTGAGCATAACTTCTAGACTTAACATATCTAGACCTTCTGCTATCAACTTTCATATCAGCATTATCTTTCCAGTCATAATACATTTTTTTAAAATATGCTAAACCATATTCTAGTTTTTCTTTTTGTTCTGGTGTTGCAAATGGACTTGGGTATCCACCTACTTTTTTAACTTTATCAAAACCATTTTTTTTAAATTCCATTTAGCGTATTTTTTTAGATATATTTCCTCTATTAGTATAAGTTTTTACAAATTTAACAAATTTTGGCGATTCTTCCTTAATTCTGACAAATTTTTGTGAAGCAAGTAAAGCTAAACTAGAACTAATGGTAGCATCAAACTTAGTTCTATTGTTTATATCAAACCTACTCCAATCATCTAAAAGATTGTTGAAATAACATTTTCCTATCTCTCCTGTGTCTGGTTTTAAGCCAACATTATCATATATATATGTTGCTACAGCTTCTGCTTGAGCATTTATAACTGCAACTCCTGAACCAGGTATACCTTTAGTTTGTTGTTTTTTGCTAAACTCTGTATGAGTAGATTCTGGTCTATCCATTAAATATTCATAATAACCCCTTCTTTCAAAGTATTTTATTATACCTATTTTGTTATTCTCAACAAGTATTTGACATCCATAAAAGACACACTGCTTAATCATGTCTTCATAAAATATTTCTGCTTTTGGTGGTCTAAATATATATTCACAAACAAATTGTTCACAGGGAGAGTTTTCATCCATTGTAAATTTATGATACACATGGCAAGCAGCATTAGACCTTCTACCATCTGTTGTTGTGTCATGGTCATAGGGGTCACATCCTGAAACAAGGTTTATTGAGTTTCCTGGTTTTTTCTTTCCATATTTTGTTTCTATAAGATTTCTTTTATTCTCATCAGGAACCCAACATATTTCCCATTTACCTTTATTGTTTGGTATCCATATAACTTCACTGTCTTGAATACCATTTTTCCATATAAAATCACCTTTAGTTGTTAAGTTGTCAGTAATCTCATTATAATCCATTTGTTGATATATCTTCTCAACATCAAAAACACTAGACAATGAATCATTTCTAAAAGCTTCTTCTGAGGTAAAAGGAAACTGTCTTTTAAATTCTGACAACTCATTTGTGTTATTTTTTAAACCTTCTCTTCTGTTTTGAATGTAGTTTTTTGAACCTACATCTACATTTACACCATCCATACCCATTATTGGTTTTTGTGGCGTGTCTGTTACAGAGAACCCATATTCATCAATAAAACCTTCTAAATTTTCTTGTGCAGGTATAAATAAAGAATATAGTCCAGATTTAGTTCTTCTATTCAAATCTTTATCTGTAACATCTGAATCATAATACAAATTCTTATATTCTAACCCACCATCTTCTAGTTTATTAGCAGTAGAACCCATCATACATTTACCTACAATTTTTCTACCAAGAAGAAGACAGGTTTGTGTTACTGACCAGTTCTTAGCTATAGATGTTGAGCCTGTCCATTTACCTGCCTCATCATGAACAAGTAGTTTTAGTTTCATACCATCATAACTATTATCTGCAGTGTTTCTCCAATCTATAATTGTATTAAGAGCTTCTGATTGTTGTATATGTTTATTCTTTTTAGTTATCTTTTTAGCTGGCTCTCTAAACGCTAACTCAACTCTTGGATTACTTGAACCATCTTGTATTGGTTGAAAAAAGAAAGGATACCTTCTGTATATTCTAACCACCTTATCTGTAAACATTGTTTTAGCATCAGAACCTGTTTTAGAAAGTAAACCAAAATTAGATTCATATGTTTGTGTAGCTTGATTAACCATCTCAGCACTAGCCATATAAGAGAATCCAGAACGCCTGTTCTTTAAGAAACACATACCCATAGAATTTGGGTCTAATTTACAAGCCTCCCAAAATAAGAAAAACTTTCTATTTGCATCTCTATAGTCAGGATATCCAACATCAATATTAGACCATTGAATAAACATATAATGACTACCTGTTATATAAGTAGGTTCTCCATTATTCATAAACCAAAGACCTTCTTTTCTTCTTATAAACTCTTGCTCAATATAGTCATAGTAATCTACTGCATTGTCTCTATTTAAACCTGCAGGCATATCTTCTCTTATCCACCTTTGTTCTGCCTTTTTTTTATATGAGAATAATATATTTTTCTTTGTTGGCTTTTTAGGTAGTTGGATTTTTAATCCTTGTATTTCTATTATGTCTCCTAAACTTTTAGAGTTTAGTATTATTGGTTTAGACATATATTATCTTTTTGCAAATTTCTCAGCTAAACCTTTTTCAAAGTCTTTTTCTTGTTTAAACTCTCCTTGAGCAATTTGTTCTTCTAACTTAGATATACCTATAAGTATTTCTTGTGCGTCTAAAAAACATTCTTTTTTTGCCTTAATAGCATTTCTTCTTTTCTCATCAGATAAATCAGGGTCTAATGGAGTTCTTATATCTTCTATAAGTATAGCCACAGCTTCTTTTGATGAGTCTATAAGGTCTTGTAGGGTTCTTTGTACGTATGATTTATTACTTTCCTTCATTGTTATATAACGCTAATATGTCTTCGTTTCTCATTCTTAACATTTTTTTACCTTCTATAGTCATCTCATATTCAGAGTTTTCTGAAAAAATAACCTCATCTCCAACATTAACCCCTTGTTCTTTTAACCAACTGTTCATATGTAACACGCTTCCATGAAGGGTTATATCTTCTACTTCAGGTTTTATAAATATACCTGATTTAGTTTTTATGCTATCTTCGTCTTCTGTTTTTTGTTCAATAAAATTCCAATGATGTAACATTTTTAATTTTCCTTTTCTAACTCTAGCATACATCTGTTGCCAATGAACCTTATATATATTTTCTTTATCTATCCATGTTACTAGATTTTCACTTTTAAGGTCTTGAGATGATTCATTAGCAAACTGTTGGTCTACAGTAACTGCACCAACAGAGCCTGTTATATGATGGTGAAAATAAACTTTATCACCTTTCTTAACATCAAAATCTAAACCTTCTGGTAACCAATCTGGATTTTCGTAAACAATACCATATTGTCTAGCAAACGTATATGGGTCCCATTTTACGTCTAATGAAATTTCTAAACCATTTAATTCTACAGTGTCTTCGTAAGGTTTTTCTACCTCTACCAAGAAATAATTTTTTGGTATCTTCATGTTAATTAACTTTATATTCTTCTGTATAGTTTAAATTATATTCTATTCCTGTTAAGTCAAAAAATGACTTCCACATTTCTGATTCATCTTTATCTTCCATTTTAATAAAAACATTAAATTTTAACATTTTATATTTTATAAAGTATAAGTCATCTTGAACTATAGCTGTTATCTTTGCTTGACCCCTCATTATAGGTTGTCCAACAACATAAGTAATACCATCTTTAATGTCTCCAACAACTATTTTTCTTATTAGTCCATTTATTAATTCCATTAGGCTTCGTATTTTTTATTATTATTAAATAAATTAAACATATGTAATTTTGCCATAGTTTCTTTTTCTTCTAGCATTTCAGTTACAGATTGTTCGTCATATGGGTTTTCAAATATCTTTTCTTCAATTACATCCATAAGAGCTTTAGACGCTAAGTCTTCATCCATATTGTGGATAACATTTGCATCTAAATCATTTAAAGTTTTACCCATTTCTATATAAGAAAATGCAAATTTTACATTATTTTCTTTCTTTAAAGATTCTAAATCTTTTAATATTTTTTTAATTTTCTTGTTCATTATTTTCTTCATCGTCATCATAAATATCATAATGTACTTTTAAATCTTCTACATTATCAAATGGTGTTCCATTGATATTAGCAAAACCACCTAGTTTAATAGATTGAGCCATTTCCTCATACTCTCCATGTTTTTCTTTATATATAGCTACTTTTAATAAAATAAGGTATCCTATTAAATCTGAAACTGTATCTTCTGTATTATCATTAATACCCTTGTTTTGTATACGCATAAGCTTATCGTCTATACGTGCACATAAAGAATCTATTGGTGAACCTGATGAGAATACGTTTGATGGATTGGTGGCACTGTCTCCATATGCCTTATTTTTAGATATTAAAAGGTCTTTCATTTCATCTGTGACCTTTATTATTAAGTCTTCTGTCTTCATATATATTAAATTAAATTTCTATAAATATACAAAAAAAAAGGCTACCAAAAAGTAGCCTAATTTAAAAGTTATAAACAAATTTATGAACTGGCTACAAAAAGCTCTATATCAACAGCTGCACTTCCAGTTGGTTGAACACTTATTTTTTCTAAGTCAGTCATTGTCCCAAACGATGGACTAGTGTCTGCTTCAGATAATATTAAGTCATCAACTGCACCCAAAACGTGACTTTGTTTTGCAGTTAAAGTAATTTGATAAAGTGTAGCAGCAGCAATAAAAGCAACCTCAACTGTTTCTGTGTCGTCAAGATTAGTTATTCTAACATATTTAGCGTCTGCTTTCTTAATAGCACCATCAGAAGCATGTCCTGTAGCAGCAAAAACTGCTATTGTTGTTGCATGACCATTAACGCATGAAACCTTTCTTTTAAACGCTTCGTTTATATTTTGTATTATAAAAGTATTAGATGAACCATATTGATTACCTTCTAGTTCTAAATTCTCTTTATGTGTGACTGTTAGTGTTGCCATTTTATATTTATATTAAGTTTCTACTTATTTTTTGATAATGAACTGTAACTTCTCTAGTTCCTGTATGTCTTGTTACTAGATTTATTTGTGGAACAAGATGAGCAGTGTCTAAAAGAGCTGCACCTTTAGTTGATGTACTTGCAGCTTGTCTTCCATATATATATATGTCTGAAGCGTCAGGAAAAGATTTTGTTGATGCAGCAGTGATAGTTATGCTTGTTGCAGAAGTTACAGCAGTTACTGTTCCCCAAGCAACACCTGTTGAATTTGTTATAACATCACCAACAACAAATTGAGTTGTAGCATCTGAGGTTGTGGTTATAACATGAGAACCACCACCTGTTAAACTTACTGCCCCATTAGTGTTAATACCACTGTCACCTACACCTGATATAACTGTTAAACCATATTGTTGTTCATTTATAAAAACAGAAGGTTGTCTTGAATCATCTATATCTATTTTAAATCTATATGTTGTTCCTTCAGCTACAGGTAAACCTAAATTAGTAACATAATCAGTTCCATTATTGCTATAAACACAGTGCCATGTTGTCCCTGTTCCTTGATATCTATTGAAACTATGTGCACCTGTAATATCTGAATCATAATAAAACATTACTTGGTCTGCATATTGTGTATGAGTATGAGAGTCTTGTAAAAGAGCTGCTCCACCTAAACCTACAATATATCTTACAGTGTCTTTGGCATTAGCTTCAGTAGCGTGTGTTGTTATAGCACATTCCCATGAAGTTTCATCTGCTGCACCAAATGTAACATTTTTCCAAGCTGATTGAGCAGTATCTTCATGTGGCATAATAACAGTTTCGTCTCCATTAGTACCTGATGTTGTTAAAAGTATTCCAGCTCTATTTGCATCAAACCCAGATACAGGAGTTCCTTGACCATCTATCTCAAAGTCTATATTTGTACTTATTGCAATACTACCATTTGCTTTTGGTAATTGTTTAAAATATTCCTCTAACTCATACCTACCACCATCTCCAGTTATTTGAGTAGCAGTTAGTGTACCTGTAACAAGAACATCACCTAGCACATGAAGTTTGGACGTTGGAGAGTCTGTTCCTATACCAACATTACCAGCACTTGTTATTCTCACTCTTTCTGCAGGATTAGCACTAACACTTCCATCTTTAGTGCTAAAAATCATAAAAGAATCTTGCGTAGAATTTGAGGAGGTCCAGTTGGTTTCTGTACCTACAACTAAACTTGCTGCTTTTGCTACTGCTGGTGTAGAAGCATCATAGTAAAATTGGTTAAACACAAGTCCTGTTTTTGTATTTATCATAGAAGCAGCATTACCCTTATTTGTTATGCTAACAATATCTTTTTGTCCTATTGCTGCACCTGTTTCTGCTACCTCTAATGTAGAAGTTGGAGCAATAACATTCTCTCCAATACCTATTTTTTTACCAGAGCCATCTACAGAAAGTAGTGTTTCAGAATTGCTAAACACTTCAAAAGTTCTAACTTCTGGTGGAGCATTAACTCTAATTTGATGATTTGTGGCAGAACCACCACCTATATCTATATAACCAGAACTTGGGTTTGACTTACCTATACCTATAGCCCCAGTAGCTGAACCATTCATTATAACCACTTCACCAGCACTAGAATGTGCACCAGTGTTACTCATTATATAATTACTGTTAGCTTGAGCTGCTGTGCTTGATGTACCACCACCCACAGTAGCAACTGGATTACAGTCACCTATACAAAAAGAATATTGAGTTCCTTTTCCTATTATAAATGATGCATTACCATTGTCTATTGTTACAGCTTGAGCTGAACCAGCGTTTATATGTAATTTAGCTACAGATGGGTCAACCCCTATACCAAGAGTTGTTGCAGCCTTTACCTTACCAGTAGCTATAAATAAATCACTATCATTTCCAGCACCATCTTCAACAGCAGTTAATGATGATGTTAACGTAGAGTCACTAGCAGTTTTTAATAAACTACTAAATCTATTTGCTACAGTTTGTCCACTTAATGTTGCCATATTTTAAATTTCAAATCCAAAGTTTAATACCATAAATCTAAACCTTGCACAGTTTGTTTTTTCACATATACTGCAAGGGCAGTATTTTAATTCAAATACAGTTATAGTGCCAAGCCTTACAGACACACCATATTTTTCTTTTTTATTTCCAGCTCTCCATGAGTTTATCCAATTCATAATTAATTAAATTTTGCTAACATTATTTTATCTATACTTTTTTGAACATCTTTTTTAGTTGCTTCCAACTCAAACATTATGTTCGCTTTAAATCTTTCCTTTTCCTCACCACTTTCAAATATAATTACAGTGGGAATAGAAGTTACTTTATATTTTTCTTGCAAGTTAGGGTATTCTCCAATATTTACCCTATATTTTTCACAATCTCCTAATTTACTTAAATCTGCAAATTCATTACCACTATTCCATTCAACCCAAAATTCTACAGCAACAATATCTTTTGTTGTTTTTTCATTAAAGTTAGATGGCGTTAAAAACTCTTGACCATTTATTTTTGCAACTGAAAATAAAACAATTAAGAATATTAACAATAATTTTAAATCTAAATATTTCATTTAATTCATTTTATCTATTTTATCTCTGAGGTATTTCATGTCCTCTTTTATTTCATTAACATCTTCTTGCGTTGTTAATATAGTTTGACGTATCATTTCGTCTTTCATTTTAAATTCCATTTTAGTAACTTCTGGTGGGGGTGCTATTGGAAGTTCTTTTGCTTCAGCTATATCAGCTTGCAGTGTAAACCACATACCTACAAAAGCAAAAATTAAAACTGCTAAACCACCAAGTGATTTTAAACTTACCTCAAATTTAGATTCTTCTGATATTTCTTTTGCCATTGTTTTAGATTTTTCTACCCATATTATAATTGCCACTCTTAGCTCTTTTCTTTAAAGCAGGTTTTGTTGCAGGAGCTACCTTCTTAGCCATATCATGAACTGATAATGCAGCACCCACATAACCTAATCTTTTAAGAAGTGCTTTACCTCCTTTTTTTGCTAATATTCTAGCTATTTGGGTTTTAGTCAACTTCTTAGTTCCTCCTTTTAAAGGTTGCTTTATTTTTTTAAACTTTGCATCTCTTTCTTCCATTTTTTTTAGGTATTCTTTCATACCATCACTCATTTCTCTAGCCATTGGAGTTCCTCCATCTTTATATGGTCTTTTCATAAAGTTTGTTCCTCCACCTGGGTACTTACTTACTTTTCCACCATCTTTATATGGTCTTTTCATAAAATTAGTTCCTCCTCCTGGATACTTTTTCATAACGCCTCCTTTTTTATAATTTTTCATAACTCCTCCTTTTTTATACATTCCTGAATTGCTTGCAGCCTTATCTGCTTTTTGCTCTTTTCTTATTCCTTTACCTTCCTTACCTTGGTCAAAAGCTCTATCTGATTTTCTTTCTTTTCTAGCAGCTTTTCTTTCTTGTCTATTTACGTAAGCTCTATCTGAAGATTCCATATTCATACTGTCTCCATGCATAGCCATTCCACCCATATTATATTCTCTAACAGGCTCATTCGTTCTGGATTTTTTAAACTTATCGTAATTTTTTAAATTCATATTACCTCTTGGAGAAGATATTCCAAGTTTATCTTTTAGATTTCTATACCATCTTCTAGGAGAAATCATTCTTCCACCAGTGTATCTAAAACCTCTATCTTCTCTGCTTTGTTGTCTAGCTTTTCTTCGCATTGTTCTTCTATACTGTCTAGACTCTTTTCTGTATTTTTTACGTGCTTCTCTTTTTCTTTTTCTCTCTAGTCTATCTTCCATTCTTTTCTGCCTTCTAGCTTCTCTTTCGTCAAATCTTTCGTCTTTAGTTTTTTTAACTTTAATAGTTTTATTTGATTCTTCTGTTGGGTTTTTGTCTTTATTGTTGTTTTTATTTCTATTAATATCTTTGTCTCTTACTACTTGTGGTGTGTCAGAACCTTTATTGTAATTACCTTCACCATCTTCTTCATCCATTTCTATTGGATTTATTTCATCACCATTTACACCACCTTCATTATATTTTCTTTTTATAAAGTTTGTCCCTCCTCCTGGATATTTTTTTACCTTTCCTCCACCTTTATATGATGATTCTTTTTTAGGCTTCATATTAGTATTAACCTCCTCAGTTAATACTTTTTTATAACTTGGGCTATCTTCAAAATCTGACACTTCACCCCAATATGTAAACGACTTATAAGCTTTGCTATTTTTAGCATCTTTATATGCTTTTGAGTTTATCATTTCATCATAACTCATAAAATTAGCACCTGGCTTTTTAGACTTATCATCGTCAGTTACCCCACCAAGAGCATACATTTTTTTATCTTTTTTGGCTTTTTGTTTTGGTTTATTTGGTGTTGAATCTGATACTTTATCATCTAAACCCCCTGTTGCATCATTAGCTAATTCACCTTCTTTTTCTTGGTCTTCTTTTATTTTAGTAGAATAAACATTCCTTTTTTCTAATAAGTTAAACTGTTTTGGTCTAAACTTAAAAGTCTCTTCTCCTGCAGCACGTTTTTTCTTAAACTTTTTATTAAACCTTTTTCTGGTTCTACTTTCTTTTTTTGGAGTTGTTGTTGCGTCTGTTGTTGTTGGTGTTTTTCCACCTTTTACATATTTATCTAACATTTTCATATTTTATCTTTTTTTTCTATTAGCCTTAGGTCTTCCAATAGCTATTATAATTGCCATTTTATTTTTACCATTTTTCATTTTTCCTTTATTTGCCTTAACCATCATGCCTTTTTTTGCTTTACTTTCTCTAAGTGCTTTAGCAGTTGGTGCTCCTTTACTACCAGGTTTTCTCATTTTTTCTCCAGAGCCTGCAGCAATTCTTTTTTTCTTAGCATGAATATTATGCCAAAGACCTTTTCTTTTTGCTATACCACCCTTTCTCATATCGTTACTAAATGCGTCTCGTAAGTTGTCATCATATTGGGAGTTTTTCTCTGCCTCTTTTATTCTTTCACTCTCTTGCGTTGTTTCTTTTGCTTTTTGCATATCTTTCTCAACTTGGTTTTTGTGAGTTATATTAAAAGACTTTACATTACCATTTTCATCATAATATTTAAACGCTTTAGTGCCACCTCCTCCATCTGATTGTGCCCAGGAATCAGCAAATGCCATAGCTCTATCGTAACTACTATAAACACTTCCTCCATCTTTATATTTATTAACCATCATACCCTTCTTAGCAAATCTATTTCCACCTGCTTCTTTATATAGCTCTTCAGCACCTTCAGGAACTTCTCCTGTTTGCTTGTATTGCCTATACATTTTCATAGCATCTTTTTTCTGACCCTTAGAAGCACCTCTATATAGGTTTTTAGCGTAGCTCATATCATCTTTACTAGCACCCATTGCTTTACCCTCTTTTCTAATTGCTCTTACTCCACCATGCATGTATTTAGTGACTCCTCCTTTTTTCATTTTACCCATCATAGGTCTTGTGGTTTTTTGCTTTACCTCTTCAGAATCTTTTTTTCTATCAGCTCTATCTTGAGCATCTTGTTTCTTTTCGTCTGCTATAGCTTTATCATAATCCTTTTGACTTTTGTTTTGTTTATCCCTAGTTTCTTCCATGTATATATCCCTAACACTTTCATTACTTTTCTTATTCATGGCAAGACTTATTCTCTCCTTTCTTTTTAATTCTTTTTCCATCTCAGGAGTCCATTTACCCTCTTTCTCTAGTCTTAATTTTTTTTGTCTTTCAATATTTAAACCTCTATCTAACATTCCATAATCAGTCATAGCCTTATATGGAGAACCACCACTAGTTGGGCTGTCTTCATAAAACTGATATTCTGACACAGGTTTTTGTTCTCTTTTTTGAACAAATCTATTATATCTAGTTTTTAATTTATCTTTGGATTTTTGAAGCCAGTTTCTTTTACTTTCCTTTTGAGGAGGTATTCCACCATTGTTATATTTTTTCATACTTTTTCTTTTATTAACAACCATTCCTTTTTTGGCAGTAACTTCGTCTGCTACATCGCCTAATTTATCACCAAGACCTTCTGTAGCGTCACTTAATGTATCACCAAGACCTTCTGTTGCCTCAGATAAACCTTCTCCTGCACTTGATAATGCATCACCTGCTGAATCTGCTATATTTGAGCTAGCATCTGACAAGCCTTCTCCCATATTAGAAGTTGCATCACCTAAAGCGTTGCCAGCACCCTGCATTGATTGAGGAGTCATATTTCTAGACTCGTGACTATAGTTTCCTTCTGCTCTACCAATATTAGGATTTTCTCCTTCACCAAAAGTTGATTGAGGAATATACTCATCACCTGGATTTACTGTCTGTGGAGTTATGTCTGTATCCATATTTTGCCTGGATATTGTTTGAGGAGTAGCATCTGTATCTATATCTTTTCTAGATATTGTTTGAGGAGTATAATCTTCGTCTCCACCTCCAGTGTCATTGCCCCCAGTATCACCATCACCATCACCATCACCATCACCATCTCCATTTCCATTTCCATCACCATCACCATCACCATCTCCATTTCCATCACCATCACCATCACCATCACCATCTCCATCTCCATTTCCATTTTCATCTAACTCTTCCCTTGGGTCTTTATCTACTAAGATTTCATCATCTGTATTGTTATTCTCTTCTATTACACTTGAATCGTCTTCACTACCTTTATTCTTATTCTTATTTTTGTTTTTGGTCTTATTCTTGTTTTTGTTTCCACCACCCAAGTCTATAGCTTCTGCCTGATGAAATTGAGTTCCACCTCCACCTCCACCTGAAGGAGCTTGTTTTTCGTAGAATCGTACACCACCACCTTCAGCATAGTTTGGTATAGACATGCCTGCTTTGTTATCTTCAGTATATATTATTGGTAAATCGTTTTTCTTAGCATATGCTTTTGCATCTGCTAAACCCTTGTCAGTGTATGGGAATTTCTTTTTTCCTACTCTTGGCATTTTATTATATTTTTGCTTCTTTTTGTTCTAATATATTATAGAACCTAGTTATCATTAATTTTGCTCTGTGTGACATCATATATTTCCTGGCTCTATGCCTAGCTCTCTCTTGATAAATTGCAAGATAACCTTTTTTTAGTAAATCTGGCATATTTCTGGTCAAAAAAGTCATTGAGCACTTATAGTTGTTTTTAACATAAGTACCTGTGAAATACTTTAAATCACACACAAAGAACAAAAATTCTATGTCTGAAATCTTCAAACTATAGTTGTCTCTAAAATAAAACAAGGTGTCCCTGTAATACTTTAAATAGTTATTTTCTTGCATTTAATTAAAATATAATGACAAATATAAATAAATTATTCTTATATTTGACAATAAATAAATTATAATCTTAAAATATATACAAAATGGCTAGTAAGTTTTTTTCCACAAGAGTTGTTCCAGTGTGTTCTACATCAGCTGTGGCAAATAATTCAGTTTTATTTGTTTCATCTGAAGTTCCAACAGGAGTTAGAAATGGTCAATCAGTAATGTTAAAATCAATTACTGTTATAGATGCAGAGGATGAACTAGAAAACATAGAGCTTTTATTTTTTAGAAAAAGGAGAAATGCTGCTGGCACTGAGGTTGGTTTAACAACATTGAGTGGTGCTGTAGATATAACAGCAGCTAATTTGGTTTCTCTTGAACCAATAGGCAGTGTAATGCTAGATTTAGATGGAACTGGTGCTAATGGTTTTACTGCTACTGAAAAAATGGACCTTATAAATGCTGGTGTTCACACAAGAACTGATATAAACCTTATTATGACAAGCCACCCTAGCGAGTCTAATGATGAGCCACTTGCAGAAGAGGGGTGTATATATATGGCAGGAGTTAATAGAGGCTCTGGTAGTATTGGTTTAACATCTGCTTCTGCTTACACTTTTGTTTTAGGGTTTGAGTTATCAGCTTAAAATAAACATTAAATGGGTACGAAAACAATTACACCCAGAAGTAATAACGATGGGCAGATAGGTTCATCTTCTAAGTATTGGGATAAAGGATTCTTTAATGACCTTCATGTTAATAATCTTCACACATCACCTTCGTCAACTCTTTCTGCAAATGCAATATCTGTAACAGCAAATGCAGGAATTTTATTTGAAGGTGCTATTGCTGATGAGTTTGAGACAGTGGTTACTGCTATAAACCCAACAGCAGATAGAGGGATTCTTTTACCAGATGCTTCAGGTATATTTGCTTTAACTTCTGGTGTTGGTGTGACAACATTAAGTGGTACAACAGCTAATGGTTTTGTAACATTTGCAAGTTCTGGAGTATTAGATGTTGAGTCTACTATTGTATACGATGGGAGTGATAGTGGATTAACACACACTCCACTTGCATGGTCTAGCACTAAAAAATTTCACGTATTAGATTTAAATGATTCTGCTGCTTCTAGCACTCGTAACTGTATAGGTCTTGAAATTGATTATGATAAAACAGTTGATACAGGTGGTGGAGATGTTATAACAGCTGCTGGTTTGGATGTGATTTTAAATGACGCTGCAACAAGTAATGCTGGTACTACAATTTTATATGGAATTAGAAATCAGAATACTCTTGCTAATGCTAATGGTACTACTTCTATTTATGGTATTCAAAACGCATTATCTGGTGGTGATATTCAATGGGGGATTAGAAATGTTTGTTTAGGAGGAACTGCTGCAACAACAACTGGACTTTATCAAATAGTAGAAGATGGTGGAATTGATATTAGATTAAATAGTTCTGCTGATACTGGAGATTATTTTTCTATAGCAACAACAACTCATGGTGCTACAACAATTAGTACAGTAGATGACGATACTACTTTAGCTCATTTAACACTTGATGTGCATGGTGATATAACATTAGATGCCCAAGGCAAAAATGTATATATGGCAAGAGATGGTAGTAATGTATTTGATTTTAATGTAGACACATCAAGTATGAAAATAATGGACACTACAGACAGTGGAGATTATTTTTCTATAGCAACAACAACTCATGGTGCTACAACTTTAACAACAGTAGATGATGATAACAGTGGTAGCGCTGCCTCTGCTGATTTAACTCTAAATATTGATGGTGATATTGTTTTAAATTCTGAAACTGGTGCTGGAGCAACAGGTGGAATTAAATTTCAACAAGTAGGAACAGAGTTTATGAATTTTACAGCTCATCATGCTGGTTCTTTTTTGCAGATACTTGGAAATGGTGGAACTTCTACAGGTGATTCATTCTTTATAGACGTAGCAGAACATGGAGACACAACTTTAACAACAGTAGATGCTGCTGGAGCTCAAGGACACTTTAGAATTGAGTCAGATGGCGATATAATATTAAACCCTGGAAGTGGTAATATACAAATTCAAGATACTGCTGCAGAATTGGTTTCAGCAGGTCAACATATACATAAACAAGTTAAAGTTGTTTTGTCACAAGCTAATTGTAATGATTTACATTCTACACCTATAGAACTTATACCTTCTCAAGGAGCTAACACTATTATAGTTCCACAATCAGGAATAATGATGGTAGATAATAATACATCTGTAAACCAAACAAATAGTTCAGCAGATTTAAATTTTCATTACGCTGATAAAGAACCTGGAGCTTATGGAACTACAACATTGTTTCACATAAGAAGATTTATGAATACTAATCATTTAACTGATATAGTTTATTCTTTAGGTGAAATGAGTGGATTTGAAATATCACAAAATTTAACAGACTGTGTAGATAAAGCTGTAGAAGTCTCTGTAGACTCTGCATTAACTAATAATAGTATGACTTCAATAACTATATATTTAAGTTATCACGTAATAAACATATCGTAATATGGTACTAACAGCAAAAGCATACGAATCATTTTTTGCAACTTCTGGAGGAGGTGCAAGAGAAATAGACAATACAACATTAACAAATATAGAATCAGCTTGGGATGCAGAAAAAGCAGATGGTTGTAGGAAATATGTTGATGACCCTATCTTTGCTCCTATTATTTTTCAACTTCAAAAAATGCAAGATGAAATAGATTATCTTAGAACAGAGGTGTCATCCAATAAAGATAAGGCTACATTTCCAGGACTAGGAACTAGTAGCACTACAGCGTTAGCTGGTGACACAACAGTTATAGTAAAGGCACAAGCTGATGCTATAATACAAAACACAGCCAAGACTAGTATGACTTTAGGTACAAGTGGTAGCACAGCATTAGCTGGTGATACTAATATAGTAACAATAGGTAGTAGCACAACAATAGCGTTTGGTGATATGATAACAGTTCCAGGAAAAGGAAAAGTACCAGCATCGTATAATATAGTAATGACAGTTACAAATAGTGGAGTAAGTAAAGCAATAACATTAACATTAACATAAAATAATTTCGTATATTTACAGGTAAAAACAAAAACGATGAAAAGAATAATAATACTGTTACTAATGGTAAACATTTGTGCACAAGCACAAATCCAAGATTTTTTTAAATACTCAACTGTATATACATCAATGACAATGAACACATCTTTTATTGAAAGAGATGATTATATAGCTGTGCAAAAAGGATATGAGGATGTAACACAAGTTAATCCTTATGATTATAATTTAACAATAGGTTTAAGAAAAATAGCAAGATTTGATTATGAGTACAAGGTTAAGACATGGTATTATGGCACTGAAAAAGGTGTTGCAGACAATGTTACTATTGGTAACGCTGTTGGTTGGGAGTATTTATTTAATTATTCATTTATACGTAATCGTGGGGATAAGTATACTGAACAAAATTACTGGATTAGATACTTGGGAAATTGGTGTGTTACCAAAGTCCAATACAAAGACAATCAAAGAGTAGATTTAAGATATAACTCTTTTGATACTAGATTTAGATTAGCTAAAGGTAATTGGGATTTAACTTTAGGTGGTGTATTTAGAATGCATAACCCATATGGAATTAGCCCTATAGAAGATTTTTGGACACCAGGAGAACAGTCTTTTAAACAACTAGCTGAATCCTTTGGTTATAGTACAGAGTTTGTTAATGGTGATTGGCACTGGTTTAACGATGGAGAGTTAATAGCTACATCTGATGACGAGTTCTATAAACATTATTTTGGAAATGCAGTTGCATCATATAATGAAAGAGAATTAGAAAAACTTGGTATGCAAAAACAGTTGAGTGCTGTCATAGGTGTAGCATATTATAAGTATACAGATAGAATGTGGTTACATACGTGGATTAATTGTATGCCTTTTCATTATGGTTTAGATGATTATTCTTTTGAATATGGTATAGAAGATTATGATAATATAGAGTGGGACGCTGGTATTGTTCTTGGTTCTCGTATAACTAAGCATTTAGGTTTATTTATAGAAGGAACACACATGCGTTATTGGATGAAACCAGTATATGAAGTGAAGTTTGGTTTTAATTATTTAATATTTTAATTATGAGAAAAAGTATTTTTATTTTATTTGTATTGTTAAGTTGGTTTTGTAAAGGTCAGGGTTATGATTTTCAACAATTATGTTTAGACTGTGCCACTCAGGGTGGTTATTATTGTGGAGACGACCCAGCTAATTGGACTCAATATGCTCCTGATGGATGTGTTCAGACAGCATGGTTAAATGATTCATGGGAAGATTGTGTAGACGCAGGTGATGAGAATGGAGCTGTTCCAACTACTCCATTAGATTGTGCTCCTGATGAAATTCCTTGCGATACTATTTTTGTAGATATTCCTGTAATTGAATATGAATACATATACGAAACAGACACAATTATTCAAATTGAAACAGTAATAGAAGTAGAATATACGTATATTACAGATACAGTAACAGTTTATGAAGATGTATTAGACACTATGTTTATAGATGTTATAGAATATGTTGAGATATTTGTTATTGATACAATAGTAGAATTTGAAACAGAATATTTAGATTGTGAAACAGGTATGCCATGTAATACTTCTATTCCTGAAATATTAGAAAAATCAGAAAATGATGGTCGTATGTATAACATTCTAGGTCAACCAATACAAAGACCAGAAAGTATATACATACACGATGGTAAACTTAAATACATATTAAACTAATGTATACTTATAAAGCAAAGTTAGATAGAGTTGTTGATGGAGATACTATAGATGTAAATATAGACCTAGGTTTTGATATATCAGTTCATAAGAGAGTTAGATTAGCAGGTATAGATACTCCTGAGAGTAGAACTAGAGACTTAGAGGAAAAAAAACGTGGCTTAGCTGCTAAGGATAGATTAATAGAAATACTTGATAAAGGTGATTTACAGGTAGAAAGTAAAGAGGTTGGTAAATATGGTAGAGTTTTAGGTGTATTAACTATATATCCTGACAATCTAGGTTTACCAATTAATGTTAACGACACATTGGTGAGTGAAGGTCATGCAGTTGAGTATAATGGTGGTAAAAAGAAATAATTATGAATATATTTAGAAATGATAATAATTGGAATGAGAAAGCTATAATAGGTTTTGTAGCATTTCTTATTATGTGTTTAATAATGGTTGCTGATTTAGTAACAGGATGGGTTGGAAAAGACCTCATCATCAATAAATTCGTTTACGACAGTTTTGTTTGGGTTGTGCTTGGATGTTTTGGAATCAGTGGTGTAGAAAAATTTGCAGGTAATGGCAAAAAGTAGAAAGTATATATCTAAAAAAAGAACCAGAAAGTTTTTCCTTGGTGGTTTAATGAAAAAAATGGCTAGTGCCAATCCATTGGCAATGGGTATTAAAGCTTTAAGAAAGAAAAAAGATGGTGGAGAAGGAGCTGAGGGGGAAGAGGTTTCTCAAAATAACGATGGAAAAATATTAAAAGTAAAAGTTCTAGGAGAAGGTGGTGGAGAGAATAAGTCTCAACTCTCAAAAGAGGCAAAGAAAGCTAAAATGGACGCTATGGCAGGTTCTTTAGGAGGAATGTCTAAACCTGGTTTTAATATAGGAATAATGAGAAAAGGTGGTGTTGTTAAAAAATCATCAAATAAAGATAAGGATAGAAAATTTGTAATTTTAAACACCCAAGAAGAGATAGATAAAATAAATAAAGATGCAGCAGGCTTCCTGCCAGGAAAAAAAACAAATCTTCCTGGATTTGATAAATATAATGCAAGAACTCATAAAAAAAAGAAAAAATACAAGGATGGTGGTAAAGTTTCTGATGCAAGTGATGTTAATTTACATAGCAATAAAGGAAATACTGATGAGGGAGCTAAACTAAAGAAAGAAGAAGAAAAAAGAAAAATCCAAGAAAACGACTCTGAAAAACTTAAAAATCTTGGTAAATCCACAATTAGAGATGAGGCTATTGTTAGAGGAGGACAAGCGTTAGCTAGAAGAGCAGGAGCTACTGGAGTTAATAGGGCTTTAGGTGCTTTTGGACCTATAGGAGCTATGGCTGGAATTAGTTACGCTATGTATGATAATTATGATGAAGCTCATGAACAAGCTTTTGGTCCTAAATTAAGAGACTTAGAAAAAACCCATGGAAAAGAAACAAGAAAAAAGGTAGAGCAAACAACTCACACTTTTGGTGGACATGGAGCTACAGGATTTGGTCAAGGTTATAAATCAAAAATGGAAAAAGGTGGTATTATGAAAAAAAGAAAACATGTAAATAGCAATGTTGGAAGAACATTAGAATATCAAATGCTTGATGGTGCAGGAGCACTTTATGATAAAAAGTCTACAGGAAAAGTTAAAAGACTTTTAAATGAGAAAGAAAAATCTCTATATAGACAAGCAGGTAGAAAACTGCCTAAGAAAAATATATTTAATGAAGGTGGGGAAGTTTTAAATGAAATGAACGATAAAGAGGGTTACAACCAATGGAAAACAGATAGGTCTACAAGAACTAGAACAAATATATCTCCTTTAGTTTCAAGAAAACAACATCTTAATAAACATTATGAAGATAATGTAGACCCAGACTCTAAGGGGGCAGATAGAAAAAGTGAATTTGTAGAAAGAAAAAACCAAGGAACTTGGAATCAAGGTTATGGTAATCAAGATTTGATGATAGAAGCTAAAGAGGGTAGAGGAGATATAAAAAGAAGAGGTTTAGCTAGAGGATTATTTAATAGAAAAACTGAGAAAGGTCTTGTTAAGAAAAAATACGATGACGAACTATCTAAAGACAGTGAAGTTATATCAGGAGCTAGAGCATCTAAATTTGGTTTAGGAGACTATAAAGAAGAAAAGGCAGCTGGTAGAGAGCAGAGAAAATACATTACTTCAGGTGAAGATAGTGATGGAGACCCTATAAAAACAAAAATAAAAACAAAGGGTATAAGAGGTAGAGATATACCAACTGAGATGAATAAGGAGAAAATGATTAATGAGAATGAGAGAAAGTTTGTTGATGTTGTAGATGGTAAAAGGGTAAAGAAAAGAGGCGCTACTGCAAGCACTGCTAGAGAGTATAAAAGAAGAGGTTTAAGGAGAGTTTATACTGACCCAGATGCTGAAGGAAATGTTCAATATGTAGGAACTGGTGAAAGGGCAACACGAAGAGCTGATAGAGAAAGTGGCAGGGATGAGAGAAACCAAAGAAGACAAGAAAATAAAGCAATTAGACAACAAAAACAACAAGATAGAAAAGCTACAAGAAAACAAAATAGACAAGATTTTAGACAGTCTTTTGGTGGTGACCCAGGAAGCTCTTATTCTTCTGGTTCTAATTATGGTGATTACGAGGAAGGTGGAGTTGCATTTAACAAGCCTAAAAGAACCCCAAACCATCCAAAAAAATCACATATAGTAGTTGTTAGAAAACCAGGAGGTGGTAAGAAAACAATTAGATTTGGTCAACAAGGTGTGACCACTGCTGGTAAACCAAAAGAAGGTGAATCACAAAAACAAAAAAACAGAAGAAAATCTTTCAAGGCTAGGCATGGTAAAAATATAGCAAAAGGAAAAATGTCTGCAGCCTACTGGGCTAATAAAGTTAAATGGGAAGATGGTGGAGTAAACGCACCTAAAGGTCTTCACTGGATGAAGAAAGGAGAAGGAAAATACAAACTAATGAAGCATGGCGATAAGCCATTTAAGAAACATGCAGGTGCTAGTTTAAAAGCTAAGTTTCCTATTCAAAAGAAACACAATCCTAAACAAGACGCTAGAATGGCTAAAAGAAAATACGTGTAATGACTATTAATTTTATACATACAAAAGGTGTTTTGGAGAACGCTTTTAGAAAAGATTCCTTTAGACATCTTGAAGTAATATACGCATCTGGAAGCACAGGTGCTATTAGTATTTATTTTGCTGCTGAAGGAGATATAGTTGATATGGATAAAATAATTCTTACAGTTAACAAAGACTTCATGCATATTGTTGCAGACTCTATAAAAAAATCAATATCTTCTCCAGGAGACTCTGTTGTGGAGCTTGGAGCTAAAAAGGGTATTTTCAGACAAATGATTTCTCTGACTCACGTTCCTGGTTAAAATATAGATACCACATAGACACCTATCATTATTAGAACATATATTATTTTAGATACTTCTATTTTCATGCTGTAATATACATTTCTAATGTTAATAGAATGTTAAGCTAATATTTTTTTTGTGTTAAAAATTTTTTTGAGAAATTTTGAGGGTGGGTATTATATACTATTATGCTAATCCAAATTTAGAACCCCAAGTGGATATATTTGACCCCACCCCATTAACTACATAACAGAATAAGCGTTCTGATTCATACATACTATATAATAGAATGGGCGCTCTACTAATACCTATTACCCTACTTAACATAATATATATTATAAGACAATCAACACCAAGCATTTAGAATGAGCGTTCTGCAAAACTATTAAGAACGATTGTTCTAGTGAGTAGTAAACACAAATGGTGTAACACCTGTACACTTTATACCAATTATCCCCAAATCAATTTGAAGGGCATTTTAAAGCCATCTAACAGACTTTCTATCTGTTCTGAATGTCTACCATTAAAAGTTTCTGTTTCTTTATTAGAATCATTTCCCCTCTGTTAAGTTTCTTTACATTTATGATTGTTAATAGTATTGTTAATAACTTTGTTTATTAGCTATTGACTTTATCAATTTAATGCGTTACAATCACGCACGTACATCACACGCATACGCATCACACGTACGCACGTTCCATTAGTAGTTTGTAACACCTATTCCTTATTTAGAATCATTCTAAATTTCATTTTTTTTTCCTCGAGTCAGAGCATTTATTTCAAATACCTTTGTCGAACGTATTGTAAAAAAACATTACATTTGTGGTATGAGATTGACACAAGGTTAATCATTAACACACACTAAACAAAACATTATGAAAAAAGACGTTTATCAGATTATAACAGATGAAGTAATCAAGGGATTAGAAACTCAAGGTCTAACATGGTTCAAATCATGGGCAGGGAATACAGACACAATGTGTATCAGCCATACAACAGGTAAAATTTACAGAGGTATAAATCAGTTATTATTATCAATGGCAATGATGCAATATGACTACTCAAGTAAAGAATTTATGACCTTTAATCAAGCCAAGAAACTAGGGGGAAAGGTCAAGAAAGGTAGCACATCACATATGGTAGTTAACTGGAGAGTAGCATACTTTGTAACAGATAGCAAAGGCAAGAGAATATATCTAAAGGGCAAAAGCTTAGAAGAGTTAGTAATTCCAAAGGGTTACACCATGAGCGATGTTGACAAGTCAATGAGTGCAAGTTATTTCAGAGTATTTAATCTGGATTCTGTTGAGGGTATTCAGGACAAATGGAATATCGATGAAGTTATTGAAGGTAGTATATTTGAGCCTATCAATGAGGCTGAACAGGTATATACTAATATGAGGAAAAAACCTCAATTAATACACCAAGATAATGTTGGTTGTTTTTACAAGCCATCTAATCATATGATTAATATGAGTACTCAAGAGACATTTACTACTCCTGATGATTATTATAAAGTTTTATTCCATGAGTTGAATCATTCAACAGGTCACGAATCTATACTAAATAGAAAAACTTTGAACTCTCCAAATCATAACAAGGTTGCATATAGTCAAGAGGAGTTAGTAGCTGAGTTAGGAGCTATGTTTCTAACTAATCTAACAGGTATTAAACCAAAGGGAGATGATAGAAATAGTCAAGCTTATATTAATGGTTGGATAAAGCATTTAAAAGACCACCCAAAAGAAATAATTTTTGCGAGTAGTCAAGCTCAAAAATCAGTCGAGTTTATACTTAACAGATAAATAATAATAGGTCAAGGGGGTAGCCTTAAATACCCCCAAAATTTAAAACTAAATAACTATGAAAAAATTAATTGAAGGTTTAACACAAAGATTAGAAGGAACAAAAGTATATCTAATCGAATTATTAAAATCAGATGATATGATTCTAATATCTAAATCAGAATTTGATGAGGACATGGAAAGCATTAAAGACCATATAAATGAAATTAAAGCAGAGAGAGATAATGTTTATATCAATGAAGACGCAATTAGAGACGCAGTAAGTGACGTAATATATCAAATGGACGTTGATGACTCAATGATTGAGGGATTAGATGGTGTAGAAGCTGAATGTGACATGGCTTATAATGAACTGAGTAAGATTAGAAGAAAATACGATAGTATGGACAAGAAGAAAGAAGAAGTAATAAATAGTGCAGTTAACAGAGTTATGAATAATAGTATAGATAAATAGTTAATATGGAAAATTTAAATCAACAAGAATTGATTGATAGAGTTTTATCAGGTCAATTAACACAAGATGAATTTGATAATCTAATTTATCAAGTAATGGAAAAAATGTAGTGTGTATTTAGTTTGGATTATGGGGGTTGAAATATACCCCCTTAATTCTAAAAAAATCACTATGAGTAATGAGTAAGCAA
>Ga0208666_1000039_pt1 | contig 52519 bp, 80 predicted proteins | sample 5B_taG_FD_184078 | JGI IMG/M metagenome (GOLD analysis project Ga0208666, IMG submission 184078) | Marine viral communities from the Subarctic Pacific Ocean - 5B_ETSP_OMZ_AT15132_CsCl metaG (SPAdes) (version 2) | ecosystem: Environmental > Aquatic > Marine > Oceanic | place: Pacific Ocean...
ATTGAAATATGGCTTAATGAAACAATGATAGACGAGTACTCCGGTCAAGAAATACCTGTTAATCCTTGGTATTCTTTAGGTTATGAATATGGGTTTCAAGACGCATTTTATTCTTCAGAAGTTTATAATCCTGATGGTAGCACATCACAAATATATAATTACTTATGGACAAACGATAGGGGTGATATAGTTGCGTATACAGATGAGGATTTTAGAGATCGTATATTTGGTGGCTTAATGAATAGATTTAACCAGGAAGCATGGGCTGAGCTAGACTCGTTCGCTGAAATTGCACCAATTGTTGGATTTGATTTTTATCATTATAAAAATAACTTTTGGTTACACGCTTATGGGAATTGGATTATGCCTCATCACAGTTATGTGGAAGGTAACGAAGACTTTAGTTATTTGCATCGTAACAGCTGGGGTAAAGGCGGTCATAATAATTTAATAGGTGGCGAACAATGGGACGACTACCAAGCCGGTTTAATGTTTGGCTGGAAATTAACTAAGTCAATAGGTATATTTATAGAAAGCGAATATACTAAATTTTGGGACTCAGAAATATTTAATTCTAATTTTGGAATCAACATAACATTTAAGTAATGGCACAGCAAATAGGGGAAAACACAAAAGTAACTCTTGATTTGAAGACAATAGGTATAATTATAGGTGGCGCAGTATCTTTAGCCACTATGTATTTTACTTTAAAATCTGATATAGCTCTTGCTAAGGAACTTCCCGAGCCGGTTATCTCAAGAACAGAATATGATTTAAAAGACGAATTGGTTCGTCAAACAATCATGGACACACAAGAAGATGTTGACAAAATACTAGAAGAGTTAGAAAAAATAGACGGGCGTTTATACGAAATAAGAAAAAATCAATGAGAACTTTAATACTACTGCTTATAAGCGCTTTAGCACATGCGCAATCCGATGTGCCAGAAAAATATTGGATTGATGATAGTAACTTTGACCAAACAATAAGCAATGATAACGCTTTTGGTGATGATAATGACGGCACAATAGTCGTTGAATTTTGGGCTAAATTTAATGAAGCAAATTGTTTTAACGAATGGGATAAAATAGAAAATGCATCGTATTATAGAGTTGATATATCTACAGCACCACAAGCTAAAAAGAAGTATAGAGTTAGAATGGTACCTACTGTGCTTATTTTTAAGTCTGGTAGTATGGAAAAAATATTTAAAGCCGGTCTTGACCTTACGCTTCCTGTTGGGTTGACTGAAATACAAGAAACAATAAATGAAATTAACTTAGCATCAAATTTTTAATTATGAAAAATGTATGTCCAATTTGCATTAGCTGCGGCTTTTGCTAAAATAAAATATTATGGGAAAAATTAGTCCAGCTTGTAAAGCTGCAGCAAAAAAGAAGTTTGAAGTATGGCCTAGTGCTTATGCCTCTGGTTGGGGTGTAAGATGTACTAAGGCTGGTGGCCCAGGTAAAATGGGTAAAAAGAAAAAGTAATGGCAAAAGAAAAGCTTGAGTGGAAAGACTCTGACGCGCCTGATGCTAAAGGTAAATTTAAAGATTTATCTTGTGACGCTTTAGCTGATTGGCTTATTAAAAGTCGTAAAGGAAATAAACAGAAAATAGTTGGTAGTTTAAACCAGCAAATTGCTTTTAATAAAAAGAAAAATCCTAGCTATGCAAAGAAAATGAAATGTGCTAGAAATAAAGCAATGAAAAAAATAGATAAAAAATAATGGGGAAGATTAGAAGGATAGAAGAGAGTCCATTGAAGCATTGCTATGCTAGTATATTGCATAGTCCTGAGACTAATAAAATGAGACAAAGAGTTGCTAGCTACGGTAAAGGTACTGGCAACGATAAAGCTTTATCAAACGCAGCAGAATTAAGATCTCCATTGAATAAAAAATCTAAAGTAAAAGGTGGAGGTACTAAGAAAGTTTGTTTACCCGCTGCTAAAGTAAAATCAATGAGCGCAGCTGAAAAGAAAAAAGTAGTTGCAGCTAAACGTACCGCCGCTAAATCTGGTAAGTACAAAAGATCTAGCAAGTCAAACGTAAAAGGTGCTCGTAAAAAAGGAGCAACGTTACGTGACTGGTTTGAAAAAGAAAATTGGATCAACGTAGCAACAGGAGAACCCTGTGGAAAATAGTTATGAAGTATTTTGAATATGAAGAGTTTGATTCGCCTGATATACAAGGTAGCGGGCAGATGATGAGTAAAGAGTTATTGAGTAAGTTAGATATGATACGTGAAGAGTTTGGTAAGTCTATAAATATTAACTCTGGGTATCGCACCGAATCTCATAATGAAAAGGTCGGTGGAAAACCGGCATCATCTCATTTAAAAGGTTTAGCTGCGGATATTGCTTGTAGTGCTAGTAGAGATAGATTTAATCTTGTAAACCTATTCGTTAAACATGGTATAACCAGAATAGGTATTGCTAAAAATTTTATACATATAGACATTGATAGTGATAAAGATCCTGATGTTATATGGACATATTAATAGGAACAAAATAAAATGGGCGTACCATACCCAACAGTTCCTAATAAAGAAAGGGCCCTCGAAAGAGAGCCCTTTTTTTTATCCGTCACAAGCAGCACAGTCTGGATCCATTGCTTGTTGAGCAATATCACCTCGCAGCACTGATTCAGTACGCATATAATATAATGTCTTGATACCTTTTTTCCAAGCATCTATGTGAACTTGATTAATCCATTTTGGTGTAGCTTCAGAAGGAAAAGCTAAGTTTAAGCTTACAGCTTGATCTATGTACTGCTGACGTATGCCAGCTTGATTTACAAGCTCTAATTGATTTATTTCTTTAAAGGTTTTAAATACATCTTTAACTTTATCAAAGCCTGTTAGATCTAACGATTCATGTTCAGACAAACGTACTAGCCTACTGTTAACATAGCCCCAATCATCTAGCTCTTTAATATCTTGAATGCTTCCACCATCAGCCATGATTTTATCCCATGTTTCTTTAGTATTAATACTAGCTTTACGTAATACTTTTTCTAGTTCTTTGTTCTTTCTAATGAACGTACCCTTCGCGCTTTGTTCAGTGAAAACATTAGCGGCCCAAGGCTCAATGCCAGGACTAACATTACCGGCAAGCTTACTATTACTGACAGTAGGAGCAACAGCCCTAAGATGAGTGTTACGAAAACCAGTGCCACGACACCAAAGAGATTCACCATAAACCTCAGCCAATGCTCTTGACGCTCGTTCAGATTCAATTTTAATTTGGCTAAATATACGTCTTGTTTGGAACTGTGCTTGTAATCCTTCAAAGGGTATACCGTTTTGCTGCAAGTACGTATGCCAACCAAGGACTCCCAAGCCAAGTGCTCTGCCTTTCTCAGCAAACCGTACAGAGTTTCCAAAACCTTTAAGCCCCTTAGCTTTTTGAATAAACTCCTCCAACACTCCATCAAGAAACCATATAGCATCGTGTATAAGGTTTGTATTTTTCCACTCTTCATATTTAGTAAGGTTTAAACTACTTAAGCAACAAACAAAACTATGTGACTCATCTGTATGCAATACAATCTCACTACATATATTAGTCATATGTACTTTTAAAGCGTTGTCTTTGTAAGCTGCTGGATTTGCTTTGTTAGTATTTCCTTTAAACAATATATACGGTTCTCCAGTTGACTTTCGTTTTCTAAGTAATTTACTCCATCGACTTCTAGCTTCCGCATCGCCTTGTTCAAGACGACGCATAAACTTATCACCAACAACTGCGCATTGATGTAAGTTAAGCGATTGTCTGTTGACATCTCCTTTAGGTTCTCGTATTTCAAGCCACTCGTCAAAATCGTCGTGCTCAATGTTGATATTGACGCTAGCAGCTCCGCGTCTAACTGATCCTTGATTTGTAGCAAGTATTGTTGAATCGTATATCTTGCAGAAGGGTACGACTCCATCTGATGTTCCATTGCCTGTTATTGTTGCGCCGGCGGGTCTAATCATATTTATACCAATGCCAACTCCGCCGCCGTGCTTTGCGAGTAACATCATCTCTAAATTTTTTGTACCAATATCGTTTATACTATCTCCAACATCAATACCAAAACAACTAATAGGTAGACCACGATCAGTACCTGTATTAGATAATACTGGTGACGCCAAGCACAACCAACCTTTCCAGATATAATCAAAGAAAGTATCTGTCAGTTCTGGCTTATACAAACGCTTAGCAATTACACTAGCTACACGCATGTAAGCATCACGTGGTGATTCCCATGGTAATAAGTAACCTCCTGCTATAGTTTTTTTGTATACATCAGTGTCACCCCAAGCAGGATAGTCTACACCTTTTTTCCAATCGTTATTCCACATCTTTATTTTCTTTAGCATATTCCATTGCCCAATCTAAATGAGCTTCTTCCCAATGTTCTCTGTAATCCCAACCGTTGAAAAACGTTTGTTTACACAAACTACATTTAATTGTTTTTTTCATTTAAAAAATAACATTGCATACGCTATCATTACATTTAAATTTACTATTACTAAATTCCATTGCTTTGCAACCCAAACTTGCGGCGTGCAAAACAAACCAGCTAAAAAATATATTACTATACCTGGTGTATCAGGCAACATATGAGGAGCAGTTACAAAAAAACCAGTACCCATATAACCTAATCTATTAGCCAGTCTTTCCGTCGGTGTCAAACGACGTTCCATTACTAGGCTCTTCAGCCACTTTCTCTTTAATTTGTTCGATAGCTTGTTCATAACCTGGCATTAATTTTAAAGTTTCATGTGTGCCATAAGATAAAGTTTTCATTGCTGATATTTCGCCAAGTAACAACTCAACTATTCTACCAAGAGACTCTATCTTTTTTTGCATTTCAATTAATTTACTCTCTTTCATATTTATAAAACATTACTACAACTACACGTTGATCTTTGTATTCATTTGGATATTTACTATGAAAATAATTACAAGGGTAAGACAGCAACCTATTGTCTTTATAACCTACTATTGAATTTATTTTCCATTTAGATTTGTCGTTGGCATCTTCAGTAAGCATACGATTAAACTCTTCTGGACTTGATTCATCATAAGTGTAACCGTAATTTTCATGCTCCCAAAAAGCTGTACCATTTAATTTATCTTCATTAGCCTTTACATATAATACTAAAGCTCTGTCTGGTTGTTGCTCTTCTATTATAGTATCATTATGTATACGCCACTCATTATCTTGATCTTGTTTTGCTTCTCTAGCAAAAGATAATATATTATTTATTTTTTTACCTTCTAATTTTTGTAATTTATTTATCATAAAGTTTTCAAACTCTTTAGGTAATTTTTTAATCCAAAAAGATTTACCAGAAGTTTTTACTTCTTCAAATTCATCGCAATAATTAACCAACTCTTTGTATAAGTTTCGAGGTAAAAAATTATCTTTAATATATATCATCTATATCGTCTTTATTTAATATCTCACCAAATGTCTTCGAAGTCTTCTCCTTCGTTAGCCTTCGAATAATCAGTTGGCCTAATAGCAAAGAAATCTGTATGAGTATGACCACCGGTAAGATGATAAAACCAATCAAGATTATCAGCCGCTTTAGTGTTGACTTCAAAGAAGGCTCGGTAGCCAAGTTCTTGTAGTTTTTCATTTGTTCTTTTTCTTATAAACTCTTTAAGATCAGATGCTTTTAAGTTTTCAATATCACCCATCTCAAACATCTTGTCAATATATTTTTCTTCTAACTCTACCATAGTCTTAGCAGCTTCTAATATATCTTCTTGACAATCTTGTAATAAACTAGGTGTTTCATTACACATATCACGAAACAGTTTGCAACCCATTTTACTATGCAATGATTCATCTCTTACACTCCATTTCATTTGTTGTCCTATACCTTTCAGTAAGTTTCTTAATTGAAAACTATAGAGTACAGCAAATGCAGAGTATAAACTAACCCCTTCAGCAAAAGCGCTAAAGACAGCAAGAGACTTACCAATACCAATAGGATCGGTGCCGCTATAACTAACCAGATTGTCAAACCTTCCAGCAGTCGCTGGCTCGTGTAAAAAAGCTTCATAATCTTCAAGACCTAATGTTTCATTTAAATAACTATAAGCTACAGCATGTATTGTTTCTTGCGAACCAAACATCATTGCCATTTGCTGTATCTCGTGTTTAGGAAACCACGACACGACCTTCTGGGTCCAGTAGTCTGAAACGGCACACTCTGTCTGTGCAAAACCGAGTAGTATGTTTCCAACCAGATTCTTCTCTTTATCATTTAATTTTTCTTTCCAATCTTTAATGTCGCCTTGCATTGGTATTTCAGTATGTAACCAAAAAGCCTGTGCTTGCTTTAGCCAACCCTCTGTGTAGTACTCAGGGTACTCAAATGGTTTGTACGCTACGCGCTCATTAAACAATCCCATTATTTAAACACTTCATATGCCACATCAAAAAATGGCAGATAAAATACATACGCTGTTTGCTTAGGTTCTTCGTATGTTCTCATACCGAATAATATACCTGGGTAAAACCCAAATGATAATGACCAAGTCTTATCGACCTTGTCCCCTGTATTGTTTGACATAATTTTTACTTTGTTTATTATTACTATGTTTTGTTTTAGCGTGAACACCTGGTCTACGCACTTTTGATTTTTCTTTATATGCAAATAAATTTAATTTAGCCATACACTTTTATGTTGTGTTTATTGTGTTGTTCAATTAGATCTTTATACTTTAAAAAACCACGTTGATCAACTGACCATTTAATAAACTTATCGATCTGTCTCTCTGCATACTTACGTCTTGCTACGTCCTTTGCTTTTCTAGGATTAGCTGTATTGTTCTGTCGCATTCAGCTTGATTTTGTGGTTTGTATAATACAGTATCAGGAAATTGTTGTGTAACTAATAGTTTAAATAACTTCCATCTCATTGGAAAAGATTCGTTGGCTCTACCTTTTGTTTCAATAATAAATCCATCACCAATAAAATCAGGTGTATATTTAATAGGTAGTATACGCTTAGAACCTCTGTTCTTATAATCGCCTTTACCATTTGCTTGGCGAGCATAACACTCATTTGGAAAATGAAAGCCATTCATCAGTACAAATGTTTCTCCTTCGTATTTGGCTCTGATCTTTGATTTTTTTAAAGCCATATACATATAACGTTCAAGACCCGAGGCAAAGTTGATACCGTCATATGATATCTTCTTTGCCTGTACTGGCCCTCGTTTTTTACGCTTATACTTTTTGCGTATCATAATGTAAACCTTCGTTACCGTTTTGACCTATGATATCTATTCGGCGTAACATTGCCTCTTCAATTTCATCAGTCAAGCATCGTCGCGCTGCTTCAATATAAAGTAATGCGTCCATTATTTCTTCTTGAACATCAACTAAGAAACGATCTAAGTCTTTAACCTGACCTTCAATCTCTTCCATCATTGTAGCGCCATATTTTTCTTGGCCTATGATACTACGTTCGTCCATCTTCCTTAGTACTGCCTGTACTATCTTGTCTTTAGTTTTAATCTGCATCTTTTACAAATGTTCCGTTTACCATATTTCCAGATCTAGCGCTGATTTCATTGTAAGCGGACTCAATACACCGCTCAATGTTATGGCCACCCAATTTGGCCAGGTTGGTGAGTACCACAACGGAATCACCAATAGCATCAATAAACTCAGCTTCATCGTTTTTAAGTATTGCCTGTCCGAGTTCGCCGATCTCTTCCATAAGTTTAACAAATTGTGTTTTAGTATCTCCACTATCATATATACCTCGTTTATCAGCCCAGCTACGAATACTATCAAAGATAGTTGCGTCTACACCTTCAGAGCCTAGTTCAGCTAAGAAAGCTTCGTAATAAGCTTTGTTATAAATGTAACATCTCTCGTTATTATACATAGACGTCTTTGCGTTATGTATAATCCATGGTATTGTAGTTGAATTGATTTCGAATTTACCGTGTAGAGTTTTCCAGCTTAGCCCAATGTTATCCATCAGATGCCCTTTAAGTTTGTTAGCTGGACACGGAAAGGTTGACGTTTGTTCAGTAGCGTTTATATTCATATTTGATTTAAATAAATTTTTATATAATTTTCTGTCGACCTTATAGCCATAAGACTTTTGAAGTTCTATTTCGCGGTCTGATATAAAATCTATATCGTCTGACTGCTCAAGAACTTCGTATTCACCCTCCTTATAGCCTTGCATAAGGGTTACTCGGGTATTAAGATTACGTGTAACGCCTATCTTTTTACCTGGTATGTGGTATAAATAATACATTTAAATTATATTTTATCGTTATACAAATGTAAGTTATGTGCGTGATGGTAATATGTACCAACAGGCAAACTTAATCTCTCTGCAACCATTTCTTGCAACGATGCAAACTGATACTGATCGTTACAGAAACCGTACCAGAGATCATTAGAACGCATATAGACAGACATATACAGTTTGCTTTGTACTACAGTAAACTGTACTGCGTATGTACATGGCGTATCAAACTTATAACTATTTATTTCTTTACCATCGTAAATACTTATTGCTGCTTGTCTGTTTCCTTCTGTTCGTAACTTGTATATAACATGCTCGAGCTGATTGTTTCTTTGCCATTGCCAACCGTAGTTTGAATTAACTTCTCCATCAGGATCAGCCATCTGTTTCCATATAGCAGGTATTTTGCCATATATCTCACCTAGCTTAGCTATATTTCTGTCACCAGACATATACCATTTCCATTCAGCTTCAGCATAGTCATGTTTCCAATTACGTTCTTTATTTGTAATTACTTTATTAGTTGGGTTTTCTATTGTAAACCCTATATTAAACAAAGCTTTGGTACCTGCAAACTCAACACCATTTGTAATGATCTCGTTGTGCATATACTCATAAGCCTCATTTGCTGTCTCGAAAGTATTTCTCATAATAATATCTATAATATTCATAGATCTTCTCCCATATCATATCTCTAATATAAACATGAGGCGATCGGTTTGTTTTACCGTTTATTGTTATATCTATATACCATGAACCTGGCTCTTTAGCAAATGGTGCTATTTTTATACCATTATTAATACACCAATTCATAGCTTTATGGTCTAGCTCTGTAGTTTCGTATGTACCCATACTCCACTCAGATTTTTTCTTAGGTCTCCAATGCGGAGGCATTATTCCCAGGGCATTTTCTCACCTTCAGCCATACCAGGCAGAACATGAGGCATAAAACGACCAGACTTTGGTTCCCATTTGAAATGAGCTTCAGCTCCGTTTTCACCTAAGTTTTGAAACTTAACTTTAAGTATCTTTGCTTTAACAGTTTTAGCATCATAGTCTCTATGTACTAGTATACCATGGTAACTAGCATCATACCATTCGCCGCCACCTTTAATGTTATACATAGTTGGCTCTTCAATTTTACCATTACTATCTTTATACATTTTAGTTGGGTGCGCTACAATAAACGTAAGCACATCGTACTTCTTACAAAACATTTCGATCTTAGTTAGATACTCCATTGTGTATCTGTTTACATCTTCTGTTTTGCAATCAACATCTCTGATCTTATTAAACGGATCAATGACTAAGCATTTAATACCTTTACGTTTAACTAGCTCAGCACCTTTACGTAGCACTGATTCAAGGCTGTACTTGTCCATATCAATGAAAAAATAATTATCATTAACATGCTCTGCAACTTGATTCCATTTACCACTACCAATGTCTGAACGTGTAGGCATATCGCCCCACGTCTTACGCATTAGTTTATGGGCATGTAAATAAGTTGGCGCATTTTCTGGACTAGCAAACGCTGTCTTCCAACCATAGTTCGCGTTATATCCAACGACCATTTGATCGACAAAGTCACTCTTACCGGAACTAGGAATACCAGTAACAGTAATAAACTGACCAGTGTAAGTTGAAAAGATATCATCAAAATTCTGAAGGCCGATTTGGTAACCGGGCTTGAAACCATTTTTAACGAAGTCAGTAACTTCATCTTCAATGTCTTTGAAAGTTGTGACGTTTTCAAGGGGTACTGGTCTGGCTTTGGTAATACGCTCTGCCAGTTTTTCTTTTCCATATTTTAATAAATATTCATTAGCATCTTTACAGTCTTCAAAGGTTACTAAGAAACATACTTCAGCACCGAGCCTACGTATAAGTTCTTGCTGTAGCATTTGACCAGCATCATCTTGATCAACTGCAAGTATTACTTTTTCTTTATCTTCAAAGTAATCAATACAATTATCTAGGTAATCTAGGTTATTGTTTCCAAGTGTTGCTCCGTTAGGAACTGATATAGTATTTTTAACACCAGCCTCGTGTAAAGCTAACACGTCCATCTCACCTTCGGTAATTATACACGTGTCATAGCCTACAATACTATTGATATTGTAAAATACTTTTTCAGCACCTTTGTATAACTTAAAGTTTTTACGACCGTCTCTGTATTTAACATTAATAAGTTGATCGCCCATAAAGTAGTTAAACTTTATAGTATTCTCGGTCTTACCGGTTTGCGGCATATACTCAGGACCCTCACTGATTTTTAAGTCAATGAGAGTCTGAGCTGATACACCTCTTGTTTTAAACCATTCAGCTACTTTGGTTTGTGGTATGTTCCACTCATCAGCCGAAGGCGATGTTGGCCTTACATACTCTTTTTCACTAGCACCTTTACGTTGGTACGTGTGCAACTGAAATGATGTACTACAATTGTGACAAGTACCGAGACCCCGTTCCCAATCATACGAAGCACATTGTGCTTTTTGATTTTTAGGTTGCCTGTTGTGTGAGCACAAAGGGCATATACCCTGTGTCTTACCTTCTTTTAGGCCATATTGATTGAACTCATCAATCAAGAATCCATTGATCTCTATTGTCTGCATTTAATTAAAATGGTAAGTCATCGTCGGCCTGAGCGACCGCAGCTTGTTGTACAGGTGCAGGCCCACCATCTCGAGGCGCAGCCGCTACGTTGTCTCCGTTTGTCCATACTACTTTTACATTTCCTAGATAAACTTTATCTTGTTTAGCATCACGCTCGTCCTTAGTTTGTTGTACAATAACAGGACCATTGTTGCCAAACTGATCTGGCTCATCATTGATTGTAATAGTAATAGGTAAGTATTTACCTTTTTTACCTTCGATAATTTTATCTTTAGGTATTTTAGTAAGATCAATACTAGTTGCTATAATACTAGCCATTACACATAAGAATTTAATTGATTAAACATACGCTGCAGCTGATCTTTAGTTGCATTAGAATTGCGACGTAAGTTGTCTACAGCTTTAACATGGGTTTGGTTCGTGTAAAAGTTATTTACATTTGTTTCAATACCTGATACTGAACATACTTTAGTTTGAGTTTTTCTTGCTCTTGCCATATTAATTGGTTTAAAGGGTTTTATTAATAAAATATTGTGAAGGATCAAAACCTTCTTGCTTATAAAACAAATCATAAGCATCATTTGCTCTTGCAACTTTATCAGAGCCTCGCTCGTAAAAGCCTGTTGAGCAATCAAATAATCCGATCTGATGTGTTTCTTTATCTATAACAATAAATAGCATTTCATAACCGAACAGTTTACTATATATGTACGCTTGACTGTCGTAATTGTACATACGTGCACTATTTTGAAACTTGTTTATGTTAGCTGTAGTCTTTAAATCAATCACTAATTTTTCATCATGATTAACTATATCAGCTTTACCTTTCCATTTGTTAGTTCCAAGTTGTGTTATTGCAGGCACTTCGTACTCTACGTTTTCTCCACGTATAAGACCTTCGCAAACTTCGTTGCTTAACATTTTATCTGTCATCAATTCGATCTTATCTACTTCGTGTTGTAATAAACATAGTTCACCACCTGATATCTCTTTGTAAGCCTTAGTGTTCCTAGTTGATGATTCAACTACTTTGTACTTTTTCAGTTTATCTGGTTCAAGTATTGCAGTGTGAAAATATCCACCAACTAAGAACGCTGCTGAAGGCTTCGAAGGTTGACCGTAACCTAGAGGGTTAGTTAAAAGAGCTGATATGTCGCTATTACTAAGATAACGTCTACCAAATTCCCCGTAATAATCCTCATCATTGCGCAGTTTGTTTACTATTTGTTTTTGTTCCATGAACTTCTGCTTGTTTTAATTTAGCCAACGCTTCAGGGCTTACTTTATACTTTTTAGTTATAGCAGTTATATCACCGCCTGACTTTAGGTATTCAGTTGCCTTTGTAAACGCTTGCGTGTTTACTGATAATGATGGTTTAACATCTTTAGTTGTTTTACCGTGATTGTTTGTAGCATCACTATCTTGTGTGTCGTCGATAAGAAATAAATTACCTAATGCATACTTCTTACCGTAGCTTGAAGCTGAACCGTATCGTTGAGGCATTTGCATACCTTTCTGATCAAGATCAACACCTACGACTGCAGTAGCAGTTATAGTGTCAGCCCCGTCAGTTACAGTAGCTGTGCTTTGTAATACTGCCGTGTCAACTAACTCTTCATTAATTGTAACAGTAACACCTAACTCCTTAACAAAGGGTTTAATAGCTTCGAGAATGTCTTCGGCTGATCTGAAGTAATATTTGCCGAATGAATTAAATCTAGATTTTTTAGATTTAAACTTAGTTTGTATTGTTGCTAACTTTTCGTTTAACGTCATAAAGTTTTGGTATTTGGTATACTTATATAATTACATATAAATATATTGTTTTACATCACTAACTTACAGATAGTCAATCACTTGCGAGTGATCAACGTTATCAATTAATTTCTGTACAGCTTGCTTTTTTAGCTCGCTTATGCGTACATAATTACTGACACCATCTATATTTAATTTAGCTGCGATTTCTTTAGCTGTATGCTTATCGCAGTCAAGTCCGTAGCTTAATCGTAACACCTCATATTCTTTTGTACTTAAGTGTTTTAACAATAAGCTTTTCAAATAACCGTTTAGCAAAGCAATATTGTATGGCTCTGACTTATCTGCTATTTGATGTATCATTTGCTCTCCTTCGTCGTTAGTTGGTTGAGCATCTATAGACAAAAACATGGAGTTAAAAAACATTGCAACCATTTTTTTATCTTTAGGATTTTTACGTATCTCATTTATTTTATGTTCTGGAATACGTATATCACCCCTATGCATATCAATGCGTCTACGTATAGCACCTTTAACACGTTTACTAAAAAAAGATTTTAAAGTTTTTTCAATATCTTCAGAATCATTTAATTTGTCCCATGTTAACTTATCAACAGCTTTAATTAAACCTTCAGCTCCAATTTGGATTAAGTCATTTATGCTCAATACGCCTGACGCTTGCTGTGTTGTTGAAAACTTACGTGCTAGATTTTCTACAAGAGGTAGAAACTTTACAATAAGCTCGTCGCGAGTATATAAAGAAAAATGATATTCACTCCATACTTTAGGCATAGATTTTTTTAAATCTTCTTTATACCTTATATAGTTTTGTACGTTGTACTTTTTCATACTAATTCTTCTATTACACCGATTACTTCGCTAGCGATAAGTACGCCTGCTGCTACTTCAATGTCAATAAAAATGAGACAATAGCCTCCTACTCTTATAACACTCTTTGTCATACTAGCCCAAAAGTGTTTGTCTGCATCTGGATATTTCATAATTGTGAATTTAAAAGTTCTTTTTCTTTCTTTAGTTCTTGTGTGATATTTCTATAAATAGTACGAGCTGAGCAATTAAAATAACTTGCTAGTTTTTTAACAGTTATAGTTTGTTTCATCTCATTCAATGCTAGCATAGCATCATAGATATCATCTGCAGCTACGGCTTTAGATCTACCTATAATGCTACCTACAATACTTAGCTTTTCACTAACCTCAAGACCACACGTATCGTTAAATATAACTTTACGTAATTTGTTTTTTGGTGGATATTCTAAGTCATACATGCTAACATCATAAATAATGTTTTTAAACAATTGCTCTGATACATTAAATGTAACAAAACCATTAGCTTTATCTACTAAATGCATTGCAATATACTCAAACTTATCTTGATCAAGTTGAGGGTTTAAATACCACAATACAAGCAAATGCCATTTAAGAGATTTATAAGTTGTAATCTTAGCTCTAGTTCTAAACAATTCATAACACTCGTGTGTACCGTTATGATACACCACGCCCCAGTCGTGTACTTCATCTGGCTTGTCCATTATTGGATTTCGCCTGTATACGATGCGATGGTTGTTTAGAAATTTTAAGTTTCTGTCTTGTGACATTAGCCTATTACTCCTTATTATTAGGGGCTGTTGTCACAGCCTCTTCAGGTTTTAAAGTACACACAATTATGTGTTCTTTTAAAAATTCTTCTTCTCTTAATTTAGTAAATAACTCTTTTGTTTTTCCCATTATTGTTAGGTTTTTGTTTCTTTTTATGAAAACTTTTGATCTTATGCGCTATATTCATATAGTTTACGCTGATCATATGGTCGTATAATGATTTGCTCATTTTTGTTTGCTACTTTATATTTATCTTGTTCATAATAATTCCAATAGGCAGTTATGCTGCAGCCAGGCACTTTGTACTTGTCAGGCATACATTGAGGTGGTTCTGTAAATACCACAGAAGTGATACCATCAGGACAAAAGCGTAATGCATCTTTGCATTTATCTATCGACATATGTACTTTGTCGTAGCGTTTTGTATACTCTTGCCCTAATGCTATCATGTGCTCGTATAACCAATAATAATTTGGTTTGCTTTGTCTAACCCATATTGTTGACGGGTGGTTTAGATGCGCCTGCCTATAAGGTACATCGTCAGGATTACCACACACATGATGAGCCGTGCAAAGCATTTGAGCTGATTCTAATATCATCTTTACTTTATGCTTGTCATAAAAATAACTAGCAGCTTTGTAAGGATCTCGATCTAGATAAAATATATTCATTCGTATAATTTATCCAACAAGATTTGCGCTACTTCTTCGCTAATCATATTTTGAGCATAAAGTTTCCATATTAATTTACTCATAATCGCGAATACATTTAAACAGCGGGTGACGATAATTACCTGCTTTAGTTCGTTCGAAATAAGTAAATGTAGCACGTTTACCAATATAGTCGTGTACATTATCTAGTATATTAGCTAGATCTTTGTAGTTGTAACCTTTACCTGGTGGACAACCAAACTTAATACCGTTGTCGTCCATCATAAAAAACTTGCCAAGTGTGCCAGTGCGTTTACCTTTGCCAGCTTCATAACCTACAATTGTAGCTTCATCATCGCTAAAGTCTTTGAATTTTTGTAGGTTGTAGCTACGTTTTTGCTCATAAGCACCGTTTAGTCTTAGTATAGAGCCTTCGTAACCTTGTTTCAAAAAACCGTCGTGGTGCATATTAGCAGCTTCTTCGTACTTGTATACTCTGTGAGTCTCAACAGGCATAATTACATTACCCCACCACAACACTTTGTTTGACATTAGCCATTTAAGTCTAGCTTCGTAACCAATAAACGGAACAATGTAGTCATACACATGGTATTGTATGAGTTTTCGCGCATTTAAACGATCCTCGTCAGTTGGTTTTTGTTTTCTGACTAATGATATGATTTGCTCGAAATCGTCTCTTAGAGCATGATTATACAGCTCACCATCAAGTTGCACCTCTGGATTTAGTTTAAAAAATCCTTTAAGTCGCAGTTCAATGTGTTGTAGATTATGGAACTGTTTACCCGTACGTGAGTATGCTCCATCTTTTGTAAATATACAACGCACGCCGTCAAGCTTAGGTTGTATAAATACAGGCTCAGTAAAGTCAATTTTTTTATCATTAACTTTATGAGCTAACATAGGTTTTATCATAATTTTCTTATTATATTTTCTAATTTACTAATTTTATTTTTGATTATAGCAGCTTTCTCGTATTCTTCAGTATCTTCATACTGTGACATTAGCGTCATAAGTCTAGCGATTTCAGCTACAATCATCTGTTCATCTGTAGCAGCAGGTAAAGTAGATACTTCAAAGTCTTCAGAGTTAAACATTCTATCGAAAACAGCATCTGCTACCTTTTCTGCTAAATAATCTAGTTCTTTTTTAGTCATTAATACTATTTTTTAGTATATCTATTATTTTATTTGCGTTAGAAAGAGATAAATTAACTTTATTTGACTCATTATTTTCATTCCATCTAGTTTCATTGTTAGCAAAATCAGTGTAATCCATCTTTTCCATGTATCTTGATATTACTTTTTCAGGTGTTAACACAAATACATTTCTGCTAGTGTGTTGGTCCCAACAGCTAATCCATCTATCTTTTTTACCTGACCATATAATATATGTATAATGGTGATCAATAGACCTTGGTAGTTGATATAAGTAGCAACTGTCATAGTACATATCGTGCACTAATTTAGCAGCTAATCTGCTACCATCAGTGCCTGGGTTAGCGTGTAGCCAGTTTGCTAATTGCACGCCTTGCCACTCTGGATAACCGTCGTGATGTAAGTACATATTCACATAACTTTCGTGAGCATATACATCTGGGTTGTTTGCAAAACCAAGACCATATTTTTCAGCATGTTCTCGATCAACAACCATTGTTAAATTTCTAGTTGCCATATTCTTCTAGTATTTGTTCAATATCATTTTCGTAATCTACGATAACTTTACCTAGCTCTAAAAAATACTGTAAAGCTTTTACCTCGTAGTCGCTAAGATTGCTTATTTCACGATCTTCAATCGCATTTAAGCAGTCTTGCATGTCGTTTACCGTGTTTTCAAACCGGCAATAACTCATGTTAGGCATAATAATTAATTTAAAATTAGTGGACGTACAAGAATCGAACTTGTATTAACCGTTACGTCCTGTGTTGCTAGTCTAGCAAAGTCATGTATTATTATTCTTCCCACTCATATCCGTCATCAATTAGCTTTTCAATTAGTTCTTGTTTTTTATCATTGTAGTACTCTTCGTACACGTTTTGCACAACATCTTCAAACTCATAGTTATCATCGTTAAGTTCTTGAAAGTAAATAGTCAAACCATCTGTCATAGCGTCAGCCATTTTTTCAAGCCAATCACTTTCATAGTAGTATATATCTTCATTGATTGATGGTCGTTGATCATCGTCTGTTGCCACCCACACTTCATAACCATCAGATGTTGTCTCTGTGTAAAACATCATGTCAGGATTTTTAGCCCAACCATCTGTTATTTCAAAGTCAAAATGGTTTTTAGTACGTTCAAGCATAATAGCAAAGCTAGTATCTTCAGCACCAGTTACATTATCTTCTGCTAGTAGTTGTTGCAAAAGCTCTTCGTCTAGTTTTAATTTATTATCTGTCATTGTTATTCCATTTAAAATAGTTTTTTAGTATGTACTTTAGAATATAGTTTAATCTAGATTCTTCATTGTATATCATAATGCGTTTTTTATTTTTACCTTCGTAAAACTTACCGTCCCATCCAACTGCCTTATAATCAACGTTATACGTCTTGTTTATCTGGTACATTGAGTGGCAGTTTCTATCAATACGAACATAACCTCTTTTGTAAGAATAAAATCTCACTGGTTTTTTACGTACTTTAAACGGAGCTTCAAAAGCTCTTGTGCCATTAACCTTCTGCCGCGAAGTCGTAATCTCGTTGATACCCAAGTATTTCATCAACGTAAGCGTGTTTTCCATAATCTTTTTCTATTAAAGTTGCTATATAATTCCATGCATCGAACTCTCTTAGTTGAGAATCTAATGTAGCTTGTAGTTGCTCTTCGTCAAATATACTTGACACCTTGCCTTCTAGTTGAAGTCTAGTTTGAGCCATTTCGATAGATAACTGATGCATATTTGCAAAAGCTTTATCGTGCGCTTGTAATTTAGTTGTATCAGTCATTGTCTTCAAATAAATGCTCGCACCACATTAGATCATAGCTGTTAAGGTTGTGTAAACTTGTATCAGAAAACGAATGCAATGAGCGTACATCGCCAATTGTTAAGTCGCTGATAAACTTAGTTTTGTCTAGTTTAGCAAATAAACTGCGTACTGCTGCAGAGTATTTACGGTCATTAGACTCAAGCTTTGCTTTGATGTCTGGTTTAAGCCGTTGTTTAAGTGTTTTAATTTTATTCATAATTGTATATATTATCCATTAGATAATGAATTTTGTTTGTAATACAGTGGACGTGGCAGGGCTCGAACCTGCGTATAGTCAAACATTGTTTTCAACAAGTTGATTTTTGCTTGTGACTATCAAAATCCTGATTTCACGCCCATAAGGCAGCAGTTACGGACTGGTAGTTAACTAGTATTGTCATTTATCCGCTCTTTCTGTTTTGTACGCATCGAGCCGAATCAAGTTCGCCTTTAATTGTACTAACGTGACCAGTATGCCGCCGCCTTGCGCTTCACAACCCTACCAACTCAGGTAGTTCATCGCGCTATTTACGTCGCCAAGCTCTGTGCACACTCGCTGATACTTCTTGGCTGACGATTTGAATAGTATTGCCTGTCTTGTGCTCGATGATAGGTACATAGCTATAAGTTTGAGTGGTTGAACACTCGACACAAGTTTTGTAACCTAAGTCTATTCGCACTGGGTGCACAGATTTACCGCATCTACAATACATATTTGTTTGTTTTTGTTTATTATATTATCCAGTAGCTATTGTGTTTTGTTTGTAAACCACCTGTTGTATAGTATTTCAACAGTTTTAGCTGCTATAGCTTCTTGTGCTCGCAGGTAATCATCACCTTCAAGCTCATCAAAGCTAGTTCCGTCCATAGCCCACTCTGTATTAGAGATAATGCTATCGTCGATAGAATCAGCGATCCACGTCGCCATATCCTCTAGTTCTTTCATTTTACTCATGATTTTGCTATTTGTTTTAGTTGTTCGACTGTATATTTACTACCTGTTTCGCGCCACATCTTGTGATGGGTGAACTTCCTAGCTTTTGGAAAACTAGATTTTTGACTGTGTTTTACTGAAAACCACTCTTTGTCAGTTAGTCCACCACATTCACCGTGATGCGCGAACTTGCGTCTATGCTCCGCAGCTCGAATTTGCTTTTGCTCTTCAACATAGTTGAGCAGATCTCTCATATTTTTAACTACCATGGCAGTTCGGTTTTTTCAATGTAAGTTAAACCTTTGTAGTTAAACCAGTGTGATTTACCTTCTTGTCCGGCTGCATTAGTGATAAAGCCAAATGATGGAGGTAGATCGCCGATATTATAGCCTTTATACTCAGTATCGCCAAGTTTAGCTAGATGAGTATCGTATTTTTTGTAGAATTTAATTGATTGCATAGTTTATTATTTATTATATTATCCAAAAGATATTGTTATTTGTTTGTAATTTAATACATCTCTCCTACCCATGAAGATAGTTCTGAGTTAAATCTATCGTAGTATTCACGTTCGATAGCTTCAATTTGCGCTTTAGTAATTTTAGAAATAACCTTACGATTACGTAAACTTCTAGCTCTTTGGTATTTGTATAAGTCTTTTTTCATATTAATCGCCTTTGTATTGACCCATAGAGTTATAAAACGATTCAGCCGCTTTATTAGAAAGTTCACGTCTAGCTTCATATTCCGCTTTGTGATCAAGAAGATCATCGATGCGCTCTTTGATACCATCTTCAGTCTCTGAAGTTAGTCTAGTGATATGATATGGAAATTCACTGAAAGCTTCGCATGAATAACCACTCGCTGATTTACCAGTGTGAGTAGTCCACTCGTTGTATTCGTAAGGTATATTTCTGTATTGCATAGTTATTTATTTTTAAAACATTCCAAAGTCAGCGTTTAAATTACCTGTTGCAAGATTGAATATAAGTCCAATAATGCCAAGTGATGCTAAGGTTATATAACCATAAACGACTAGTTTTAGAATTGTGTAGTGATTGAATTTACGCATAATTATTTTATATTATTATCCATTAGTTGTTGTAATTTGTTTGTAAGTTCCTCACGTCTAGTTTTAGACTGTGGAGTGATTTGAAAGTTTGCTTCAAACTCATTAATCAATTGTAACTCGTTAAAGATTTTATCTATAGTCATAGCGAATTAGTTTGAATATGATTCATCTCTTAATTTTTCTAGTTCAGTTATTTCTTTGTACACTTCTCGGTATTGAACCCATCGGTCATTGTCTTGAAGAAAATCTAGTTTGTTGTATAGTTTTTGTATTTTATTAGTAATAGTCATAATTGTAATTTTAAAGAGTTAGTAGTAGTCACAGTGAGAATCGAACTCACATTAACCATTGTGACTTTAATCTGTTCAACATTGTTTATACTCGTGATGTACACATTTCAACGCGCGAGTTAAAATGAAGAAGTCAATTATATGACTTCAACATTTTGTACAACTTTGGGAATTGAAGTTGATGAAGTGTAAGATTTATATTTTTCCCAGCAATTTAGTTTGGATAAATTGTCTTTCATTAGTTCATAAACTTTATCATGATTGTATTTGAAAGTTTTTCCAGATTTGAAAGTAACTTCGATGATAGAGTTTTGACCGATTAGTGATTTGCGAATGACAAATCTTTTTGATTGAATTGAATTTTGCATAGTTATTATATTTAATTATTAGTATTTGTTTATTATATTATCCAGTTTGAGTTTAGTTTTGTTTGTAAAGTGTATATTTGTTTAGTGTATAAAAATTAGTTAGAGATATAACACTACACTTCATTATGTGTATTAATAGTATTTATCATAGTTATTAATTCAGTTGTAGTAAACATAGTTAGATAGTGCATAGTATAGTGATTTAGTATATTAGTTATTGTGTTACATATATATTATCCAAATAGACTATTGTTTTGTCTGTAAAATATAAGTAATAGTGTAGTACATGTACAGAAAAAGTCAAACACCGGGGCGTAATATACTGAAAATCAAGGGTATATACGTAAAAACCTAGAGAAACAGGGGGACCCGTAAAATCTAAAATCGTTTTTGTAACAGACTGATAATCAAATACATAGGGGGTAACACTATACCCCTAAATATCTAACAACTTTTTTTGTGACACTAGCCTTATAAGTAGTATAGTAACAGGCTTATGTCACCCTGAGGTAAAATCTTAGTGAAATCTGTAAGTATATAAGATATAAACGAATTTTAAAAACAAGTATATGCCTATTATATATTCATATCAACCAATAAGCAGTCTTTCGGGATTAGATACTATACTAGTAAACGATACTTCGGAAGACAACACTACTAAGACAGCTTCTATTGATGACATTAAAGATTATATTGGAGCTGATATACTTAAAAAAGACATAACACTAACATCTGCTCAACTACTAGGTTTTAATGGAGGTGGATCAATAGAACTAATACCTGCACCTGGAGCTGGAAAATTGATAGCTGTGCAGAACGTAATTTATTTTTTAGATTATAACAGTGTATCATATGACTTTGCTTACCCAGGAATTAGTGACGTTGTAGCTTTTAAAACAGGTACAGCTAGTACTGGTCAAAACCTTAATACAACAAACGATTTAAATGTTTCGGCAGATAAGTATATTAGTTTTGATTTTCCTAATAATGATGAAAATGACGATATACAAGCAAATGTAGCTTTTACTTTAGATGCTACTGCTGGCGTAACTGTGTCTCAAGGCAATTCCCCGATTAAATTATCAATTTTATACAGAAATGTAAATTTAAATTTTTAATCATCAAACAAAAATAGATGCCCATAATATCTTCGTATAAATTAAACAATACGCCTGAACCGTCAGATATACTGATTGGTACTGATGTTTCTAATGGGCAGACAAAAAACTTTAATATAGAATCGTTATCAGTAACATCTATAAATAGTTTTTTAAAACATACAGCTTGGAAGTTTATTATACAAGACCCTAATCCAGATCCAAGGCCAGAAGGTACTATATCTTTTGAAAACTATGGTGGTGCATCTACTCCTTGGGCAAACATAACTAGCTTGTATATAAATGTACAGATGCCTTCTACATCTCCTGTAGCTTTACCTTATCTTCAAAGAATGATAGGTCACGATATAGTTATACAAGATGTAAGATCATTAGGTAGATATGGAGTTTACACATTGACAGCATTAACTTCTGTTGGGTCGTCTGTGTACGACATGGAACTTACCTACGTTACAGGTAGCTCAACAATAGAAGCACTTCAATATTATTCAATTCAAATAGATGAAGTAGAGGGCTTTGATTCTCACTTCGAATTTATACAAGGTGTACCAGCTACGTCTTGGGACATAACACATAACTTAGGTAAGTTTCCTTCAATATCAGTTGTTGATACAGCAGACACAACAGTTATAGGTAGCTATGAGTATGTAACAAAAAATAGAGTAATATTAAACTTTTCAGATGCTTTTGCTGGAAAAGCATTTTTAAACTAAAACACAATGGCGATACAATTTGTAAATAATGTAGATTTTAATGCTAATCAAGCACAGTCTATAAGAATAGAAAATTTAGCAGCAGATCCTTCTACAGAATTAGTTCTTGGTAGGATTATATTTAACACAGCTGCAGACACACTCAAGCAGTACGTGGCTGATGCTGGCGGCGGTAGCCCTGGTTGGGTTGAAGTAGGTAGCAGTAGCGGTGTAGAAACTTTTACAAATACTAGTGGTACATTTGTATCTTTTGGAACAGATAATAGTTCAGCTGGTGGTGATGTTACTGTTGGTACTGTAGATCTTTCTGCAACAGGTTCGCCAAGTACATCTACATTTTTAAGAGGTGATAATGCTTGGGCAAATGCAGTAACATCTGTTGGTCTTTCAATGCCATCTGCTTTCACTGTAGCAAATTCTCCAGTAACAACCTCTGGTACTTTAGCTGTAACAGGTGCTGGTAGTACAAGTGAGTATATAAGAGGTGATGGCACTTTGGCTACTTTTCCTACTATACCAAGTGCTTATACATTTTCCGTAACTGCTGATAGCGGAACTAATCAAACTATTAGTAACGGCAACACATTAGATATAGCTGGTGGTACCAATATAAGTACTGCTGTAGGTGCGACTGATACTGTAACAGTAAACTTAGATGATAGTATATCTTTATCAGGTAGTTTAACAGTTGGAACAACTGGTTCATTTACAGGTCAAGTCACGGTACCAACTGCTACAGCTGGAACAAATGCGCCTAACTTAGCTCAAGTTCAATCTTTGATAGCTGGAGTTGGTGTATTCCAAGGTGGCTATAATGCTATAACAAACTCACCGGCTTTAACAGGTGGTAGTAACATAGCATTAGATCAAGGTGATTACTTTGCTGTGACAGATTCAAACAACACTTCGTTTTTAGGTACTATTCTAGAGGTTGGTGATTTAATATTTGCTAGCACCGATATAACAGCAAGTTCAACACCAAGTGCTTCTGACTATACAATTGTACAATCAGGACAAAGTATAGCAGGCGAAGGCGCAACAGATGGTGCTACTATAAAAGGTATAGCTGGTTTTAACTCTGCACATTTTAGTGTTACATCTAATGGTTTTGTTTCAGCTGATATAGCAACCGCTAGTGCAATTGGTATTGGTAACGTAGTTGCTGATACAGACGTTGAATATGATGGTTTACAAGTTACTTATTCATCTGGCACAGCTACTGTTGGTTTAGATATAAACGGTATACCAGAAGTAACATCTACTCCTTCTGGAGCAGGTGATGCTTATTTTCCGTTTTTTGACGATGGAAGCGCGGCAAACAAAAAAATATCTCTTGATAATCTAGCAGCTGAAATTGATATATCAAAAGGAGTTAGAATATCTTTAAACGGATCATTATCTTATGTAACAAGAACTGAAGCTGGTGGTTTAACTACATTCGCTGTAGCTGTAAATACTGCAGCAGGACTTGGAGCATCAAGCGCTTTAGATGTTAAAGCAGAAATTACAACAGCTGCGGGACAAACAGTATACGCAGATGTTACAAGATCAGGCACTACACTTAGCGTAATATTTACAGGTAGTGTAGCAAATGGAACTTACTCAGCTTTGCTAGTTGACGTAGGATAAAAAATAAAATTTAATGGCAATACAGTTTTTAAGCAATGTCGCGGTAGATACTAATGTTCTATTTGTAGATACAATAAACGATAGAGTTGGTATTGGGACGGCTTCGCCTTCATTTAAACTTGACGTAGATGGTGATGTTCGTGTGTCTCAACCGTCGAAATTTACATTCGCGAATGGTCAATACTTAAAAGATGATGGTAGCGCAGGGTTAGATATAGCTTCAATTTCTGGGGCGGGAAATATTAATTTTTCAACCGCTGGAACAGAACGAATGCGCATTGATTCGGGCGGCGACATGACAATTAACGGTGGTAGAATATTTCTCAAAGAAAGTGACTTAGGCAATACTGCACTTACACTAACAAGGGACGCTGATGAAGGGTATCTGCAAATATTTAGTTCAGGAATACAAACTGTTCAGATAAGAGGTAACGGCGACAGTTATATAAATACAGGAAGCAATTTTGGAATAGGAACAAGTTCTCCAAGCCAAAGACTGACAGTTGACGGAAATATACAAGCTACTGGAACAAGGCATGTTGCCGCGCTTTATGATGCAAATCATTATATGAGAATCGAAGCAAATTCTTCTGGCGGGGTTTTAAAAGGCACAGACGGCGGAGTAATTACAACTCTTGTAAAAACCTACGGAGATAGCTATTTTAATGGCGGCGACGTCGGAATCGGTACCACTTCGCCGATAGGTAAATTAGACGTTGTAAATGGTACAAGTGGTCAAAGTTATTCAAACGTTTCTGGAGTTTTAATTGATGTAAACGGAACTAGTAACGGTTATTTTGGTTTAAGAGTTGGAAGTAATACTGGAAATAACCACTTATGCGTCACAAATGCGGGTAATGTCGGCATCGGAACGTCAAGCCCTTCTGAAAAATTGAACATTAGCTCTGACAATCCAATTGTTAGAATACATGATTCAAGCAGTACAACAAGATACGCCGCTGTGAATTTTGCAACTGCTGGAGGCAGCTGGTTTCTTTCAAGCGGAGATAACGCAACAAGTGGAACGTCTTCAAATTTATTTATTACAAGAGGAAATGACGGAACTTCAAATAGATTTATATTCCACAGGGATAGCTATTATTTTGGAGTGTATGACAACACGAACACAATTAAAACTGTCATTCGAGCAAACGGTGATTCATATTTTAACGGAGGCGAGGTTGGTGTAGGCATCACAAGCCCTACAAATAAATTGCACGTAAGAGGTGCATCGAATATACTTAGAGTTGATTCTGGCAGCGATGAAACTTGGCTTGAAATGAGGCCGGACTCAAATCGTTCTTTCAATATTGGAGATATAGAAGCGGAATACTCTGGTGCTTACATAACAGGCTGGACCAGTAAAGATGTTATAGAAATTCAATCAAATTTAGGTATTGGTACTTCTAATCCAAGCACAAAACTTGAAGTTGGTCTTTGTAGTTCAAGTGGAAATATTGGCGATGGTAATATTGCGGTAAAAACAAATACAAATAATACTGCAATTGTAATGCAGGAAGCATCGGGCGCTGAACAATGGGGTCTTGGTGTTAACTCTGATGGTGATTTTGTTCTTACAGACTCAGGAACTGAAAGAGTAAGAATTGATGACAATACAGGAAATTTCGGGATTGGAACGAATGCTCCAGCAGAAAAATTAGTAGTTTCCGGAAGCGAAGATGTTAGCGTTAGAATAAATTCAACTAGGAACACCTCATGGACAGCGGATCAATTATTAGGCGCGTATGAGTTTTTTGGTAATGATGCATCTGGGGCAGGTGCTCAAATAAAAGCAAAAATAGACTGTGCATCAGTTAACGCATTTGGTGCTGCGTTTAGCATGAGATTTTTTACTACTACTGGTGCAGCCGGTACTACAGCGCAGGAAAGAATGCGTATTAGATACGATGGAATCGTTCTAATTGGAAAAACAGCCTCAGGTCAGAATATAGCTGGACTTGAATTTAATCCAATTGGTTTAGCTACAATTACAAGAAGCGGGAACTTGCCGTTACTTGTTAATAGAACTACTAATGACGGCTCACTTGTTTCATTTAGAAGGGACAACAGTCAAAAGGGTTCAATTAGTATTTCAGGCTCAACAACATCTTACAACACTTCTTCAGATTATAGGCTAAAGGAAAACGTTGTCGATATGACCGCTGCAATTGACAGAATTCAACAATTACAACCAAAACGTTTTAACTTCATTTCAAACACCGAAAAAACTGTTGACGGATTTATTGCGCACGAAGTTCAAAATATAATTCCTGAAGCGGTGCTTGGTGAAAAAGATGCAGTTGATGAAAATGGCGAGCCAGAATATCAAGAAATGGATAACTCAAAAATTGTACCTTTATTAGTTGGTGCAATTAAAGAATTAAAAGCAGAAATTGAAAATTTAAAATTACAAATAAAATTATAAAATGGCAAATACATACTCCTGGACAATAAATAAACTTGACGTACACCCAACTGAAGAAAGCCTTTCTGATGTTGTTTATAATGTGCATTGGAGCTATACAGTTACCTCAGATCAAAAAGATAAAGAAGACAAGCCCTACTCTATAACTTCAATTGGTACTCAGGACGTGGGCGCGCCGGATCCTGATAGCTATATAGCTTTTGACAGCCTAAAGGAATCAGATGTTATAGATTGGCTAGAAGCTAGCGATTTAGATATTGATCAATTAAAAACTGGTTTAGACTCGCAGATTTCTGAATTAATAAACCCTACATCAGTCGCTAAAGATGTACCATGGTAAAAATCACTAAAAATAAGTGATATATAATATATACCCTGCTCGGGAAAGAGCAACCAAATAAACTAATATAAACCAAAACCAATGACACTATATTACAAGACTCACACGTGGAGTAGTCAACCACAAATATCCGAAAACCAAATAAACTTTTGGAAGCATATAGCTGATAAAACAAATTGGCGAATAGTACAACTACCAAATGGATATTACCAAACTGAATATAAAGATCAAGAAGATGAATGGCAAGATGTAACTCGTAGAGAAACTCTTGAAAGTGCTGAAGCTGCAATTGATGGTAGCATAGATCATTACAGCAAAAAGCTTGAATTTGTAAAAGGACCTAAGGTAGTAAAAACCTTTGAATAATTATATATTACAATTAAATTAAATCTAATAAAATCATGACCGACAAAATTGTCAAGAATCTTAATTTTGGCCAAGAGGCCAAAGATAATGTATTTAAAGGTATAGAAAAACTCACAAAGGCTGTTAGCTCCACACTAGGGGCTAGTGGCCAGTGTGTTATACTAGAAGATGATCAAGGAAAACCTTTGATTACTAAAGACGGTGTAACTGTAGCAAACGCTATAACACTATTAAACCCAGTAGAGAATATGGGTGCGACGCTTTTAAAAGAAGCTGCTAGAAAAACTGTTCAAGAAGCTGGCGATGGAACAACAACGGCTACAGTACTAGCGCACTCTATCTTAACTGAAGCTTATAAAAATTTAGATAAAGATAATACTCGCAATATTAAAGACGGCATAAACAAAGCTGTTGTTAATGTTGTTAAATACTTAGAAAAAAAAGCAATACCAGTTAAAGGTACTATGCTTGATGATGTTGCTACTATTAGTTGCAACAATGATAAAGAGCTAGGTAAAATAATTGGAGAAGCGTTTAAAGCTGCTGGTGAAAACGGAGTTGTTGTTATGGAGCCAACAACCGAAGATACTACAGAGCTTGAGTTAGTTGATGGTGTTCAGTATGAAAAAGGGTTGACTAACTCACATTTTATAACAAGTAAAGATAAAAGAATAGCTGAGCTTGATAATCCATTAGTATTGCTACTAGAATCACCCATAGAATCTGTGCGTAAAATACAGTCGGTGCTAGAGTATGTGATTAAAAGTAAAAAACCTTTACTTGTGGTAGGTGATTTAGAAACTGAAGTGTTAGCGACTCTAGCAATGAATAGAGTTAAAGGTAATATAAAAGTTAATGTAGTCAATGCGCCAACATACGGTATAAACAAAAAAGATACGCTTTCTGATCTAGCCGTATTAACTGGAGCTACTGTTGTTAACGAAGATCTTGGTGATGACTTAGACGTTATAAATCCTGATTTTTTAGGTACATGCTGGAAAAGCATTACTAATGACACAGAAACTATATTACAGGTAGATACGTCTACTGATGAAATAAAAAAATTGATTAGTTCAGTAAAAGACTTAATAGCTAAAGCTAAAGCTCCTGGTGAAGTTATACGTCTTGAAAAGCGTTTAGCTAGGCTTTCAGGTAAAGTGTCAGTTGTTAAAGTTGGCGCTAACTCTGAAATAGAATTAAAAGAAAAATCAGATAGAGTTGAAGACGCTATCTGTGCTACTAAAGCCGCGGTAAAAGAAGGTATAGTATCTGGAGGTGGTATAGCCTTGCTTGATGCATCTAATAAAACTAAAGCTAAAAGCGTTGGTGAAAAGATTCTTCTTGAAGCTATTAAAGCACCGTTTAAAACTATACTAAATAACGCTGGACTGGAAGAGGTTGGTACGCCCGAAGAAGGTATGGGTGTTAATGTAATTACAGGTGATATTGTAAATATGATTGATAAAGGTATTATTGATCCATTACTTGTAACTAAAAGCGCACTCAAACACGCGGCTTCAGTGGCTACCACTATATTATCTACAGATTGTGTAATCAATAATTTAAGAGTTGGCGATGAAAGCAATAGGTAGAAATATAATTATAAAAAAGAAAAAAGAAGACAACGTCAAAAAAACAGACGGTGGTCTTATGTTGACAGGTACACAACGTGTTGATATACGTTATAAAGAAGCTAAAGTGCTTTATTGCGGTGATGATGTAAAAGGTATAGAAGAAGGTAAAACAATATTCTATGATAAAAATGCTAGTCATCGTCTTGAAGTAGATAAAGAAGTTTTTTATGTTATACGTGATGTTGATGTAGTTGTTGTGTTATGAAATTAGACGCTAGTGAAATTAGAGATTTAAATCTTTTCAAACACTACCGTATAATACGTAAGTGGGCTTGTAAAAACAATAATCTTAATGATGCAGAACTAGAACTATTAATATATCTAGACTGCATGGATATGTTTACACGTAAAGATTTTGAAGACGGTACATATTCTTTTAGTTGGGATAATAGACGTTGGAACAAGCTCTTACAAGAAGACTGGATTACACTTTGGAGAAAGTATAATAGAACTACACAGAAGTATAATATATACAAAGTATCATTTAAAGGTAAACAGTTAATATTACGCATGTATAGAATTATGTTAGGTGAAGAAGATATACCTACTAGTACTAGACGTAATAGCATAATGAAAGGTAAAACCTATAGTGATAAGGTTTTATCGTTTGCTATTAATAAAGTTAATAAAGATAAAAAAAGATAATTATGGCTAAAAACAAAACAATGGCTTATATGGTAGATCCTACTATGGCGGCCGCAGGTATACAAGCTCAAGCGGCGCCTATTAGTCAACCTCAAGCTTTTAGCTATGATGTTCCTGTGCAAGCAAACATGATGGGTGGTGCTAAACCCGTATTCAATCAACAAGTACAAGGTATGGCTCAAACTGCTTTTGGCACACCTGCAATGAGACAAGCTTCAATAGGAGCACCTTTCCAAGCAAACGCTTTTTATGCATCTTTAAACGAAGCTAAAGAAAAAGGAGCCACAACTTTTGAGGTTGACGGTAAAACATTTGATGTAAAATAAAAACTATGGATCATAAAATAGAAAAACTAATTAGAAAACCTGTTCTTGAAGGACAAGTAGGTGAATCACACGTTTGGGACGGGCCACTAGACACTAGTGGTTTTCCAATGGGAGAGGGTAGTAGCTCTGGTATAACTGGGTACAAGCTTAAAATGGCGAAATGTAAATATACACCAGGACCTATAACTAAAACAGCTCAAGGTGCCTGAGGTAAACAAAAAAACCTTAAAGTGTAATAAACCTAGAAAAACACCAGGACACAAGAGTAAATCACATATTGTTAAAGCTTGTGAAAATGGTAAAGAAAAAATAATTAGGTTTGGCCAACAAGGTGTAAGTACTGCCGGCAAGAAGCAAGATAAAAAATCAAAAGCAAGAAGAGCTAGCTTTAAAGCTCGTCATGCAAAAAATATTAAAAAAGGTAAAATGTCTGCCGCTTACTGGGCTGACAAAGTAAAATGGTAATTATGGAAAAAGGACACTTTGGCCACTACAGTGGTAACGCAAGACATTCACGCACTCCAGTCACGAAGAAAAATTATAGAGCATCAGTTGCGGACGATGCTGCTCATATTCATTATTTAAAAATGGACGTTATGTATGACGATCATCACGGGCATAGTGATGAAGATATGACTGCAGATGAAAAGCATATATCTAAGTTAGCAGGTGACATGAAGTATGATAAAAAACATCACGGATCACCAGCTAAAGCTCATTGTTATAAATAATGAAATCAAAAGGTTTAGGTGACGACATAGCTAAGTTTACTAAAGCTACTGGTATTAAAACAGTAGTTGATAGAATGGCTGAAGGTCTAAACATAAACTGTGGTTGTAATAACAGACAAGATTGGTTTAACGAAAAATTTCCATATAGAAACTAATGGCATTTAAAATATCACCTCCGTTTCCAATAGACAATACTCCAGTGTATCATGTTGATATGGAAGATGGTGTGTTAGGTAAAGCTAACAATAATGGTACTATTATTATAAATGATAAAGTATCACCAGCTAAACTACACGAAGTTGTTGCTCATGAAAAAATACATATTGATCAAATGAAACGTGGTGATCTTGATTATGATGATAAAAATGTATACTGGAAAGGTAAGGTAATACCAAGATCAAGTATAAAAGAAGGTGATAGCGCCTTGCCTTGGGAGGCAGAAGCTTATGAAAAATCTTAAAAAATAGATAAAACAAGTGATAATATTAGTATAACAATTTAATCTAATATTATGAAAAAACTATTTTTAGCACTATTATTTAATTTAATATCAATTACATCTTTTAGCCAAGACAATTTTAAAGGTTGGTGGGAGTGTAAAGTGTCTGAATATATAACTATGATATACACTGGAGAATATGGTGTATCACAAGTTATGAACTATAACCCGTTTAGTGATAGTTATGTAGAAGAAAAAATAATAAAGAAAAACAAAAATACTTTTATAACAACTTTATTTAATCCTGAAAATGGTTACTTTGTTAAGATAAAGTATAAACTAAAAGATAAAGATAATTTAATTTGTAAATATAGTGGAGACTATAATAAAACATTACGTCTTACTAGATACAAGTTTGATTTTTTAAATAATAAACTAAAGAAATAAAAATGCCGTATAATAATCCTATTAAAAAGAAAGATTCTGCTTGCAAGCAATTAAAAAGCGAAACAGGCAAACCATCAGGTTTAATGATGGAAGGTTCTGTAGCTTACCAAGAGTCTGCGGAGCAAGAGAAAAAAGATTTAATGAAAGACATGCCCATTGATAATAAAGCATCAGCTCTTACTATGGGTCATGAAGATTCACCAGCTGAAATGGGTCACAGCCCAATGGAAATGGGACATGAATCACCTGCTAAAAACGTAAACAAAGGTTATGGTTATGAGACTCCAAAACCATCGGTAGCTAAAATGGGTCATGAATCACCAGCTAAATTTACCGGTATGAGTGGAGGTTCTGCAATGCATATGTCACCTTTAAATAATCACAAGATTGATCCTAAAACTGGTAAAGCTATACCACATGAGTTCTTAGATCCAGGGCCAGATCCATCTCAAGGTTTTATTGATGATTCTCGGCCTTACGATTATAGTGGGGGAAAAGGTCAATATGACTCTGAAGAAGCATCTCGCCGATTTATGGGTGCACAAAAACAAGCTCAAAATGCTTTAAATATAGCTGAACAGCAGCTTGGGGGAACTGATGTTATTAATCAAAAAATACAAGGTTACGGATCATCAAGTATATCAGGTCCTTCAGCTGCTCAAGTTATAACTGGATATTCAACTAATCCTGAAGGTAAAGTAGTTTTTGAAAAAAGCAATGTTCAAGCAAAACTAAACGAACTTAAAAAGTTAGCAATTACAGATCCTGTAAAAGCAAGAAGTGTTATAAGCAGCAATATATCAAGCGCACCTTTAGGTGATTTTAGAAGTAAGTTCAGGAGAGATGTAAATCCTTTGAATAGACCTAAATAATGAAAAAACTTTTAAGTCTTTTATCAGGTGGTATAATTAAAGACGTAGGTAATGTAATCGACAAGCTTACAACTACAGATGAAGAAAGATTAGCTGCTAAACAAAAGATTCAAGAGTTATTAGAAAAAGCAGATCAAGATGCGCAAACTCAAATCACTGAGCGCTGGAAACTTGATATGCAATCAGATTCATTTTTATCAAAGAACATACGCCCGCTAGTGTTAATATATCTTACTGTTATATTTACGGCATTAGCATTTTTCGATGGTAACATTGGTGGGTTTAAAGTAGCTGAAGAATATATCCCAATATTTCAGTCACTATTAATTACAGTATACGGCGCTTATTTTGTAGGTCGTACTTGGGAAAAATCAAAAAAAAGTAAACAAGAATAAAATTAAATTAAATGTCAAATAAAATTACAGCTGAAGAGCTTAAAACAATTAAAGATCAACAAACAGAATTAGGTCAAGTAATAAATCAAATAGGTCAACTAGAAGCAAACAAACATGCGCTGCTTCATAAAATTGCTGGTATCAATGAAGGCGTTGAAGAGACTAAAAAGCAATTAGAAGAAAAATATGGATCTATTAATATTGATTTAGAGAAAGGTACTTACACAGAAATCGAAGACGAATCAGATTTAAGTGTTGTTAAATCAGAAGACTAATGAGTACTGTTATAAGAAAAATCAGTATTGGTTCTGATTATAAGAATGATGCTATGCACTATGCGTTAGGTCAACAGGTCTACGGTGGCCATGAGATATCGCATATTCTGTTTGAAGGTGAAGACGCTTCTTATAACATATTCATAAAGAAAAACAATGAGGTATTGCCATGGAAGAAATTTAATTCTAACATGGCTATATCCGTTGAATATGATTTAGAATATTAATGAAAAGCGTTTTTGATTTTATAGTTGTACCAGACGGTAAAAGGTACAACAATGAGGTTGACATAAACGGCGATAAACTTATAGTTAATTCTAGTATAGAAAACTTTAAGTTAATAAACAGAACAGCTATTGTACTTACAGTGCCAACAGCTTTTGATACGCCAATACAAGAAGGTGATAAAGTTATTATACACCACAATGTATTTAGAAGATATTATAACCATCAAGGTAAAGAGGTTGATAGTAGTAAAACTTTTAATGACAATAAATATCTTTGTCAATACGATCAAATATATCTTTACAAACGTATGGTAAAATGGTTGCCAGTTCGTAACCATTGTTTTATTATACCTATAAAAAGTAATGATACCTGGTCTAAAGAGCCAGAACAAAAAAACAAAGGTATAGTAAAAATAGGTAATAAAACATTAGAGTCACTTGGTATATACGAAGGTGATTTAGTTGGTTTTAAATCTAACAGAGAGTTTGAGTTTGTTATAGATAAACAAAGACTATATTGTATGCAATCAAATGATATTTTAGTTAAGTATGAGTTCAAAGGAAACGAGGAAGAATATAATCCAAGCTGGGCAGAAAGCAGTTAAAGAGTTGATCAAGGTAGCTGAAGAAAAAATCATCACTAACACTGAAGATGATGTTTCTGCAGATAGACTTAAGAATGCAGCTGCAACTAAAAAGCTAGCTATATTCGATGCTTTTGAAATACTTTCTAGAATAGAAGAAGAAAAAAATATGCTTGAAGATAAGCCTGGAGAAGCTAAAGAAAAAAGTTTTAAAGGTTTTGCTGAAGGTAGATCAAAGTAATGTACGAGCAGTCTTTAGTAAAAGTAATAAAAGACCATATAAAACCTAGCATTTTAAAGAAAAATAATAGGTATAAAAAATGGGAGTATGGTTATGATATTGAAAACGATATTATAATTATAAGTAGAGATGGAACTGTAGGTGACATTATTGAAATACAAGGTCTAAGAATAGCTTTGCCTTTATTGTCAGATAACATTTATAGTTCTTCTGACAATATAAAAAATCAAGTTTGGGTTAAAAAAGAATGCCCTAAAGCTTTGTCTAAAATAAAAAGTGTATTTGATTGGGATCGTTACCCATCTAACTTTAAAGAGCAGTGGTATGATTACATTGATACAGAGTTTAAAAGGCGCGATGAAGGTTTTTGGTTTTATAACAAAGGTGTTCCTACTTACATTACTGGTACTCATTACATGTACTTGCAGTGGTCTAAAATTGACGTTGGGGCCGCTGACTACAGAGAATCAAATAGATTATTCTTCATTTTCTGGGAAGCTTGCAAAGCAGACCAACGTTGTTATGGAATGTGCTACCTCAAAAACAGACGCTCTGGTTTTTCATTTATGGCGTCATCAGAACTGGTTAATCAAGCAACAATATCTTCCGACTCTAGATATGGTATATTATCCAAGTCTGGAGCTGATGCTAAGAAGATGTTCACCGACAAAGTGGTGCCAATGTCAATTAACTACCCGTTCTTTTTCAAACCGATACAAGACGGTATGGACAGGCCAAAGACGGAGCTCGCCTACAGGGTACCAGCTTCAAAACTCACCAGAAGAAAACTTGATCAAGGTGAGTCGCCTGAAGAACGCGAAGGACTTGATACGACGATCGACTGGAAGAACACGGGTGATAACTCGTACGATGGTGAGAAGCTCAAACTCCTCGCGCACGACGAATCAGGAAAGTGGGAAAGGCCGGATAACATCCTCAACAACTGGAGAGTTACAAAGACGACGCTAAGATTAGGTAGTAAAGTCGTAGGTAAATGCATGATGGGGTCTACAAGCAATGCTTTAGACAAAGGTGGTGCAAATTTTAAAAAACTATATTATGCTTCAGACGTTACGAAAAGAAACCGCAATGGACAGACTAGCTCAGGATTATATAGTTTGTTCATACCTATGGAATGGAACTACGAAGGATTCATTGATTCTTATGGACTACCTGTATTCGAAACGCCAAAAGACTCAGTTAAAGACGCGCAGGGTGATTTAATAACAACAGGTGTTATAGAACATTGGGAAAATGAAGTTGATGGTCTTAAAGATGATCAGGATAGTTTAAACGAATATTATAGACAGTTTCCTCGTACAGAGAAGCATGCTTTTAGAGATGAAGCAAAGTTATCTTTATTTAATCTAACTAAAATTTACGAGCAAATAGATTACAATGAAGATATTAAAAATAAAGTTTTAGTTACTCAAGGTAATTTTCAGTGGGCTGGTGGTGTAAAAGATACTACAGTTAATTTTTACCCTGAAAAAAACGGTAGGTTTTTAGTTTCTTGGATTCCACCTGCAAATCTGCAAAATCGTGTAATAATAAAAAATGGAGTTAAATATCCTGGTAATGAACATATTGGTGCTTTTGGTTGTGACTCTTATGATATATCAGGAACTGTAGACAAACAAGGGTCTAAAGGATCTTTACACGGTCTAACTAAGTTCAGCATGGAAGACGCTCCGTTTAATATGTTTTTTTTAGAGTACATATCAAGACCACCAACAGCAGAAATATTCTTTGAAGATGTACTTATGGCATTACATTTTTATGGTATGCCTATATTAGCAGAGAATAACAAACCAAGATTACTGTATTACTTAAAGCGTAGAGGTTATAGAAGATTCTCTATAAATAGACCTGATAAGCTTTACAACAAGCTTTCAGTTGCAGAAAGAGAAATAGGTGGAATACCTAACTCATCAGAAGATATTAAGCAAGCGCATGCCGCTGCTATTGAATCTTACATAGAAGATTACGTAGGATTAAAAGAAAATGAATATGGAAATATGTATTTTCAAAGAACGCTAGAAGATTGGGCTAAGTTTAATATAAACAATAGAACTAAGTTTGATGCAACAATAAGTTCTGGTTTAGCTATAATGGCTTGTAATAAAAACAAATATACTCCAGTTCAGTTAGTACAAAAAGATCCAGTTAGTCTAAGCTTCGGCAAATATGACAATACAGGTTATACATCAAAAATAATAAAATAGATGATTTACACTAATGTTAATAGTTCATTTCCAAGTCAGGTGGTACCAGATATGGAAAAGAATACTTTAGACTACGGTTATCAAGTAGGTAGAGCTATTGAAAACGAATGGTTTAGAGGTGATCGTGGCCTAGGTGCTGGTGGTCGCTTTGGAAACAATTGGCAAGATTTTCATAGATTAAGATTGTACGCTAGAGGAGAACAGTCTGTAGCTAAATATAAAGATGAGTTATCTATAAATGGTGATTTATCTTATTTAAATTTAGACTGGAAACCAGTTGCTGTATTATCTAAATTTATAGATATTGTAGTAAATGGTATGACCGACAAAGGATATGAAATAAAATCTTTCGCAACAGATCCATACTCTACTAGAGAAAGAACTGCACATGCTACAGGTTTAGCGGAAGATGCTTTTGCTGGAAATTTAATAAAAGAAGCAAAAGCTAGTTTTAATATAGACCTACAAAGATCTAATGTGCCAGAAGATCAATTACCTAAAAGTAAAGAAGAACTAGAGCTTCATATGCAATTAAGCTATAAACAAGCTGTAGAAATAGCAGAGGAAGAGTTAATAAATAATGTATTTAATTATAATAAATACGAAGAAATAAAAAAGAGATTAGCTTACGATTTAGTTGTTTTAGGCATAAGCTGTGTTAAAACAGATTTTAATTTAGCGAATGGTGTTGTAGTTAACTATGTAGATCCTGCTAATTTAGTTTATTCATATACAGAAGATCCTAATTTTGAAGATATATATTATGTTGGAGAAGTTAAAAGTGTAAGTTTAGAAGAACTTAAAAAGCAATTTCCATATTTAACTAATACTGAACTAGAAGAAATACAAAAATATCCAGGTGATTCTAATTATACTAGAAACTACTATGGTCAAGATGATAAGTATAATAATATACAAGTTTTATATTTTGAATATAAAACATACAACAATCAAGTATTTAAAATTAAACAAACAGATCAAGGTTTAGAAAAAGCATTAGAAAAACCAGGTGATTTTAATCCTCCTGAAAACGATAATTTTGAAAGAGTACATAGAGCTATAGAAGTATTATACAGCGGAGCTAAAATTCTTGGTCATGAAAAAATGCTTAAGTGGGAGTTAGCTGAAAATATGACAAGGCCTTATAGTGATCAAACTAAAGTTCAAATGAACTATTCTATATCTGCGCCACGTATGTATAAAGGCAGAATAGAAAGTGTTGTAAGTAAGTGTATTGGTTTTGCTGACATGATACAACTTACTCATTTAAAGATACAACAAGTTCTAGCGCGAATGGTGCCAGATGGAGTATTTGTAGACGTTGATGGATTATCAGAAGTTGATTTAGGAAATGGTACAAATTATAATCCGCAAGAAGCTTTAAACATGTACTTTCAAACTGGTAGTATAGTTGGTAGATCAAAGACTGTAGATGGTGATTTAAATCCTGGTAAAGTACCTATTCAAGAGTTACAAACTTCAAATGGTCAAGCTAAAATAGGTGCACTAGTACAAACGTATCAATATTATTTACAAATGATACGTGACGTGACAGGGTTAAACGAAGCTAGAGATGGTAGTCAACCAACTAAAGATGCTTTGGTAGGTTTACAGAAGCTAGCAGCAGCTGCGTCTAATACAGCTACTAAACATATTTTACAGTCGCTAATGTATTTAACAGTAAGAACAGCTGAGAATATAAGTTTAAGAGCTGCAGATATGTTAAATTTTCCGTTAACTAAAAATGCTTTAATGAATAGCATAAGTTCTTTTAACACAAGTACTTTAGAACAAATGTATAATTTAAATATGCATGAGTTTGGTATATTTTTAGAATTAGAACCTGAGGAAGAAGACAAACAAATTCTTCAAAAAAATATACAAATAGCATTGCAAACAGGCGGAGTTGATTTAGAAGATATTATAGACATAGAACAAATATCTAATATTAAACTAGCAAATCAAATGCTTAAAATAAAACGTAAGCAAAAACAAGAAAGAGATCAATCTGCTGCTCAAGCTAATATACAAGCTCAAGCTCAAGCTAACGCTCAATCAAATGAGCAAGCAGCTTTAGCAGAAATGCAAAAACAACAAGCTTTAACAGAAAGTAAATTGCAACTAGAACAAGGTAAGTCTCAATTTGAAATACAACGTATGCAAACAGAAGCTGAAATTAAAAAACAATTAATGGCAGAAGAGTTTAATTACAATATTCAATTAGCTGAAGCTAAAGCTAGAGTTGAAAAACAAAAAGAAAAAGAAATAGAAAATCGTAAAGATGAGCGTGCTAGAATAATTGGCACGCAACAATCAGAGATGATATCACAAAGACAAAATGACGAATTACCAAAAAACTTTGAGTCAGCTGGTAATGATTCACTTGGAGGATTTGGCTTAGAACAGTTTGAACCTCGGTAAAAAAAACTTTTAATTATTTAATTATATTATATTATGTCAGAAGTAGTAAAACAAGAAGGTGAGTTTAAAGCTAAAAAACCTTCTAAACCTAAAAATTTAGGCAAAACAAACGAGGTAACTAAAATTGAAATACCTAGTACAGCTGTAGAAGTTCAAGGTGAAGTAGTGCCTGAAGTAACTAAAGTTGAAATAAAACAAGAAGATGCCGTTCAAAAACAAGAGACAGATGGTAGCGATGTTGCTATCAAAGGATCCGAAGACAGTAGCGACAGCCAAGAAGTGGTTGAAGAAGTACGGGAAACCGAAGAGAAAATAGAAACACCTTTAACTTTAGTTGAAGAAACTGAAGTTAATGATCCAGTTGAAGTTTCTAAAGAACCTGTACAGGAAGCAGAACTAACAAAACAGTTACCTGAAAATATTGAAAAGCTAGTTTCATTTATGGAAGAAACTGGTGGCACAGTCGATGATTACGTTCGACTCAATGCAGATTACACTAATGTAGATAGTAATACGTTAGTAAGAGAATATTATAAACAAACCCGGCCGCATCTTGATCATGATGATGTAAGTCTTTTATTAGAAGACTTTGGTTATGATGAGGAGTTAGACGACGAAAAAGAAATACGCAAAAAGAAAATTGCGTTTAAAGAAGAAGTTGGAAAAGCTAAAAACTTTTTGGAAGACTTAAAAGGTAAGTATTACGACGAGATCAAGTTGAGACCGGGCGTAACCCAAGAGCAACAAAAAGCTGTAGACTTTTTCAATCGATACAATGAAGAACAAAATACTGCAAAGCAAATGCATAGCGATTTTGTTAGCCGTACTAATAATTTTTTGACTGATGATTTCAAAGGTTTTGATTTCACCGTTGGGGATAAGAAGTTTAGGTATGGTGTTAAAAATCCAAAGCAGATAGCTGACGCTCAGTCTGATATTACTAATTTTATTGGGAAGTTCCTAGATAAAGAAAACAAAATAACAGATTTGTCAGGTTATCATAAGGCTTTGTATGCGGCTAGAAATGCTGATACTTTAGCTCAACATTTTTATGAGCAAGGAAAAGCTGATGCTGTTAAAAATGTTATGGCTAAGTCAAAAAACATTTCGACTGAACCAAGACAAACAGCTCAAGGTGAAGTATTTGTAAATGGATTAAAAGTTAAGGCTGTTAGTGGTGTTGATTCTTCAAAACTTAAAATTAAAAAAGTAACATTAAAAAACTAAATTAATTAATTATGGCTATAAGTCCTTTATTTGGGAGTATTGTCCCATCTCAACAACAACAATTGCTAGATACAAATTTCCTTTCTTTTAATGGAGGAAGTGGTACTGGCGATTCTGATACATTTGCACAGCAGTATCTACCTGAGATTTATGAGCAAGAAGTAGAGCGATACGGAAATCGTACGCTTTCTGGATTCTTGCGTATGGTAGGCGCTGAAATGCCAATGACTTCTGATCAAGTCATTTGGTCTGAGCAAAACCGTTTGCACATTGCTTACGAAGGTTGTACTAACGACCAAACTAACACAATTTCTATTCCTATTGCGGCTGACGTTAAAAACGTCGTTTCACCAAACTCAACTATTGTTGCGTTAGACGGCGCTGGTAACGAACTAACAGGTGTTGTAACTGCTTCAAACTTAACAACTGGTGATTTAACAGTTGCTCCGTATGATGCTACAACTACTGCAGCTCTTGCAACTACAGGTATTAAGATTTTCGTTTATGGATCTGAATACTCAAAAGGTTCATCTACACCTAATAACACTGTTTCAGCTGGTGCTGCCGATGGTTATATTAGTGTAGATCCTGCGTTTACTCAGTTTTCTAACTCACCAATTATTATTAGAAACAAATATGTAGTTTCTGGTTCTGACACTGCTCAGATCGGTTGGGTTGAAGTTGCTACAGAAGACGGAACATCTGGATATCTATGGTATCTAAAAGCTGAGTCTGAAACTCGCCTACGTTTCGAAGATTACTTAGAAATGGCTATGGTTGAAGGCGAAAAAGCTGATACTACTTTAGGTGCTGGTTCTGCTTTTAACGCTGGATTCAAAGGTACAGAAGGTTTATTTGCTGCTATTCAGTCTCGTGGTAATGTAGAGTCTGGCTTTAATGCCGCTGCTGCACAGCTAACTGAGTTTGATAATATTCTAAGAAACTTAGACACACAGGGAGCTATTGAAGAAAACATGCTTTTCTTGAATCGTGAAACTTCGCTAGGTTTTGATGACATGCTAGCTGCAGTAAACGCTGCTTACTCTGGTGGTACTTCTTTTGGTATCTTCGAAAATTCAGAAGATATGGCATTGAATTTAGGATTCAGCGGTTTCCGCAGAGGTTCTTATGACTTCTACAAAACTGACTGGAAATATCTAAACGATGCTTCTACAAGAGGTGCTATCGAAGATGGATTAATTCCTCCAGGATTTGGCGTTAGCGCTATTGACGGAGTATTGATTCCTGCAGGTACATCAACTGTATACGATCAAATTCTTGGTACTAACATCCGTCGTCCATTCTTGCACGTACGATACAGAGCGTCACAAACTGACGATCGTCGTATGAAGTCTTGGTTGACTGGATCTGTTGGTGGTGCTTTCACGAGTGATCTTGATGCGATGGAAGTAAACTTCCTATCTGAAAGATGTCTTTGTGTACAAGGTGCTAACAACTTTGTATTATTTACTAAGTAAGATTATTTTAAGGGGACGGGCGCTTCGGCGCCCATAACCTTTATTTAACAATTATATTATATTATATCATGGCAAAAATAAAAGAAAAACCAGCTGTAGAAAAAAGTTGGGAGATTAAAGATAGAACGTATTTTGTAACTGGAAGATACAAACCGTTAACATTAAGAATACCATCTAAACATAGCACAAAAGTACCTATGTTGTGGTATGACGAAGAAACTAACACTCAAAGGGAGTTGCGGTATGCAACCAATATGGATAGCCCGTTTAAAGATGAACAAGAAGGCGAAGCTACTATTGGAACTATACTTTTTAAAGATGGAGCGCTTGTTGTACCTAAACGGTTTCAAGCTTTGCAAAAATTGTTATCATTGTATCACCCTTACAAAGGAAAACGTTATAAAGAATATGATTCAGTCGTTGAAGCTCACGATGAATTAGATATTATGGAGTTGCAAATTGATGCGCTCAACGCCGCAAGAAGTATGGATGTAGATCATTTAGAAGCTATTATGCGTGTTGAAGTTGGAAGTAAAGTAAATCAAATGTCATCTAAAGAATTAAAACGAGATGCACTTATGTTTGCTAGACAAAACCCAGCTTTGTTTATTGATCTTGCTAAAGATGAAAATGTACAGCTTAGAAACTTTGCTATATTAGCTACAGAAGCTAAAATTATAAAACTAGCAGATGATCAAAGATCGTTTACATGGGCGTCAAATGGTAAAAAATTAATGAGCGTACCGTTTGAAGAAAATCCTTACTCTGCTATGGCAGCTTTCTTTAAGACCGACGAAGGTGTAGAAGTCTTTAAGTCTATCGAGAAAAAGCTAAAATAACATGTAACAATAGTATAGGGCTCGTTCACTCGGGCCCTTATACTTAAAAAAAATATAAATGGCAATAAACGTAGATTCAGTATATAAAACCGTTTTGCTAATACTCAATAAAGAACAGCGGGGCTATATAACCCCTGATGAGTTTAATAAAACAGCCACACAAGTTCAATTAGATATATTTGAACAATACTTCGATGATCTTAATCAACAGCTACGTGTGCCTCAAGCCGATTATGATTATACAGATCGGCAAATAAACATAGATGAAAAAATATCTTTTTTTAAAGCTATAGGTAATTGTATTTATAATTCTAGTGGATATTGGCAGCTGCCAACTTCAGCTGTAGGTAGTTCTGCTTTTAATATAAGATACACCATACAACCTTCACTAGCATCTGGTGATGCATATTTTTATAGATTAGGTACTATAACCTACACACCTCTAACTGGTTATCCAGTTGAGTTGCAAAGACTTCAACGCAACGATTTTTACAATATAGACAAATCACCGCTTACGAGACCAACAAAAAGTTTTCCTTGTTATCTCTATGAAGGTAATAGACTATACGTTAAACCTACAGATATACAAACTGGAAACGGTACAATAGAAGCTTCTATACTTAGAAAGCCACTTGATGTTGTTTGGGGTTTTACACAAGGTGGCGCTGGTCAATATGTTTGGAGTCCAACAACTTCTAGAAGTTTTGAATTAGAACAATCAGAACAAGTTAATGTAATACTTAGAATATTACAATATTCTGGTATAGTTATACGTGATCCACAAATTATACAAGCTGCGTCAGCTGAAATAGCGCAAAACGAAGCAAATAAAAAAAGTTAATAGATGTCATTACTAACAGAAAACAATAGGCAATATTACGAAGGCGCTCAAGGCTTTAGATTAACGGGTGGTAAAGCTAGTATAACAACTACATTTGATACCGACTTAAAGTTTTATAGTTACAACCCAAGTGTAGAAAAGTATGCTTTAAATAACTTTAAAATATATACTAGCTCTACAGGCATACCGGGTAGTTGGGCTGAATATACTAGTGCTTATTCAGTGTCCGGTAATACTATAAGTTTCGTGGGAACTGGAAGCACTACTGGTTCTTCAGCTTCCCCACCAGGATCGTCTTTTGCTGTATTTACTTTATCACAAGGCAGCATAGTTCCAGAGATAGGTATGAAACTTGAAGCTACAGGTGTTATAGCCACGTGGACAGGTGGCTCTGCGGGTGCTGTAAATTTTGCTATTTTAAATGCTGTTACGGATAACTTAGATGGTACGTACAATGTAGCTTGGGACGCATCTATATATGGCACTCTTCTTTACGGTGGAGGTGGAAATACTACTACTTTTACTTTTAAACAACCCGTTGTTAGTACTAATGATTATTTAGTAGTACAGCTTAAAAAATTAGACGGTGGCAACTACGGTGTTGACATTAATCAAAAAGCGTTTGGTAATGTAGTTGAAGATAATTATGGTTCATATGCTTACACTGCACTTAACGACGTTATAAACAATTTTTTAGTTGCATTTGTTGGTGCTGGTAAACTTATACCTAGTGTTAAAAGAACTGATATTATATTTCACGCTAAACGAGCTATGCAAGAGTTTAGTTATGACACGTTAAAAAGTGTCAACTCTCAAGAGCTAACAATACCTCATAACTTAAGTGTGGTGCTGCCACAAGATTACGTCAACTATGTTAACTTGTATTGGGTCGACAATCAAGGTGTTCAACATCCTATACTTCCTACAAATAACCTAACTAGTAATCCATATAATATACCTTTGCAAGATAACAAAGGCGTTCCATTACAAGACAACTTTGATAGTGATGTATCGGGTACATCTATTGTAGAAGATAGATGGAAAAATAATTATTTAAAAGGAAACTATCCAGATAATAATTTGGCTAACAGTCCTGAATTTGGTTGGGAATATTATTATGGTGCCTCTGAATTTGGTTATGGTCAATTGTACGGCTTAGATCCTAAGCACGCAAACATAAATGGTTATTTTAACATAAATGAAAGAGAAGGTAAAATGTCTTTTTCAGCAAATTTAGTAGATAAAATTATAGTGTTTGAATATATATCAGATGGGCTTTCCACTGATTTAGATACAAGAATACCTAAGTTGGCTGAAGAAGCTCTCTATGCTTATCTAAAGCATGCTGTACTAGCTAGTAGAATTAATCAACCAGAATATATAATACAAAGACTCAAAAAAGAGGCCAGTGCTCAATTAAGAAACGCTAAAATACGTTTATCCAACATTAAGCTGGATCAAATCGTACAAGTTATGCGTGGTAAATCTAAATGGATAAAACACTAAAATTAAATGGCGGAAGTTAAAAATGCTTTTCTAAAGTCTAAGATGAATAAAGACTTAGACTCTAGACTTGTACCAAGTGGTGAGTATCGCGATGCTGTTAACGTTCAAGTTATAAAATCAGAAGGTGAAGACGTTGGCGCGTTAGAAAATGTACAAGGTAATGTTTTAGTTGCAAATTTTGATGCTTTAGTAGGTGGTCAAGATTTAGTTTGTATTGGTTACTTTGCAGATCAAAACTCCGGTAGAGTTTATGCTTTTTTTACTAACAACTTTTCTATTAATAGTGAAGCTTATAATCCAAGTGGTTTAAATTTAATTGCCATGTGGGATAGCAATAACGTTGTTGGTAACCAAGAGTTTGCTTTAGTAAACGGCGCATTCTTAAATTTTCACGAAAACTTTCCTATAATAGGTGTTAATGTTTTAGAAAATCTTTTATTTTTTACTGATAACAGAAACCAGCCTAGAAAAATAAATATAGACAACGCTTTAAACCAAAGTAATTATTACACTACAGAAGATCAAATATCTGTAGCTAAATACAATCCTTATCAAGCTATTGAAGTTTTTTCTATATCCGATAATCCATTAGCACAGATAGATGATTCTTCAGGAAATCCAATTACAATAACTACAACACAAAGTGTGGTTAATAGCAATAGAGTAGAGGTTAGTTCTTTGCCTGTAGAACTAACGACTGGTTTAGGTATTAAATCACCTCAGCATGTTAATGGTGAATTAGATCAAGTTGTTGTTGTTAAAAAAATTCCTGCAGATCCAGGTCCACCTGCCACCAACGATACCTTACAATTTAATCAACGCGTGACATTAAACTCTGGAGATACTTTAGAGTTTTATAGAATTGAAACTTCTATGTACGACGTTGTTAGTGAATACATACCTTTAAACGTTTTAACCACGCCTCCCACCAATATAAATAATCCATATAGAGAAATAGATTACCCAGGTGATCCACAGTTTTTAGAAGATAAGTTTGTAAGATTTAGTTATAGATTTAAATTTGATGATAACGAATATTCTATACTAGCTCCATTTACACAAGCTTGTTTTATACCAAAGCAAGACGGTTATTTTTTAGAAGGTGATGAACAACAGACGTTTTCAAGTACTGTAGTAGAGTTTGCTCAAAATAAAGTTAACAAAATAGATCTGCATATACCGCTACCTTGCACTGGTAATCAATTAAGCGATGAATATAAAGTTACCGAGCTAGATATAATATACAAAGAATCAGATGGTTTAGCTGTTCAAGTTGTTGAAACAATACCTATTGATAGAGTACAAGATGTGGCTAGTAGTTCTAATTATTTTACATTTACTTATAGATCAACTAAACCTTATAAAACACTTCCTGAATCAGAGCTGATTAGAGTTTATGATAAAGTTCCTGTTAAAGCCTTTTCGCAAGAAGTAGCTAGCAATAGAATTATATATGGTAACTTTCAAGACAAACATACACCGCCAGATGGTATAGATTATCAAGTACTAGCTAGCCAAAAAATAGATATAACAACTCAAAACTCTAGTTTAGGCGTTGTTGAATACCCCGCTAGTAATGTAAAAGAAAATAGAAACTATCAAGTAGGTGTTGTGTTATCAGATAAATTTGGAAGACAGTCAACTGTCATACTTTCAAGTAATACAAATTCAGTTTCTTCTGCCACTGGATTTGGTGCTGACACTGTATACTTGCCTTATAGAGATGAAGACAGCACAGGCGCTGTAACAACCGAAGCATGGGATTGGTTAGGGGCTTCTTTAAAAATTCAGTTTAACGAAACTATAAATCAACCTCAAAGTAATTTAACTGGAACTCCTGGTCTATACAATGGTGATTCAAATAGTATAAGTTATAATCCTCTTGGCTGGTATAGTTATAAAATAGTTGTAAAGCAAGTTGAGCAAGATTACTATAATGTATATTCAGCTGGAGCCATGAAAGACATACCATTTAATTATGATACTTTTACCCCTCCAACCGTTGGTAATGAAATAGAGCCAAACACCTCTTTTATAACTTTATTAAACGATAACATTAACAAAGTACCTAGAGATTTATCAGAAGTTGGGCCACAAGATAAATCATTTAGAAGTTCAGTAAAACTTTTTGGTAGAGTAATGAATAACACTAATACTTATTCTACAACAGGTAACGAGCAATTTTCTCAGCAAAACTTTGGTACACCTGGCAGAACAGTATTTACAACAAATAACATTGAAGATCTTTTTGATTTATTTGATGTGTCTCAATTTAAAGATGTTGTTGATCAAAATGTTTTTGTAACAAACGCTGGTAGTCCTTTTTATTCTTTTTTCAAAGCAGACTCAAATCCATTTATAGCTGAGTTTGTAACTTCACAAAATTCAGATTTTCAATTTGGAGTTTTAAATGAATTAACAAGTTCAGTCAAAGGTACTGCAGATGTTAATGGCGCTCCGCCTAATGACACGAGTGCGATGTTAACAAATTTAACACCTGGTGGATTAGAAATAACAGCAGGAGATTTAGTTACAGCTAACAGTGGTATTGAAGCTAATACATATGTAGTTAGTTATAATGGCGCAACAGGTATATTAGTTTTTAATAGAGCGCAACCTAATTTAACTGCTGGTACACAGTTGACATTTTCTACTCAACAATATTTAAAAATAGAAAACTTAGCTGTATTGGAAACAACACCAACAGTGTCTAAGCTTGATATATTTTGGGAAACAAGCACTTCTGGCTTGGTGAGTGATTTAAATACAGCTGTTAACGAGGGAACTACTGGTGCTGTAGCTATTGATGATTTTGATTTTGTTGCATTTGAAAATGCTTTACCAGAAGGAACAATACAAGATCCTATAACAGGTGCTTCTGCTAACCCAACAGACTTGATAAATAATAGTACAAACTCTTTTGCTTTTATTGATAATTCAAATCAAACTATAATACCTCAAAGTGTAGTTATGATTGTTACTGATAATGCTAATAATACATTAAATGATGGAGTTAATACAGGTAAATTTGTATTAATATCCGCTGGCAGTGGCAGGTATAAATTAAGACTTGCTACTGGAGAATACTTTTATTACGAAGGAACAACGTTTGGTGGTAGAAATACATTTAATTTTGAGTTCATTGTTACAGATAGTAACAATGATACAACAACTTTATATCCAGATCTAGGTATATTAACAGAATTGCAAAACGTAGCTCCTGTTGTAAATCTACCAACTATAGACCCTATAAAATATACTGATACAAAAATTTTAGATTTACTTAATAATGAAAACGGATCAAAAGATCCTACTCAATTTAGAAAAAATTTAATATTTTCTATATCAAACATTAGTGGACCATCAGGGCAAACACCTACGTCTTCTACATATGGTTTTACATTAAACACAACTTCATCAACACCTACTAACGGGCAGGTTAGTATTGATCAACCTGCTAAATCAACAACTGGAACACCTAACGCAGGTGAAGAATCAAATTTTGGTTATTATACTTATGACGTTACGGTTACAGATGAAGGCGGTATGTCAACTACTGTATCGCTTACCGCTACAATTGGCATACCAAACATGGTAGATCATTTTCAAAACGTTAGTAAAATATTAGAGCAAGCGAATGGTAGTGTTGAATTTTTTGCAGATAGCTTGACAAATCTTAATAGCACAGCTGTAATACCTTCTAATTATCAAGTTGGATATACTACAACTAATTTAGGATATTTAAATCCTGTTGACGGAAATGTTTGTACTACAGGTGTAAATGATGCTAAGTATTTTGCTAGAGCAGCTGAAGCAAAACCAATAACAGCTCCTTCTAGTACGTTTTATGTTTATTTTAAATTATTAGAAGCTAGCTTTGGAACAGCTAATCCTAGAATAGGTGGTACTTACGCTGCTATTGAGTATAGAGCAATAGGTGCTTCTACATGGAGTATTGCTACTGATGCTTTTGGCAATCAATGTGTTTTTGATAACCTTTATGAAAATAAAATTACCTCTACAGGCCAAGTTGTTTTAGCTGGAATGACAGAAGAAGATCAAGGTAATTACTCTAACCAACTTCGAATGAGCAACATTGATTCATCACAATCAAATCCTGGAAGTCTTGCAGGTGGTTTTATACTTTCAAGATTTGGTGGTAGAGTTTTTGCTTTAAATGATACAGGTGAATATAGAATAGCTAGTGGCAATGTTTACAATAACTACAGTGCATTTTTATTATCTGGAGGTAAGCAATGTAATGATACACCTGATCTTGAAACAAATGTAGAATATTATATTGGTGATCTTGCAAACGTACCCACTGGCAGTTCAAATCAAATTAGAGGTCAGCTCTTAATTGGTAGTGTTCAAAATATATACGAATACAGTATAGGTGCTTGGGCTCAAGGAACTGCAACCTGTGGCACAGGTACTTTTCAAGCAACTGGTGTTTCATTTTATTCTGCATGCCCAGTTACTAGATATTTATTTGCTCCTAATGAAACTATAGTTTCAGGAGGTTCAACTGGAGGTGATGATAACGCTATATTTAGTCTGTGGGACAATGATAATTTAACAGGTAAGTTTACATCTTCTACCAACGTTCCTCAAACAGGTACAATAGCAAATCCTTTTTACACTAGAATAGCTAGAGCAGATGGTAATAATCCTGAAGGTACTAGAGATGGAACGTATTTGTTAGTTTATCCAGGTTCTTCTGGTGGACCGGAAATATTAAACCCATGTTTTGATAGTGAGCAAGCTAATAGCAGCTCAAGCAGTGATATCGGTACTGGGACAGGGACTGATACAGGTGGTGAAGGGGGTGATGATTTACCAGATTTAGATGGACCAGATTTACCAGGTTTTGGAGAAGGTTAAGAAAAAATGTAAGAGACAATAATAACATGGCGGCAGTAGTAGAGGTTAAATTTTACAATTCGTTTTTGCTTAGAAAAACAGTAACACAAGAAACACCAGCTGATCCAGTAATTAGATGGAACGGTTCGATGGGTATACCTAAAAATATACCTGGGGCTTTTCCTATATATACAGATCAAACTAATGATGAAGTAGTAAAAAATAAATGCTGGGTAATAGAGGAGTCTCGTGTAGAAGGCGGTTTTAATAACACAGAAATGGGTTATGGTGCTAAAGCTTACTTAGTTGATGATGAGCCTAATGCTAACTTTAGAGTAGCTTCATTGATATACTCAGGTATATTTAATTCCAGAACAGGTATTAACGACACTAATGTATTTAGTGTAGGTGAAGATATAACTAAATCTCTTGATCCATCACAAGGTTCAGTACAAAAATTATATGCTGAAGATACTAACTTAATTATATTACAAGAGAATAAAGTTAATAGAGCTCTTATAGATAAAGATGCTATATACACTGCCGAAGGTGGAGGTACAGCTGTTAGTCAACTTAATTTAGTTATAGGCCAAATAGTACCTTACGCTGGTAACTTTGGTATAAGTAAAGATCCTAAAAGTTTTGCTGTATATGGTTATAGAAAATACTTTACAGATAGAGACCGTAACTCAGTTATTAGATTGTCTCAAGACGGTATTACAGAAATATCTAACTATGGCATGGTTGATTATTTTAGAGATCAATTTGGCACTTTAAATACTGAATCACAAAAAGGAATTATTGTTGGTGGTTGGGATATACACACTAAGCAATATGTAGTTAGCCTGCAAAAACCAAACAACGACTTCCAAACACTTTCTTTTGACGAACAAGTTTTAGGTTGGCCAAGTAGATTTACATATAATCCAGATCAAGCGTTTAGTTTAAAAAATAAATTTTACACTATAAACGCCGGTATGATATACCAACATAATTTTGAAAATCAAGACAACAACAATAGAGGTTATTTTTACAATCAATACTCACCTTCAAATATAACGTTTATATTTAATCCAAATGTAAGCGCTTCTAAAGTTTTTAAAACAATAAACTATGAAGGCTCAACTGGTTGGGAAGCTACGGTTTTTAACGCAGCTAGATCTTTTGAGGTGAATGATACTGCAGCTGCTATTAAAAGTTATGAAGAAGGATCTTATATTGATTCAGGTGTAACATATTATGCTGGTTTCAACAAGAAAGAAGGTAAGTATTTTGCTAATGTAATAAATGACAGTCAACCAACCTCTGGAGAAGTTGTGTTTGGTAATAGTATATCAGGTGTAAAAGGTTATTATTCTACTGTAACTATACAAACAGACGCTTCAACAAAAACAGGAGATGGTGGTGTACCAAGAGAATTATTCGCGGCATCATCTGAGTACGTAGAATCAAGTTATTAAATCAAATGGAATTAAATATACGTAGACTTACAGAAAATGATTGGGACACATTGTGCTTATGGTGGGATGCGTGGCCTGAATGGGTTAACCCACCTAAAGATTTTTTACCTGACAACGGTACTGGTGGTCTTATTGTAGAAAAAGACGTGCCTATTGCTGCAGGTTTCATATATTATACTAATTCTAAGGGAGCTTTATTTGAATGGGTTGTATCTAATCCAGATTACAGAGAAGCTGACAGAAAAGACGCTATAGAACTTTTAATAAAAGCAGCTGAAGAAGTATGTAAAGCTAATGGAGTTAAATATATGTTTAGTATAGGTAGATCTAAACCTTTAATTGAAATGCATAAAAAACTAGGGTGGACTGTTGATAAAGGTTCATCACATGAAATAACTAAAGTAATAAATTAATATGGCAGCAATAGCAGCATTAGCAGCCGGCACAGTAATAGCAGGAGCTGTTTCGGCTAATCAAGCATCAAAAGCCGCTAAAGGAGCGAGAAATGAAAAGCAAAGAGCTGAAGCAGAATTACAAGCTGTAAAAGATGCTAGGGAAGATATTATAAATCCTTTTGATAACACTAAAAACTTAAGTGATTTAGCTCAAGATCTTAGCGGTCAAATGTCTAATCCATTTGAAAACATGGGTGTTGCTACGCAAGCAGCTGAAATACAAATGGAACAAGCTGATATCGCTTTAGCAAATACGCTAGACACGCTTAGAGCAACTGGCGCTAGTGCTGGCGGAGCTACAGCTTTAGCTCAAGCAGCTCTTCAAAGCAAAAGAGGTATTGCAGCTAGTATAGAGCAGCAAGAAGCTCAAAACGAAAAAATGAGAGCTCAAGGCGAAGCTAATTTGCAACAACAAAAAATTTCAGAGCAACAAAGATTGCAAGGTATAGCTATAGCAGAAGGGCAAAGAGAACAAGCTGCTATATCAGCTGGAAGACAATTTGAGTTTCAAACAGCTGAAAATAGAACTAACATGGACCTTGATAGAGCAGCTAGTAAAATAACACAAGCTTCTGCTAATGAAGCCTCTGCTAACCAAGCTAAAGCTGCTGCATGGGGAGGTGTAGCTTCTTCTTTAGGAGGCATGGCTACAGCTGGAATTGGAAACGCGGGAAATTTCTAGAGGCAACTCCTAGTGTAAGCCCTCCTTCTCGTGTAAGCCCTCCTCCTCCTCCAAAAAAAATACCATCTAAAGATACATTAGACCGCGTATTTGCAGTTACTAATCCTGCTTTTACATAAAATAAAAAAAATGAGTTATAGAAATCCACAAATAATCGTTGATCGCTCAGCAGAAATATACGCACAAGCCTCGGCTCAGTTTGGACAACAGCTAGCTCAGGGTGTGCAGAATTATTTTGACAATAGAAAAAAGAGAGCAGCTGCTGTTAAAAAGAAAAAAAATGCGTATCAATTAGCTTTAAACGATGTTACCTTAAATTATAACAATAGTTTAAATTCTGCTACAGAAGATATTAATAAAAGCACTTTGTTTCAAGATGTTCAAGATCAAGCTAGAGCTAGATTAGATGGTAATGAGTTTGGTATAGGTGTTATTGAAATGGCTACTCAATTAAAGATGAATCCTGATTTAGATAGAAATACTAGAGCTGAGTATTTAAAAGCTGTTTCAGATTATCAAACTTGGCAGAGTGGTATTACAGATAA
>Ga0208666_1000042_pt1 | contig 51556 bp, 50 predicted proteins | sample 5B_taG_FD_184078 | JGI IMG/M metagenome (GOLD analysis project Ga0208666, IMG submission 184078) | Marine viral communities from the Subarctic Pacific Ocean - 5B_ETSP_OMZ_AT15132_CsCl metaG (SPAdes) (version 2) | ecosystem: Environmental > Aquatic > Marine > Oceanic | place: Pacific Ocean...
ACTTTGTTAATAAGCTAACACGCTTTGTTAACAGAGATGTTGGAAAGAAAAGACCTAAGGTAAGAGAATACGAGACAGAAGATTTCAAAAGAGAGAACGATTACGAGTCATATAATAAGGCTAGGAGTCAGAAAGCTAGATTAGGATTAAATCGTTTAAAAGCACGAAGAGAAGGTAAAGAGGATGAGATGAACAAGCTTAACGATGAGATAGATAAGCTACAAGACTTTTTAAGTAATCACCCATATCAGAGAGGTATGAGTATGATTGAGAGAGAATACGACCAAGCAGTACAAGATTATCACAATTCTCCATTAACAGCAGAGTATCTTACTGACGATGGATCAGAAGCATATGATGAGTTAGTTACTGCATTTGCTAAGCTAGGCGGTCAGTCAGAGACGGTTATAGATGTCTAAGACCCTCCGAGAAATTTTTTGCCGCGTGATCTTCGATCGTTGTTGGTATAAATATATAAAATGATCTCCTTTAAGTTATATTACGAAGCTAACATAGCTAATGTTGAGATTCCTAATGAAGATGGTTATAGTCTCAAAGGAGAGTTAGATGATCATCTCGCTTATGAAGCGCGAAGGAAACCTAACTTAGAACGTGGAGGCCCTATCCATAAATGGTTTATGACCCAGTTTATTAAGTGGGCAACGCAACCGGATAAAAATTATGAGCTAGAAGATAAGCTGGGTTTAGAGCCTCATGAGTATAAAGAGGGTGAGCCAGAGTGGATGAAGAAGTCAGGTGTAATGGATTTTATTGGTGGTACTGAGGCAGATGGATTATATTCACACTGGCCAAAGTACGCACATACGATTGATTATTTTAATTCTCTATCAGATCGCGAGAGAGAGAAGATAGTTAAGAAGCCATATGATCAAGTCGAGAAAGAAGTAAGAGATTGGGATATAAAACTAGGTAAAGCTAAAGTTAAGGATGCCGGCTTAAAAGAAGAGAAAGACTATGAGGTTATTGGTAAGGATGGTGATTATACTTGGGTTAAGTTAAAAACTAAAGCAGCCTATGAATGTGAAGGAGAAAGTATGGGACATTGTGTTGGTGGTTATGATCCTAATAATCCGAATAACACAATAATCTCTTTGTGGGATAAGAGAGGTCGACCACATGTTACAATAGAGATGCAAGACTACGAGAATCAACCAGGTGGGGTGGGGTATGACCTTGAAGAGATAATACAAATTAAAGGAAAGGCAAATGAACCGCCGGCTGATAAGTATAAGGATATAACTGCTAGATTTGTAAAGAAATGGTTAGATGGGGCTACGTTTAATGATGAGGCTAAACACATCAGAGACTTAGATCCATCACGTATCGTAAGAGATGATGGAGCTGGTATAGGAATGTTCAAACATGAAGGGGGCGACGGAGCATGGCATTGGCATTTTGAAGATACAAAATTATGGGATAAGATAAATGAAATAGATGTTATTCCAGTACAGAGTCAAAGATTACAAGATATTAGAAAGAGGATGTTTGATGACCCGTCGGCTGGCTTACTAGTTGATGCTGATATTAATCTATCTCATGGATACTTCGATGAGATTCCTGAAGAGTTGGCAAATGTTAGAGGTATTACTGACGGGTCTTTATACCTGAATAATAACCGCTTAACTAGTTTAAAGAATAGTCCAATGGATGTTGAAGGTAGCGTTCATGCTGCTTTTAATGATCTCGAAACTCTTGAAGGAGGTCCGGAGATTGTAGAGGGTGACTTTAAAGTAGATAACAACAAACTTAAAAACTTAAAAGGTCTTCCTAAGTATATAAGCGGTGATCTTCATATTAATGCTAACCCTTTAGAATCACTAGAAGGTGCACAAGATACAATTGTTGATGGTACTGTATTTGTACAGAAAGAGCCACATCTTCATGACAAGAGCTGGTTGCTGCACTCAGATAACGTAATAGATGCCTTTAAACGCATTGGTAAGGGCTTACCAGAGGGTGATATATTTCGAAAAGATTATGCAGAGACTCCAGGTGAAGTGCAATATGTTCCACCCTATGTTCGTTTATACGATGCTCCAAATCGCCCACGCCTACGTAACAGGCTTTAAAATGGTATAAAATATAACCGTATTGTATAAATAATATTACTATGGGCAAACAACACAGAAGTTTCAAAAAAGATATGGACCTGCTTAGCGAAGCATATGGCGCTATGATGGGTGGAGCACACATGAGTATGGGAGGTTTAGCTCAACAGGCTGCCGATCATATGAGTGATGAAGACGGTGAGGATAAGACAGGTCATCTTTCTGATCATGATCTTCTTAAGAAGGTTGAAGGAATGGGCACCGCTGGTGACTGTTTAATTGATGCTGCTAAGAAGCGTTTAGATGATGGTGAGTCACTTACTGATCATGAAAGGGATGCTCTTGCAAGAGATGCTTATGGTCATGCTGAAAAAGATATTGCTAAAGAAGACGGTGAAGACGAGTCTTATGAGCAGAAGATGAATCAAATGGGTGCTGAGCATGGTTATACTGGCTCAGGAAAAGGTCACGCAACTGACTAATGATTAAAAACGACGATAAGTTTATTTGGGGAGCTCTCATTAATGAGCGCAGAAATCCAGATGCCGACACCTATGATGCTGAGGGTGAATTGCCCGGCCCTATAGCAGAGTTGGATCCTGATATCGAAGACGAAGAAGGCGGTTGTCCAAATCTAGATAAGCTTATTGGTCTAGCAGCTGCTCTACCTCAGGAAGATGCTGAAGGTAGAGAAGACATCGATATTACAGATGAAGCAGAAGCTGCTAAATTTGTTGATGAAGATACCCCGCTTTAATGATTAAGTCTCGTAAATTTATAGCAGCATTAGCTCTATTTGTAGCAGCTACTGCTTTTGTATTTACTAATCATACAGACTTTACCGGATGGTCAGATATGATGAAATGGATATTTGGTATCTATGTTGGTGGTAATGTAGGTGCACATACTGCTGCTAAAGTTAAACTTGGTAATGGTCACCACCCACCGGTAGCTACACAACAAGCTACACCAGGTGTTATTATAGCTCAAGATGATGTTCATGTTGGTTCAACACCTATTTCTCCTCAGTCCCCATTCCAAGTACGAACAATGTCAGGTAAAGATCCAGGTGAAGTAGCTAAGCAAATCGAGCAAGAAGATCCTGAAGGGCTTGAAATGCCCCCGCCAGAAAAAGGCGCTAGACTATAAGTACAAAGTTGACATGTAGCTAAATCTGCGTAAATATTAACGTGGAAGATAATATCGTTAAAACACTATTTGATGGTAGTCATAGTAGGAATTTGGAACTTATTGAAACGAACCCAGGTTCCCCAAAGATCGTAAATGCTGTTGTTGAGATACCAAAAGGTACATCTGCTAAGTATGAATACAATCCGGAACTAGATATGTTCCAATTGGATAGATGTCTCCCTAGCTCTATGATATATCCCTGTTCCTATGGATTTGTTCCTTCTACATTTGCGGAAGATAACGACCCTTTAGATATTTTAATCTATAATGATGTACCTATACAAAGAGGAACTTTAGTTGAATGTAATGTAATCGGTGCTTTAGATATGACAGATAGCGGTGGCCGTGATTGGAAGATACTTGGTACACCGACATCACATGTTAAAAAATATAGATCATTAAAAGATATAGATCCGTTGTTTCTTAAAATTGCTTCTTATTTTTTTAAGCATTATAAAGATCTTAATAATAGTTATGTTAAGGTTGGTGACTGGCACGGTAAGCAAAAAACATATGATATTATCAAAGAGTGTTGTGAGAGATTTAAATATCACCCAGATGAACCTGTTGCACCGATTAATTTACAGGTTGATTTTTAAATTAATTATAATATAATTAAGTGTATGTTAACAAACACGTGTATTATTGTTGGTATTATTTGTTGGGTTATTACATCTGTATTGATGGCTGCTACACTTGGAGCAATGTTTGCTCCGGATAAAGAAAAACTTATTAGTAGAATTATCTTTTCTTTACTCTTTCTTGTACCATGTGTAGCTGTTGTACCTCTAAGCTTTGCTGCATTTATTATATTGTCTATTATACTCTTTATTATATTAATATCGATATTTGGTATTAGAACAGCTATAGAGTTAGTACGTGACGGGGTACCTGAGATGGATGATGATGGTAACATTATTGAGAAAAAAACAGAGGTAAGTCCCACAGCTCCATGGGTATAAATTTATTCTCTTGAATAAATATTAATATGACAGACCCGCGTTATGTTAATAATCTTGCAGATATTTACACTGAAATGTATATTCCTTCTAGTAGGGAGAGGCCTTTAACAGAATCGCATAGTGAAGATCATGACTACGATATGCCAGATTGGAAGCGTCTTTTACACCAGCATGCTCAAAAAGAAAAGTTTCATCGAGGACCTCGTGCCCCACACCACGAACCACGAGAAGATGCTAGTGAAGACGAAGAGTCTTCAACTGCTGAATTGGCTATGAAGTATGTACTTGAGTTAATAGGAGAAGCAGAACATAATGAAGCTGCGGCAAACGCTCTATATATGATAAGAGACTTAGTCAAGTAAGTTATGTTATGGACAAAGATCAAAATGACGGTCCATCTATCCTTCCTTTAGAAGTTAGAGAAGAGTATAGAAGAAAGCTACTTTCCGTATGGGAGCATACTCAAGCAGTAAGAGCTGCTGCTGTTAAATTATCTACTCGTCTTATCGATAATGCTGAAACAGAAAACGATTTAGAGTTGGCTAGACGTCTTCTTCAACGATGCAGTAGACATGATTTGTCTAAATTTCAAGGTATAGAATGGGATACACTCCATAGAGATGAAGATAAGCAAGCTTTAAAATTAGCCGTACATCAGCACCAACAAACAAATGATCACCATCCAGAATATCATGTAGATGGTATTTCTGCTATGAATGATGCACAAGTAGCTGAAATGGTTTGTGATTGGTATGCTAGACAATCCGAGATGGGTACAGATTTTAGATCATTTATACGTAAAGATGCACCAAAGAGATGGGGATTTACAACAACGTCAAAAATATATAAAACTATAAAAAGGTTTGTTGACCTCTTGCTTGATCCAGTTTTCAAATAAATATAATATATGAGCGAAGAAAATGATGACATTCCGGTTCTGGATAGTATTCCAGATTTAGAAATTCCAGATATTGACTTAGAGGATTTTGATATCCCTGAAGAAGAAGAGACAGCTGTAGAAGATGCATCTGGTGGCTCGCAAATTTTTGCTTGGATTGGATCCGGGCAAGGTGGCGGTAGAATTGCAAAAGCGTTCTATGATAGAGGTTATAAAAAATGTATTGCTGTAAATACTTCGCATCATGATTTAGATGGATTGGATATTCCAGCTGCACAAAAGCTTCTTCTCGATGTCGGGGAGCAAGGTGCTGGTAAAGATATGGAAAAGGGTTATGAAGCTGCTAACAAGTATAAGCAGAATATTTTTGACCTTATGCGTAAGATTTATGGTAGCAATGTAGATCATTTAAACGTCTGTGTTGGTGCAGGGGGTGGTAGTGGTTCTGGGTCCTCTCTCGTTCTTATTGATATTGCAAAGAAGTATATGAAGTATATTGGGCACGATAATCCAGATCAGCGGGTTGGAGTAGTAATGTCACTACCTACACGTGGGGAAGCGACGTCTCCCTTAGTCTCCACTAATGCACATAAGGTTCTCAAGACAGTCGGCGACTATGCAGAGAGTGGATCTATTTCACCTCTCTTAATTATTGACAACTCTAAAATTGAAAGACTATATAAAGGTTTAACTGTAAAGCAATTTTGGCCAACCGTTAACAATACTATCTCCGGATTATTCCATGTCTTTAATGTATTAACAAGTAACCCGTCTCCATATACGTCGTTTGACCCAACAGATTATTCTAGTGTATTAAGATGTGGTGGAGTAATGGTACTTGGAGTAGCTAAGCTTAAAGAGTTTGACGACGAACAAAAAGTATCAGCTGCAATTAAGTCTAATTTAGAAAAGACATTACTTACTGATGTTGAACTAGCAGATGCTAAAGTAGCTGCTTGTGTAGCTATTGGTAGTAAAGATATTATGGAAAACACTCCTGGTTTAATGGATAGTTTATCATACGGTTTTGATACATTAGGATCAGTATGTCCAAAAGCTACAGTACATAGAGGTATATATGAAGATAATAAAGATAGCTTAAGATTATATACTATTGTATCTGGTCTCGAGATTCCTAAGAAGAGACTACAGCAACTATCTTCTTAGTTGCATTATGTTAACATTATCTTATAATAAATACAAATATGAAAATTAAATTGTTTGCGTTTATCGCATTAGTAGCAGGACTTGCAGTAGCAAGTGGAACTCCTGAAAAGGAAGAAGGAAGAAAAGATCGTGGTAAGCCAGGTATTAAGCAGTGGCTTGAAAAGTTTGATGCTAATAAAGATGGTAAGCTCGATAAGGAAGAGCGTAAACTTTTAGTTGCGTATAGGAAAGCAGAATTTATCAAACGGTTCGATAAGAATGGAGATGGTAAGATTTGTGATAAAGAGAAGAAAGCAGCCGCAGAAGCTATGAAAGATCGTAGAGGACCTGGACCAAAAGGTAAAGGACCTAGACCTGGTAAGAAGAAGCCAGCGAAAAAAAAGTAACTGGTAACACTCTTTGTGAGTGTGCTAAGACGTGTGGATGTTCAGTCCTATCCTGCTCATGCACTAAATAAATTTGGGGGTGCCATGGATTCGACATTATGTAGGATTTATAGCTCGCATATCGTGGTTGATCGGTTGGCCACGTTAAAAGCCGATTAAATACATAACTGCAGAACAAGAAGAAGCAGACCTTCTTGCGGAAGCAGAAGCAATCTTCAATAACCCTGACGCGTTCTTGGTTCAAGAAGAGGCCCTTCTCGCCGCATAAAAAACAAACATGGATTCTCATTAAAGTGTTTGGGTAACATAATGAGTTGTTAATATAGCGATTAGTGTAATAAACAGCTAGATTAGAACATTGCATAATTAAAAGAAATGTAGGATGGTTGATATAACCATATATCCTTAAAATAGAATATATCTAAGTATGTAGACAGTTATTTTGATTGTTTAATGGACAGGGGTTCGACTCCCCTCACCTCCACCAATAGGAACCTCTTTACAATAAATATATACGTGACTCAACAATTTGATGAAGGTATGAAAGATATTGTACTTGGATTATTAGCGATAGGTACTGCACCATTCTCCGCGGATAAGCTGCAGGATTTTTTAGATGATCGTCCGGAGCCTATAGAGCAAAAAATAAATGCTATCGATGAGGTTGAGGATATGATTCCTATGTCCTCTAATTTTCATAGAGCAGCGGATGAGTATATAAAGCAATACAACGTAGAAGGTTCAATTGAGGATACACCACCTGAGCCAAAACAAAGAAAAGTAACAAAGGTTAAACCGGTACAGGATATTCCGCCAGATAAGTCAGATTCTGAGATTAGAGGTCTTGCTGGAAATTTAATTAAGCCGTCGGAAATTTACGGCACGGATATAGGTGATTCAAGAAATAAAAGATTTCTAAGACCATATAAAGATGACACCGGTATATATACAATTGGTATAGGTCATAAGATAGGAGATGGTTCTACATCTGCTAAAAACAAATGGGTTAAAAAATATGGTAGTACTATTTCTCCTCAATTTGCAGAAAAGCTTTTTGATAAGCAATTAAATTACCACCTAGATAGAGTTAAGGGTATTTTTGGTTTAACGTTTAATGATCTAAACGATCAACAGGCAGCGGTACTAGTTGATATTAGTTATAGGGGAGATTTATTACCAAGTATGGATTGGGTTGAGCTATTACAAAAAGGTAAAAATGTAAAAGCTGCAAACGAGTATTTGGATCATAAAGAATATAAGCGAAGAAAAGCAAAGGGGAGAGACGGTGTAGTAAAGAGAATGGAACGTAATGCTGGTATATTAGCTAGTGGTACTTAAATAAGTGTATGGCAATTACAAAAACTTTTGATACTGCTGTACCGTATTTAAGTGGCGGAAAGGTAGTAGAGTGGGAGCTTGGTAGTACGTATGTTAATGGTGTATCTGGTACACCACAATACTATGTTTCAGAATTTTCAACGACTATACAATCTAGCGCGGTTACAGGTCTAAGTAGTGATTTTACACCAAAAGCAGAAGCTTCTTGGACAAGAGCAGAACTCGTGACTTTAATGAGCTCTGCAACTGGTAATTGGGATCAAGTTTTTGCCTCGCAAGTTGAGACGGTTATAACAAACCCTCCGGAAAATCCTATTGCTGATAATAGTTACGTCATACCTGATGAAAGTTAAGTTAAACTTTAAAAAGGTGTTGCCATATAAATTTCTGTTCGTATAATAAATATTAATATATGAAAAAAGTAACTACATTACTTGCTTCACTAGCCTTCGGTTGGTGTTGCATTGCTGGACCTGCCGCTGCAGCAACCGTGGCGGGTGTTGAATTAACTGACTATAGCGTTGGTGTTACCAAAACTGAAGGTGACTATAGCGTTGTTGTTGGTACTACTGCTCCTATTGCCCTTGCTGGGTTGGATCTAGATCTTAAGCCCGCTGTCGGTTTTGGCGATGGTGATCTTACTTTCGATCTTAATGCTTCGTACGATGTTACTGAAGTATATGGAGTTAAAATCTCTGCAATTGCAGGTGTAGGTGTTAATTGGATTGACACTGATGATCTTGCACTTGACGCCCGCGTTGGTGCTGGTGTATCATATGAGATTGATAATGGAAAGGCAATCTTTGCTACATACACCTATGGTTATGACTTTGATGCTGAAGATAATGATACTGAGCTTAGACTTGGGATTTCATTCAAGTTTTAATTAAACCCAACCTTACAAAGCGCCCCTATTAATAGGGGCGCTTTTTTTATGCTAATATGTCTTTAATTACTTCTCCTTTATTAGCAACTTTAAATGGTCTTCCAGTTGGAGAAAATCTTTCTTTATCAGCTTCAATCCCCAACAGATGAGCTATAGTAGCGTTAATATCTGATATAGTATAAGGATCTTTTGCTACTTTAGAAGCTGTTTTATTTGTCTCTCCTGCAACATATCCTCCTTTAACACCTGCTCCAATCAATACAGTTGAATAGCAAGATGGATGATGGTCGCGACCTGTATTAACATTTATCTTTGGTGTTCTACCAAACTCTGTTACAAGTGCAATAAGCGTAGTATCCAACAGACCTTCACTATCTAAATCTAAAACTAGAGCACTTAATGCATCATCTACCTCTTTAAGTTTATCATCTAACTTAGTAAAGTTATCTACATGGGTATCCCACCCACCGTTATTGATTTCAATAAACTTAATGTCTCCTTTAATTAAACGCTTAGCTAAAAGACAACCTTGACCTAATTTAGTATTACCGTATCTGGACCTTGCTTCTGGGTTTTCTTTAGTTAGATCAAATAATTCTAAATCTTTTGACTTTAAAAATCTAACTGTATTATCATAGAAATCATTATATTCTGTAGCTAGCGGAGCTTTAAATTTACTATTAATCTCTCTTAGTATATTCATTCTCTCTTCTAGTTTACTATCTACTTTTGAATTCTTTAATCCTCCATTTGGATCTATAATAGGAAGAGGAGATTTTACTTTAGGTAAAAATCCAGAATTAGGATGAGCAGATGATCCGGAGATTAAAACATAATCCGGAATATCTTTTTCTCTATCTTGTATATGAGCTACCCAAGAACCTAAACTAGGATGTACTATACTACCTATCTGTCTATAAGATGTTCTATTAAGGTATTGAGCTTGTTCATGTGCACCTGTTTTAGAGTGAGTTGATCTTATAATAGACATTTTATCTACCACTTCTGCTAATTTAGGTAACCTGTTACCTAATTCAATACCACTTACATTGGTGCTTATCTTTGTAGTATCACCCATTACCTCTTTATCGTCTTTAGGATCAAAAGAGTCAATATGGCTCATACCTCCATCTAAACAAATGTAAATAACATTTTTAGCTTTAGAAGCGATTGGTGCGTCTTTAGCATCTAATGTCTTTAGACCGTAGGTAGATGCTGCTAATGTTTGTATAAATAGTCGTCTGTTCATTTTAGCTTATAAGTTTAAATTCGTGTGAGTTAATTAGTATCCATACTATATCTCCGTAACTTGCGTCTTTTAATAATTCTCTTTCTCTATCATTAGGAGCTCTTCCGATATAAGATATAAAAATTATATTCATTCCTAATTCACGCTTCATATCTTTAGATTGATTAGCTACATAGCCACTTGAATCTTGAAGTGCTTGTGTTACACTACCGTTCATTAAGTTTAATATCTGTGTTATGTTTGGCTGCTCGTTACCGGTTTCGATAAGTTCTCTATCAGACCTACCAAACTCTCTTAAAAAGTTTGCGTTCCTACCTTCAAATATATGTGAAGATCTCACTACTAACCCACCCTTTACTTTAGGAGCTCCCTCATAATAACTACCTCTTATTTTAGTATATTGGTTCCATTTCTTTAACGCTTCGTCTACAGACATAGATTGTAGACCGGTAAAGAGATCTATGTAATCCTGCTTCCTATCCTTGGGCTGCCACTTGTCTGGGTCACCTTGATAAAGTGTTACTATAGAATCCCACAATTGTGCACTTGTCATTCTCCTTAAAACAGGTCCTTTAAACTCGTTATCAGGATCAATTTTAGCTTGATAGAACTTAGTGTTATATAAAATATTATTAAACTTCTTTAAATCATAATCAACTTCTTTCATAACCCTTACTAAATATTCTATTAATCGAGTGTTACGACCATCCTTTACTTCATCAAACAAAGCTACTTCATTTAAATTATCTATCAATGGAAACCCAAACGATCTATCCCATAACCGGTTTACAATATTAGCAGCAAATGTTGGATGTGTATCATTAGCTAACCAATTTGCGAAACTATCTCTTAACCCTTCTCTTTTACGCTTCTCTTTAACTCTATCCCCTACAGCAGTTTCAGCTTTTACTACTTCTCCAGGTTCAGCATCTCTATACTTATAATCATCTGGAAGCTTTAATTTTTTATCTTGATCCTGTACTATTGTATGTTGATAACCATGTCTATAAAATTGTCCTATCCTATTTGTTGAACCTTTTTGCTTTCCGGATTTGTCTAACTCTTCTGCTTCTTTTCTTAATCGTTGAAATTCTTTTCTATCTTCCTTATCACCTCTTGTATTTAACTGAGTAAAAAATGCTGTCATGTTATAGTAATCCATCTGTGTCCAATCATCAAATGGATGATCATGACACTGAGCACAACTAATATTCATACCTGCAAAAGCTTGAAATGTATTACTTACATTATCAAGTAACATTCCTTCATCTCTTAAGAAATATCCAACTTCCGGATTTTCCCATATGTTACCCTGTGCTGTTAAAATCTTTTTAATAAACTCGTCATATGGAGTATTGTTTTCTATCTCTTGTCTGACCCAAGAGATATAAGTATCACCGTCTATATTATTAGAAAGGCGTCTCTTTATTCTAAGAAGATCAGCATAAAAGTTAAACATACTCTCTGTATAACCATTAGAGTTTTGTAGATCGTTAATTAATTTTTTACGATCTGGTCTTTTTATAAACGACTTCCATTCCTCATACGTTGGTATTCTACCAGCGATATCAATATATGCTCTTCTAACAAAAATATAAGGGTTAACAACAACAGGTAATTCTATTCTCTTATTCCTTAAATCATTGGCAATAATTCTATCTATTTCTTTACTATGATTAACAGTTTGATTTGCTAAAACATTGGAGCAAAGTAGACATAAAAATATTGTTATAGCTTTAACCATAACAATATTTATACGACTTTAACGTAAAAAACTACGTAATCTACTCTATAATAGTCCAGTTATCTAGATACATATGACTTGCATCTCTGTAGTCTAACCAACTTTTAGCTGGAGGAGCAATAATTTGTTTATCAGGATTTTTATTTATATATGATGCCCACCAACTATACGAACTATTAGTAATAACATTATGATCGCAAAGTGACATTATGCATAAATCTACATAAGCATCACGATCTGGAAATACGGCATTATCGCCTTGAAACACTTTTCTACACCATTCTACATCATCAGAAAAAATAAAAAAAGTTGTCTCTTTAAATAAGCTTAAAGCGCGTTTATAATATTCTACCGGGGTGACAGATCGATTTGTTGAAGCTGGTCCGTCGATATAATCTGTTCTTCTAACATGTACAGATACTTTTTGTCTATTATACTGTTTTATAAAAGATTCAGCTTCTGCTTGTATACTATCAATAAAGGTAAACTCTTTTAATATATCTTCCTTTATATGCTTAAAATATTTTTCATCTTGAAGATACCCTTGTATTGTAATATTATCTGGGCAGTTGTTAAAAAATTCCTCATTGAAATACGGCGTTGGCTCGTGTACCTCTGGCCCATCTATTAATAATTGATTTTTTGCAGAAGGTATTTTAAAGCAATCATATATACTACTTCTTAATTCTGCATAATCTTTTCCAAAACACTCACGTGGAGCAATCGCCCAATCATAGTTGTTGTGTGTTGCAATACCCATTAAAGATGCATATTGAAACATTTGGTTACCAACATGACCATTATTGCCAAGTTTATTAAACCCTATCACTGTTATTTTTTTCTTCTCTTACACGGTCCACCCTGACCGCGATATTTCTTATGTCCTCTAGAATTCTTACTAATGCCCTGTCTAGTTATTTTTGGTTTTTTGTGATTTGCCATATGTATATATTTTACCCTCTTCTGTTACAATTGCAATATCGCTATTTTCATCCCAGTAAGCGCTTGCTGATATATTCTTAGTCGATAAACCTTTAATCTTTTCTTCTGCTTCTAAAAATTTACGACCAGCGCTCTTAGCCCACATTCTAAGATCTTGCGGTAGTATGTATTCAAGATTCTCCATCTACCTCCTCATAATGAAGCCCATCATTACCATTTTGACCTATAATATCAATTCGCTTTTCAGCTTCCGCCTCTTCCTCTTTAGTTAAATTTAACGTATTATCAGTATCTTTATTATCCTTTCTACCAAATATAGCTTCATAATTATCGCTATATTGTTGATAGGATATAGAAAGTGGTCGTGGTTTATCTCCCTTACTCATAGTATATATTATACTATATACATGTAGAGGTTCAACTACTTGCCAGAGGTAGGCTTAAAGTAAAGCTGTCTTTCAAGCTTTCTAAAGCGAGCATCAGAATGCCAAACTTCATCTGTCTGCGGTGTATATACCCCTTCTTTACTTTGAATCGGTACTCCCTTCGACAGATTTAAGGTAGAAGGCTGATAGATGTTCAAGGTGCCGCTTTTCGTCGAGGAGCTCGTCCCGCAAGATGTCAGCCCGATCATTAGAATCGACGTCGCCAGTAGTGCGTAATGTTTCAATTTCATTTACTAATTTTTTCTGTTTATCTCTAGACTCAGTAACTACACGGTGGTAGTGTGTTTTATTTCGAAGCTCTAAATAAGCTACAAGAGCTCTTAAAACACCTTTTATCAACCCACCAGCCATGGTATTAGTTACTTCTTGGCTTTTTTTGTAGCTTTGGCAACAACATCAGAAACTGCACTTTTTACAGTCTCTTCAACCTTTTCTTCAACTACAGCTTTTGCTTTTGCTTTTCCAATATTAAGTGCTAAAAATTCTACACATTTGTAGAGTTTTGAGACCCAAGTACCCTCTTTCGGGGTAGGAGTTGCTGCGCAAAAAGCTGCGGCTCCAGCAATAACAGCAGCTACTAATCCAAACCAAGGTTTGTCACTAATGAATTCAAGTATCATATCCATAAAAGTATTTATCCGTGCTAGTTCATTTTACAACATTTTATATAAATACTTTTATGGCACTTAAAGATACAACAAAGAAGATACAAGAGGCTGTTGGAGCAACGGCAGATGGTGTTTACGGTAAGAACACAGCATTAAAAATTATAGGAAAACTAGGATTTACTAAAGAGGAATTAACTAAAGTAATTCAAAAGAAAACAGATTCTTTAGTAGATGGTGCTTATGGACCGAATACAGCTAATACTATTTTAGAGGCATTGGGATTAAGCGAACAACCTGCAGTAGCGCAAGTAACGTCAAGTGCAGTAGATGGAGCATATCCTGAAGTTAGTAAACCATCACCAAATATTTCTTCATCGAGAATTAGACCTGAGGGCGTTGTACTTCACCACTCTTCAGGTTCTTATGGTGGTTCTGTTAGTTGGATATGCCAATCTAAATCACAAGTATCTTATCATTGTATAATTGATACTAACGGTGAAAGGACTATTTTTGCTGATGATGATCGTAGATGTTGGCATGCTGGTAAATCTAATTTTAATGGTAGAACAAATTGTAATGGATTTTTATTAGGATTAGCTTTTAGTGGTAATACAAATACAAGAGAACTTACAGATGATGAAGTATCTTCTGCTATAGAGTGGTTGGTGCCTAGATTTGAAAAATGGGGATGGCCAAAAGATCTTTCTACTGTTACTACACATAGAGAAATATCACCAGGTAGAAAAGATGATATAGGAGTTAAAGCAGAGGAAAAAATAAGAAGTGCATTAGAAGCTGCTCTCAATAAATAATTATATGATTAAAAGACTCACAGAAAGTAGTGTAAGAGTATGTTGCGGAAAATCTGGTTGCCCGGTCGTTGAAAAAATTGATGACGATCATTATAAAGTAACTGATGATGACGGTAATGCTATTGTTGTGAAAAAGGAAGAGCTCAAACTAATGGGTGATGCTGTTAATACTATTGACGGTGATCAACAGCTCTTAAATGGCTGACTTATTATTTTATACTTTTGCTTCATATGGCCTCTGTTATATATTAATGGAGGCAAAAATTTTAAATTTTGCTAGAGACAAAATTACAAAAATAAAGTTTTTTAAAGACTTACTTAATTGTTCTCTTTGTACTGGGTTTTGGACAGGGTTATTAGTTGGTGTTTATGTCCCTGCTTACAACAATATATTTTTCGCTTTGTATAGTAGTGCCACTTGTTACCTTCTATATCTTGTAAATTATATACTCTTATATAAAGTATACCCTACTGAGAAAGAGAAATAATATGCTCTCTTAATCTTGATAGTTGTAAGATAGCATACTCCATTTCATCCTTTTCCGCTTCATCTATAAGCTCATTTACTTTTTCTAAAACATCTAAGTTAATAATTTCAGCAGCAGGAAGCTCTTCATCTATAGGCACTGTTAACCCTTGCATTGCACCTTCTCCACCTACAGGTCGTTGCTTTCCTGTATCAGGACTTGCAAGTGGTAGATGACCTGGTGTATTAGCTAGCGTATACCCAGGTGGCGCTTCCCCAGGCGTATATTTCATATTAGGACCATAACTCCTTAATATGGCATGTTGACCCCGAAAGCCTTCCTCATAAATCTGTTGTATCTTTTCAAAGTCGTTGCTCACGTATATATTTATTACAAACGATTGAAAAATAAAAGGTTAATAATATAATTCATATATGGAAGAGCATAATGTTTCATATGATGAAATTAATTTTTACGCGCGAATAATCGCAAAGAGGTTAAAGGATAACGTTACTCATGTCGTTGGACTTGCGAGAGGTGGGTTGATACCAGCAACGGTAATTAGTTATGCATTAGATAAACCTCTCCTGTCTTATGGTATTAGTTCGTACGAAGGAACGAAAAAAACAGAAAATTTCCATTTGACACAGGCTATAAATTTTTATGAACTATCTGAAAACAATGATGATTTACATATTCTCGTTGTTGATGATATATGTGATACAGGCGATACTATGAAAGAGATTACTACTCGGTTAGGGTTAGGTGCTATTAATTATACTACAGCATGCATTTATACTAAAGAAAAACATACTGATCAGTTAGATCATTATGGAATGGTAGTACCAGATAATAAGTGGATTGTTTTTCCGTGGGAGTAGATTAAAATATAAACGATGGCTAGCAGAAAGATTACATGTTTAATTACTGGGAAAAGCTATACGTATGGTCAAGATTACTATGATAAAAAGGTAGCTGACTACGTTGATGAAGCTAACTTAAAAAAATATTTTATAACTCAGAAAGCAAAGAACTATTTAAATAAAGGATACTCTATTCAAGAGATAAGAAATATATTAAATGTTAATACAGAAGGTTTACCTGAGTCGGATTCTCCACAGGTAGCGGAACTTATTGAATTCCATAAAGTTCAAGCATCACAAACTGCTAAAAAGATTTCAAATACTTTGAACTTTGCTACACATAAATCTGATCCTGAGGTATCTACTTTCATAAATAATATCAGAAACTATGAACAAGACTAAACAATTTATCGCGCAGCAGGGCTCAAATAGTACAGTAAAAATATTTGAAGCAGGATCAGGACAATTATATAGAGTTATTACTGTAGGCGGTAATATTGTTTCACAACCATATATGGCAGGTAATCTTATGACAGTTACTGTAGAGAGTGCTAATGGTAAGAAACAAGTAAAAACATTTTCTCTCCCTGGTGGTGGTCTTAAGACAACAGTACCCGTTTAACCTTCAATACATAGAAATAAGGAATGGACGGGAGTACTATATTTACAGAGCAAGTATCAAGAAAACCAAATCGCTACCCATGGACAGAACAGTTCATAGAAGCAATGCATAATGGATTTTGGACTGATAAAGAATTTTCATTTAAATCAGATATTCAACAATTTAAAGTTGAACTTTCAGATCAAGAGAGAGAAATTATTGTACGAACTTTATCTGCTATTGGTCAGATTGAGGTAGCAGTAAAGACGTTTTGGGCTAAGTTGGGTGAGAATTTACCTCACCCTTCTTTATCTGATCTCGGCTATGTAATGGCTAATGTTGAAGTTATACATAATAACGCATACGAAAGACTTATTAGTATACTTGGATTAGAAGATATTTTTGAAGAAAATCTTAAGTTAGAATGGATACAAGGAAGAGTAAATTATTTACGAAAGTATACTCATAAATTTTATAAAAATAGTAAAAAGCAATACTTATACGCTCTTATTTTGTTTACTCTTTTTGTAGAAAATGTATCTTTATTTTCACAGTTTTATATTATTAATTGGTTTGCTAGAAATAAAAATGTTCTTAAAGACACAGACCAACAAGTAAAGTATACGAGAAACGAAGAGAATATTCACGCACTAGTAGGTATAAAAATTATTAACACAATAAGAGAAGAGAGCCCGGAGTTATTTGACGATGAGCTTGAAGAGAGAATTCTTCACGAAGCAGAAGAGGCTCTAGAGGCGGAAAGCAAGATAGTCGATTGGATGGTAAATGGTTATCAGGAATCAGGATTGAATGCGACTCTTTTAAAAGGCTTCATAAAAAATCGGATTATTAGTTCACTTGATCAAATAGGATTTAAAGCACCGTTTGATATTGATAATGATGCTTTAGAGGCTACAATGTGGTTTGAAGAGGAGTTGATGGGTAATAATATGGCAGATTTCTTCCATACTAGACCTACAGAATACTCTAAGAAAAACCAATCATTTGATGAAGAGGACTTATTTTAAATATGAAAAATTATAGCTGGCTAAACGCTGATTCGAGAAAATTTCTTAAACGAGGTTATTTAGAAGGAGATGAAACTGCAGAAGAAAGAATAGAAACTATAGCAAAAACAGCAGAAAAGTATCTCGGTATAAAGGGGTTCGCTGATAAGTTTACAGACTATATGTCGAAGGGATATTATTCCCTCTCTTCTCCTATATGGTCTAATTTTGGTAAAGGGAGAGGTTTACCTATTTCGTGTTTTGGTAGTTTTATTCCCGACGATATGGAGAAGATTTTAACAAAAGTATCAGAGGTTGGTACTATGTCTAAGGTCGGTGGTGGAACTTCAGCTTACTTTGGTGCTGTTAGGCATAGAGGAGCTCCTATTTCATCAGGAGGGGCTGCAACCGGTGTACATCATCAGTTAACAGTATTTGACGCTCTTATAAATTATGTATCACAGAGTAACGTTAGACGTGGTTCTTTTGCAGCATACCTACCGGTAGATCATCCAGACATTGAAGAATTTATGAGAATAAGATCGGAAGGAGATCCTATTCAGGATTTATCTTTTGGCGTTTGTATTACCGATGAGTGGATGCAAGACGTGGTGGATGGTGATAAGGTTAAACGTAAGCTTTGGGCTAGTATTATTAAGAAAAGGTATGAGACTGGTTATCCTTATATCTTTTGGACAGATACTGCTAATAATAACGCGCCACAGGTTTATAAAGATAAAGGTAAAAAAATACATGCAAGTAATCTTTGTACAGAAATATTTTTATCTACAGATGAAGATGAATCATTTGTATGTGATTTATCTTCAATTAATTTAGCAAAATGGGATGAGTTAAAAGAGACTGATGCAGTAGAAACATTAGTTTATTTTCTTGACGCTGTAATGTCAGAATTTATTAAAAAGACAGAAGGTGTTAAGTATATGGAAGCGCCGCATAACTTTGCAGTAAGACAAAGAGCGTTAGGTGTTGGTGTTTTAGGCTGGCATTCATACCTACAATCTAAAATGATTGCTTTTGAGTCGTTAATGGCAAAAGGTATCAATCAAGAAATATTCGTGCTTATGAAAGAGCGTTGTGATAAAGCTACTGCAGAGTTAGCTGAGCAGTTTGGTGAGCCTGAGCTTTGCAAAGGTTATGGTATTAGAAATGCTACTACTATGGCTATTGCTCCGACAACGAGCAGCTCTTTTATCTTAGGCCAAATATCTCCTTCTATTGAACCTTTAAACTCAAACTACTTTGTAAAGGATTTAGCAAAAGGAAAATTTACTTTTCGTAACCCACACTTAGTAAAGCTTCTAAAGGAAAAGGATAAAGATACTCCTACTACTTGGAAAAGTATTTTAACGCATGGTGGGAGTGTACAACATTTAAAATTTTTATCTGAAGAAGAAAAAGATGTGTTTAAAACTTTTGGAGAGATATCTCAGAAAGAGATTATTATTCAAGCTGCAATGAGACAAAAATATATTGACCAAGGTCAGTCACTTAATGTAATGATACCACCAGAGACAAGACCAAAAGAGGTTAATGAATTATTAATTTACGCCTGGCAAAGTGGCATTAAGTCGTTATACTATCAAAGAAGCGCCAACCCGGCACAAGAGCTAGCAAGAAATATTCTTAATTGCGCATCCTGCCAAGGCTAATATTATGAAATGGAAATATTTAAACCAAGAACAACAATGTGAAGAGCAGCAAGAGCAGCCTAGCCCACAATATATTATTAATGCTGCACCAGCGTCATCAGGAGCAGTAACCCGAATTGTGGAAAACAATATATACTTTTATGGTGATATTACTGAAGCAAACGCTTTAGAATTAAACACTGCTCTATATGAGCTTGATAAAAAGCTTTCAATTACAAATGTATTCCTAGATATTAACCCTGTTATTAAGCTTCATATTAACTCTTATGGTGGTTCACTTTTTGCGGGATTAGCAACAGTAGATGTTATACGTAACTTAAAATGTGAAGTTCATTCTATTATTGAAGGGGCCGCGGCCTCTGCTGCAACAATTATTTCTGTAGCTTGTACCAAGCGATTTATGGGTAAGTATTCAAAGATGCTAATTCACCAACTCAGCGCTGGGTCTTATGGCAAATACAACGAGCTTGAGGATGATATGGAAAACAATAAACACTTAATGAATACAATTAAAGAGATTTATAAAGTATATACTAATGTACCTATGAAAAAGTTAAACGAGATCTTACAGCACGATCTTTGGTTTGATAGCAAGACATGTTTGGAATTAGGTCTTGTTGACGAAATTAAATAATATTAAAAGTCTTCCTCCCCGGACTGAATTCGATCAATAAGGCCCGGTTCATTTTCAGGTAAAGCTCCATCTTTGGGTACATCTGGCGGCTCTGGTAATATTACACCATCAGTTTCAAGTCTTGTTCTATCATGTGGATCAAGAAATGCATTATCAACTGTTAATGCTCTAGGTGGCTGAGGCGTATTTGTAGGTTGTTTCTTTTCATGTACTACTGCTTGTGCAGCTGATTGATAGCCATTAATGTTAATACCTTCACCTTGTGCTATTTCTCTAAGACTAACATTACTATCAGTTAGTCTTAAGGGTAAATTCTTAAAGTGATGGCTATGTGGATAAGCTTCTACTTTATTATCATTACTATCTTCTTTAAGTGTAATTGTTGCCTCTGTTTTTCCGGAAAAAAGATCCTCTAATTGTGAAAAGCCTTTGATAGTAGCTTTAAAACTAAGGCCCTTAAGCAGCTTTGAAAATACTATTGTTTCTTCTGTTTGCTGTACCTCAGCAGGTGCTGTGACATGATGTAAGTATGTTTCACCTTCTGTATATGTTGAACCACCAATGATCGCATTATTCTTTACACCTAAACCAGGCTCAACTAAAATTTGTCTATTTGATCTTAAAGCAATACTTTTTGCAGATTGCAGCTCAACAATATTTTCGCTTGATATATTTACACCGGCCGCTGATTGTAAATTAATTTTATGAGCCGACATCTTTAAAGTTGTACCACCTATCTCAACAGGACCACTAGTTTTAAGCTGTATACCACCAGAACCAACAACTACATCATATTTATTACCTACATTTAAGGTGTAATTACCTACAGGAAAAGCACTAGAATTATCTACCTCCTCAACATGTGGTACACTATCTACATTTACATATGATGTTTCTACACCAACATTAACCTCTGATGGCTGTGATCTCCCTTCTGGATCTATTCGGACTGAGGGGTAATCATTTGTAGCAGCACCGACAACTTCAAGTTTATTTCTATAAGTAAACTCTTCTTCATCACCACCATTACCCATTCTTTGTTCAACGGGATTAAGTTCTTCTTGTAACGCTATAAGATCCTCAGGTATACTTTCCTTATCCGGGTTAATTGACCATTCACCTTCCTCGGTAGCTGCATTTAACCCCGGTCCATATTTTACAACACCGTCAGCATTCGAAGCATATCCTCCAGGACCTGAACCTGTATCGATATCAACTAACGATGGATTTACACCTAGTAGAACACCTGGATTAACTATCGGGGAAACAGGAGCATAATCTGTAACATCATCTGTTCCGTCGTCAACAATAGGTGTTAACCCATAACCCGGATAAGCATCATTTATAACATAATGTTCCTGTCTCTCAGTTGAGTTTGGAGCTCTGCCACCAGATTGTGGTGTATCTACTCCATTTGGATAACTCTTACCTCCTCTTAAAATATCAAATTGAGAATTTTTTTCAGCTATCGGTCTATATAATTCTTTCCATTCTTCAACAGCATCAATTTCATCTTGATCATTAAAGCCTTTATATTTGTATGTATTTTCAACTACTCTCTCAATATAGTCTTTACCGGTATAAACATTTTTATCATTTAATACTGTTTCAAAACTATCATTGTTAACCTTAACTTGTTTATTATTAGCTGCAAGCTCACTGTTAACCATATTATTAAGCTTAACATTTGAGCCAGAGAAATGAGATATATTTACAGCTTCTCTATCTGTAGAGTTGTTTATCTCAATTGCCCCGCCTCGTTGATTCCAGACAAATTTATTCTTATAGTCTTGTTCTGATGCTTCTTGTCTACTCATTAAGATGTTGCTGGTTTGTTTTCAAATTCATCTGGATAATCTTGACTTGGAGCTGGCCCTTGACCTGTTGAAGGTGCATCTGCAAATATAGGACCTGTTTCTCTATAACTCATTCTTCCTCCAAAATACACAGGAAAGTTTAAATCACCTCGGTAATGAAAAATCCATACTTGAGCACCCACTCTAGGTACACTAAAATTACCCGCGGGAGCATTTGTATAATTAATTGGTTGAAAATCTTGCCCGTAAGGATTGTTATTAACAGTATAATTGTTAGTTGGATTTGTATAAGCATCTCCAACGTTTGTCTCAACATTTTCATATGCAAATGCCGGGGCAAAAGATCCTTCTTCGATTGTAGGTGGTTTAGTATCGTTTGTTTGAAATCCTTCTTTATAATTAGTATCAGAAGCTATACCAATTTCTCCTGGTCCATTATAGCGCATCGGTCCAAATTCACCTAGAATAGGAATAACAGGCTCTGCCCAAGGTATAAATTGAGCCATATCTTCAAAAATTTTAGTATCTGACCAGTTATCAGATGGATTATTTACACCAGGAAAGCGCACGTTTATTTCATCATCCGCGAACGCTTGAAGCCAGTTCTCTAAAGGTTGGTTTGATACTTCTGGTATATATACCTTCACACGAAGCAATTGTTCAGGGTCATTATTTTTTACAACAATACCCTTAAAAAACGATTGATCGTCTCTTTTATATTCGTTCCCTTGATTGGAGCCTCTTACGTAAACACTCACAACTATATTTAATCGTTGAATCTTTAACTCAAGCACCTATAATAAGGTATGCTAGTAAGTCATGAATCTCCTATATCAATGTTAGATGAATCACGTAATTATAATGATTATGATTACGCTCTTGTACATTTGTTTGAAACAGAGCCTGAATATTATAACTTTTTTAAAGTATCTAAAACTTTAGGTAGAGAGGTTCTTTTAGATAATTCTATCTTTGAATTAGGTCATGCGTTTGATCCTATTCTATTTGCTAAGTATGTTTTTGAGTTAAAGCCTACATACTATGTTGTACCTGATGTATTAGAAGATAGTCAACAAACTTGCTCTTCATTTAATAAGTTTACTTTAAATTATCCTGATTTACCTGGCTTGAAGATAGGTGTTGTACAAGGTAAAACGTATCAAGAGTTGGTAGAGTGCTATAAGTATATGGCTACTCATGCTGACTATATTGCTATTTCTTTTGATTACTCTTGGTACGAAACTATTACCTTTTCTAAGGTAGGTTGTAAATTACAACAGCAAATGAAAGGTAGAAGGCGTCTGATTAAAATGCTTATTGATGATGGAATATGGGATCATAGTAAACCGCATCATTTGCTAGGTTGTTCTTTAGCACAAGAGTTTAAAGACTATAAATTTATTAGCAGTATTAGGTCTGTAGATACTTCAAATCCTGTAGTAGCTGGTATCGTTGGTAAAAGATACTATAAGGGTATTGGATTACTCGATAAACCTAAAACGCTTTTAGCTGATCTTATTAACTCTAATGTAGATGAAGAGCAAGAGAGAGATATTGTCTATAATGTAGATGAGTTCAAAAACCTGCTTAGATCATAAATATATTAAGTGAAAGATAGTCACCAGACGATTATAACACGTGCAAACGATAGAGAGTTTTTTCCTCTTGTAAATAATCCAATTAAGCGAATTTTATTATATGCTTTGGTGTGGATAGCCGGAACTGCTCTAATGGTTGGCCCTGCTTGGGCTCTTGCTTCATTTATTATTTCGAAGTAGCTCTATAAATTGTATCCCAGCCTTTACCAGGTCTATTAACTTTGAGAGTTTCTATTCTTTCTCTCATCATTTCATAATATCCCTTTAACTCAGGATATGTAATTTGGTTTAAATCAATCATTTTAAGAGCTCTGTTCCAATGTTGTTTTCTATAGAAAGATAAAAACGTCTCATGGTGTTTAACGTCACCTCCATTCGCACAACGCGAGGTATCATCTAGTATAGTAAATATTCTAACTCCTTCCTTTTTACCTTTTACTGCTATTTTATCTAATTCTACAAAGTTAAATCGCTCCTCTATACCTTTTGTAGTTTCTTCTCCTACAATAATACCTACTCTATATTCTTTTGTTTGTCCTTCTAATCTTGAGGATAAGTTTACAGCATCCCCTAAACAAGTATAATCAAAACGTTGATCAGATCCCATATTACCAACAACAACGTCTCCTGTATTAATACCAACACCTATTTTAAGTTCTTCTAAACCTTCACTCATAACTTCATTATTAAGTTTAGCTAATAAATGAAACATTTTTCTACCACAGTGTATAGCTTTTTCTCTATGATCTTTAACATCTAAGGGAGCATTCCAAAAAGCCATTAATGCATCACCAATAAACTTATCTACTGTACCATTATGATCTATAACACACCCAGTCATAGGAGTTAAATATCTGTTAACTAATTCTGTTAATCCTTGAGGGTTAGTTTTAAAGTGCTCGCTTATAGAAGTGAAGCCTCTTAAATCACTAAACAGTATAGACAACTCTCTGGTGTCTCCTCCCAACTTTAATAACGAAGGATCTTTTTGTAGTAATTTAACTATAGGAGGAGCGAGATAATGTTCAAACTGTTTCTTTATTTGTAATTTAGATTTACTCTCGTTTATAAATCTAATAAAGGTTGCACATGCCCAGGTAACAAATATACAAGCAAAAGGCCAAGTATAATCGATTAACCAACCATTCTTATCATATAACATGTTACCGATAAATGGTCCTGCAGCTAAAGATGCAAGTATCAATACTAAGCTAAACTTATAGGATAACCAAAGAGCCCCAATGATGAGAAGGGAGCAGAATGATGCTGTAATAATTACTTCTAATATAGTCGATTCTGTAGGTCTTTGTAATCTCGACTCATCAATTAACATTTGTAAAGCTTGACTAGTTATTTCATGGCCATAACTGATTCCTGTTGGTGTAGCTACTGTATTAGCTAAACCTTCCCCTGTTAATCCTATAACAGCAATTTTATCTTTTACTACTGACCAATCAGCTTCGTTAAAAGATACTTTATTAAAATTATATTTAAAATTAAGCCAAACTCTAGAATTTTCATCTGTAGTTATAGGATCAAATCCTGGTACTCTTATAGCTTCAACGCCGCCTAATCCGACTTTAGCTTGATAAGATTGCTCACCGGAAAATAATCTTATAACTTCTAAAGGTATTGTAGGGTATGCTTCACCTTTAATTTGTATAACTAATGGCATTCTTCTTACAACTCCATCTAACTCTGGTGCCGTTAATATCATACCTACACCAGCAGCTACTTCACCCAACTCCTTTACAGGTCCTATAGCTTCAGGATAATCATAAAGCCAGTCCCCTAATGGTTCACCTATAGTAGCTAGCCCCCTTGGGACAGGTTCTCCTTTCCCTTTCGTACTGGCTGATTGACCTATAATAACTGGAGCCTCGCTTAATAAATTTACTAGATCTTCATCGCCGCCAAGTCTATCTTTTTCTGCAAATAATATAGGTACAACTACTAATTGAGCTCCGCTTTCGAAAGCTTTAGTTATACCACTAGCAATTAATCTTCTATCCCAAGGCCATTGACCATATTCATCTAGACTATTTTCATCTATTTCAACTATAGCTATATTTTCAGATATAACTTTCTCTTGTTTGTTTTGATAATAATCAATACCTTTAAGACGGGCTGTTTCTACAAAAAAAGGATCAAAAATTCTCAGTAGTACCATGGCTGTGGTAATTACTAAACAAATAGCATATGCGTTTATGTTAAAAAATTTCATTGTTGTTTTATATTAAAAAGAACATTATTACCGGAATTCATTTTTGCATTAATAATACTACCACTATTATCATAATTTACAGTAACGTTAGCACCATCTTGTACTATTAAAGATATCAAATTATCTTTATCTTTCGAAAAGAAAACATATCTACCATCATCCATCTTTAAGAATGTATTCATTATTTGTTTTTCTTTTCTCTTTATTTCTATATCCTCTAACTTTTGTTTATCATTGTTATCTTCAGCATTATTATCCTTTTCTAAATCGTCTTTATCCTTTTTTTCTTCTTTAACTGCAGGCCCGTCTTGCTTTATAACTTGCGGTGGTGTAGGAGCTGCAATTGCTGATGTTACTGTAGTAGCTTCATATGCTTTGTTTAACGTTACAGTACCTCCGAGAGTTGATACATCTATAGAACCTACATATGATTTACCGGCATCGTCTGTTGATGGTAACAATAAAAAACTACTCGCACCGTCTTCTTGAACATTCATCGTAAAGTCAGTACCCCTTACAGATACAGAAGCAGTTGGAGATTTTATCTTTACATTTTGTCTAGAATTTTTTGCTATTTTTCCTGAAGAGTATCTAATAGTACCAAGTGCGGCTTTAAGAGAGAGTTTACCGGTTTTCTTTTCTGGGTTATAAACAAACTCATCAATTAGAAGTTTAGAGTACTCAGTAACACTTACTTTAGTATCATCAACAAATTTAATATTTGTTCTACCTTTTAGAGTCTCTATTAGATCTCTCATTTCAACTGGAGTATTAACTTCAGTTAAAATTTTATCACCCTTTCTGGTAATTCTAGCTGCTTTAGTCTGTGATGTTACATTTCCTATTTCCGCATAAACCGAAACAGATAATATATTAAGGATTAATACCACCAGGGCCACCTTGCGGAGGACCATCTGGATTGGAGAAATCATTAACTGGTGTAACCCCATTACCAGTTTGTTCTGGCATAAATGTTGGATCAAAGCCGCCATCGGTTTGGAATATTTGGTAGTTGTTTTCATTTCCAAGAATTGAAAGTTCAATAAACTGACTTTCAGAACCTACTTGAGATATCAATAAATTATTACTACTTCCGAAAACATCAACTAGTTGGGAGTGACCAATTAGTCCTCCGTGACCTTCTTGATAAGAGCTAATTGTGTTTAAAGAACCTCCGATAAAATAATCTGTAAACGTATATGATGTATCAAACAATAATAACTCAATATCGTTAGTTGATCCTTCAACATTTAAATTTATTAAACCATTATTAACAGTCGCTTTTTGTGTATCTTCTTGATTACCAGCAATAAGAATATTATTAGAATCACCTGCAACAAATGCATTTACAGTATTTTGATCACCTTCTAACGCTAGGATAAATTCATTAGCATCACCTTCAACTTGAAGATTTACCTCTTCTTCGTTACCGATTGAATCAATATCAACCAAGTTTTCATTACCAATAGTAGCTACGTTAAATACTACTTCCTCACCTTCAACACGCGAACGATTTGTACCTTCACCTAACTTGTTAGCTGACCCTATCTGCGAAATGTTAAAAACACCAGCACTTCCTATTTGATCTAAGTAAATCTCATTAGAAGAAAATAGTAAACCTGTCGATAGTAACAGAGCTGTTAAAATAGATTTTATATTCATAAAAATATTTATGTAAAATCTACCTTTTTATTCCACTTAATATAGACTTATCTTTCTTTGAATTAATGGTTGTTTTTTCCTTTTTTGGCTGAGGATCTGGTGATGGTTTTTCTTTTTTAGGTTGTTTTTTAAATTTCCACATTTTTTTCTTTTCACCCTTCTCAATAAGCTCAATAATAGCTAAGTCTATTGCTGCTCTAGTTGCTACTGATACGAGTTCATTTTTCGCGAAACCAATTTCAATTTCTAGTGGATCTAGAGCATCATTTACAAATTTAAAAACATCTGAGCCTACAGCGGTTGAATAGATAGTCTTTGATACAGTAGAAGATAAAAGTATCTCACTTGTTAAAGTACTTACAAATCTTAAAGAAACAGTTACAACATCCTTCCTATGTTGTTCATGAGCTCCAATACCTAAGTAAGCAGCTCCAATACCTCCGGAAACCTCATTTGTATCATAACTAATAATTCCTCCATGTATAAGTAACCCAGCAAATAATAAAGGTTTCAATCCCGTGTCATCATCATCTGTAAAATCTTCTCTAGTTTGTTGTACTAGAGCTCTTTCTCTCATTACCGTATCTAGCTCACCTCTTTCCAAAACTTTAAACCACCCATTCGAGTCTAATAACGATTCGATTAACCAGGCTTCTCCACCTTGGGTTACTGCAGAGGAAAAACTAGCATAATTATCTACTGATTTTCTAGCACCTGTTAGATCCTTAAAACTATTAACACCTACATAGATAGGCTCACCATCTAATTCTGGAATTTTACTTAGCCTTTCAAGTAAAGGAGTAGGTGCAACAATAGGTGGTTTATTAGATCCAGTATCTTGAAAACTTGCACAACCACTTAAGAGAAATGTAATGCCTATAAGGCTATTCAGTAGAAGTTTGTTCATTAGTCAAAGGCTCGGGTAAGAGGAGCGATCCAATCGGAATTAAGATAGTAGTTAGATCACCGTCAGTATCTGCAACTGTTAAGTTAATTTGATCAGCTAATCTATACCATGAAATAGTATTACCATCTAAGTCGAATGACCCTGAATCGGAGCCTGTGTCGGCAAATAGCTGCTCTGTTACTTGCTTCGAAAGCTCTGAATATATTCGTGACTGTAAGTTAGTCATAAAGACATTCAAAGGCGTTCTCTGCGCAGCTAAGTTTGCTTGAATTTCTAAAGATTTTATTTCATCCTTAATAATTTTTTTCCTAGCTGCTGAAATATTCTCTAGATTTATTTTATGCGCGCTATAGCCAACACCATTAAAAGAAGGCGATTTAAACCTAAACTTTAATTCGTCAGCTAAGGCACTACTACAGAAAAGTAATAATAACCAAAAATACTTCATAACCATATTTACCCCTATTAATATATAATGCTAGAGCTTAGTATCCAAAATACGTTTATTTCTTTTTTTATTTTCTCTCCTCTCTTCTTGCTCCTTTTGTTCCTTTTCTTGGAGAATCATCTGTATTTTTGTGTTAAGTCTGATCATATCATTATCTAACATTCTTATCCTATCAATAAGACCTATTAATGTACCGGTAGATTCATCTAATACAGGTTTTATTTCCTTTACAACCCAGTTCCAAGTATAATACACAAAATACCCTAAACCGAAAGCTGCTATAATAGGAAATCCAAAATCATTAATTGCCTGTACTAATTCATCACCCATTAGTCTTTTCTCGCATCCTCCTTCCCTTCGTTCGCTGCTAATCTATCTAAGTTCGGATGTTTATTGAAAGCATAAGAGACTAATGTATCAATTTTTACGATATCATTATTCATAGTCTGTACTCTATTTTCCAGTGACTTTATCATACCACCAAGACCTTTTACAGCACCGGTTATTTCACTAAGTATAAATTTTAGAATAATAAATACAAAAGTACCACATACAATAGCACCGGCTATCGGAAATCCCACATCAGTAACCAGTTTTAAAAAATCTTCCACTAAATTATTTATTATAACACTTGAAAAATAGGGTCCTGGTTATAAAATATAAATAATGCTCCAACTGATACTCCATTTAATTGGCGACTATCTCCTTCAGAGCGATTGGATGGCACTCAATAAGACGAAATGTAGTAAAGCGGCTGCAGCGCACGCGCTTACATATTCGTTACCTTTTCTTATTCTTGAACCATCATTAGTAGCTTTTTTAGTAATTTGCATAACTCATTTCTTTATCGATAGATTTAGACTGGCTAGGTATGTAGTATTTGCAAAAAGTCGCCTTGGTCCAAAGAGGTATTGGCATAAATGGGAGGATTGTAAAGAAACTGGGTATCATAAAGATGTACCACAATGGCTCTCTTTATGGTTATTAGTAGCGTGTGACAATACTATACACTTGCTTATTAACTGGACGGCATTATCATATCTATGATGAAGTTTAAAAATTGGATTGCTTTATTTTCTCAGACGGGTCGAGAAATTATTGATATAACAAAACGAGTAGATAGAGTACCTGATCTTATTATTTCGAATAATAACTCGGGTAATATTGAGAATTATGTTGATGGAGTAGAATATCGATGGTTAACTACGAGTGAAGAATATACAACGTTAGATATATTAGATGAGGTTGTTGATGATCCAGAAAATACCTTAATTACTTTAAACGGGTGGTTGAGAATTGTACCTCCAGATAAATGCACGAAATATAATATTTACAACGGCCATCCTGGTCTTATAACTAAATACCCCGAGCTAAAAGGACATAATCCACAATGGAGAGCATGGAAAAATATTCATAAGTACGATACTGTAGGCAGCGTTGTACATAAAGTTGTTGAAGAGGTGGATGCTGGGGAGATAGCTACCGAATCTGAAGTATCATCTGCTAACATATCAACGTTATTTGAAATGTTTGATGCACTAAGAGCTACCTCTCTAAAAACGTGGGATAGTTTTCTAAAGGAACATTTATATAATAAGGTATGATATTTTCGTTTACTGGCGCGCAATGTACGGGTAAAACTACTCTACTCAAGCATTTGTATAAAGAAAATGGCGATTATCCGTTTGTGTTTGTTCCTGAGGTTACTAGGTTAGTTAAAAGGGAATATAATATGCCTATTAACGAAAGCGGAGACGATCTGACTCAAATGCTTATTATGACTGAGCATGTTAGAAATATTTTTAGAGATCGCGCTGATCATATTGTAAGAGGTGTTCATCAAATACTTGATCGATGCGCATTAGATGGTATAGTTTATAGTCATTATCTTTTAGATAATAAAAAAATTGGTAGAGCTACTTTTGATGCTTGTGAGCTTATCTATAAAAAGATTATAAACAAATATGATGTTATTTTTTATACTAGTCATGAGGATGTTGAGCTAGTAGACGATGGGGAAAGAAGTGTTGATAAGATCTTTCGTGAAGATATTATTGGTCTCTTTGATATGTATATGCAATATAATATTATCGAAAAAGGTCCTCGTGTAGTGCATTTAGAAGGTACAGTAAAAGAGAGGTTAAAGACTATTAAGTCGACTCTTGATAAACTTAATATAGCAATTAAAATTTAATATGGTAAAACTTGATAACAGCAATATTAGTAAGCATCTTGGACAGACGTCTAAGTATAAATCGAAGTATGATGCCTCTCTTTTAGTTAGAGAGCCTCGTCAATCTAATAGAACGCATCTTGGTATTAAAGATGATAATTTACCTTTTTTGGGTAACGATACTTGGAATGCGTATGAAATTTCCGCTTTGACTGTTAATGGTCTTCCTGTTGTTGGTGTTGCTAAAATTGTTTACCCTTGCAGTAGTAAATATATTGTTGAGTCTAAGTCTATTAAATTATACTTCAACTCCTTTAATATGACTCGTTTAGGTGAGACAACTGAAGAAGTTCTTAAAAATATTAGCGATATTGCTTCTCAAGATCTAAGTAACCTACTTGAGACAAAGGTTCAAGTTAAGGTACATACTAATGCTTATGTATTATCTGATACTAATATTTTTACTGCTAAAAAAGAATGGATGCATGGGGAAGATTGTACGCCTAGCTATATAACTCTTGAAGATGATTATCCTATTGAAGATATTGAATTTACTGTATATGCTGAAGATCCTGACCTTCTAAAAGAAATTGAAGATGCTCCTTCGGAAAAAGTCTATTACCATAGTGCTTTGCTAAAGTCAAACTGCAGGGTAACATCACAGCCTGATTGGGGTGATGTTTATATCTATATGAAAGGTAAAAATACTGTAGATCCTATTTCTTTGTTGCAGTATATTGTATCTTTTAGAGATGAATGTCATTTTCATGAAGAAATTTGCGAAGCTATCTATAAAAGACTAATGGATACTATTGGTCCTGATGAGCTAGCTGTTCGTTGCTTGTATGCTCGTAGAGGTGGTATTGATATTAACCCTGAACGTGTATCTCATGAAAGGCTTCTACATCATACTCTAAGTCAAGTTGATGTACCTCATGTTAAGACTCCGAAGCAATAATGAGCAAAATACATGTTATATCACCTGGGCGTAATCCCGGTCCGTTTCTTTTAAATTGTATTGATAGCATTGAAAGGCAAACGTTGCAGCCAGACAGTCATATAATTGTAGATGATATGTCTGATCAAGAGACTGTTGATATATTGGATACATGTCAAGGACGTAATTCGTATATTGAAATCGTCCGTAATAAAACACGTAATTATAGATTAAAAAATATCGTCGATCACGCTCGAAGTAAAGATCCTGAGGATATTATATGTGCAGTTGATAGTGATGATTGGTTAGCTAGAAAAGATGCTTTATCAATAATAAAAAATACATATGATAATGATCCAAAGCTAGAATATGTTTATTCTAACTATAGATTATCGAGTAATGATGAACCGGGTATTTCAAAAGCTATCCCATCTAAAGACTGGGACCCGTATAAAGATGATTGGATTACTAGTCATATATCAACTTTTAAAGTAAAAGCGCTTTTATCTATACCTACATGTAATTTTTTAGACTTAAATAATAACTGGTTTCAGATGGGGACTGATCATGCATATATTCTCCCGTTGTTATATTTACTAAGACAAAGAGATGGTGATTATTCAGCAGTTAAACACATCGAGGATATATTATATGTTTACCATTTTTACGGTAATCCGAACATGCCTCGTGTAGGCCCTGTTGCTGATCAACGCGCTAACTTAGCAGTTTCAAGTTCCACATATATTAAGCAGCGGGGATATATTGAAGAATAGATATTCCGATTAAATATGTTTAATGGCTAAGCCTATAAGAACATATGACGGTAAAAGTTATTTTGAAGGAAACGTTGGTTTAGGTATAATACCTAACGAGAGGCTTTCAGTAGCTGGTAATATAGGCGTGTTATCTGGGAGCGTATCTGCAAATAATTTTTTTGGTACTTGGAGTGGAGATATATTATCTAGTTCACAAGTAAATGTTGAGGGTGTTGATATAAAATCAACAGGAATTGAAAAAGGTTTATTTTTAAAAACAACAGGTGACGGTAAGGTAACGTGGGATTCTATAGAAGAAGGGGATGAGTTTACTTTTAATAATGAAGAAATTAATGGAGATCTAATTATTAGGGGGGATATTATTGAATACGCAGCAAATGGCATTGTATTTACAAAAACAAGTGTATTTGCTGGTCCTCTTACTACAGGAGCAAATACAATAGCAACATTTAATAAAAATGACTTTAAAACAGCTAAGTATGTTGTAACTCTTTCAAATAATACACCATCTAGAACAGCTTTTGAAATATTAGTAACGCACGATGGTGTGAGTACAGCTGATGGTACGACATACGGTATAGTTGACGCTCAAGCTACATCACTCTTATCAGATGTGACAGTTAGTGTTGGGTTGGAATTTATCAATCTAGATATAACAACTACAGCTGATTGTAATGTAACAATATATGGTGTTGCGCATTATTAAGTTATTCGATTGAATTAAAGCAACATAAATATAGTTACGGGGGAAAGTGAACTCGTAAATATGGCGCTAAATAAAGATTTTAAGGTAAAGAATGGTGCAACTATCACGCAGGATTTGTCTGTGGGTGGTAATGCTTACTTGAACGCACTTACCGGGACTAATGCGACGTTCACTAAATTAACTGCAACAGAGTTCGAAGCGGCATCTGCTATATTTACGAGAACCATTGTAACGTCAACCTCTGCTTTATCTGTTATTAATAATGGTACAGGTCCAGCATTATATGTAAGACAAAAGGGTGCTAGTCAACCAATTGCAGAGTTTGTTGATCAAGAGGGTGGTGTAATATACTTTGCTGATACTGGAAACTTAGGAATTAACACTAAAGATCCTAATGAAAAGCTTACTGTATCAGGTAATGTAAGCGCAACAAATAATCTTAGCGCATTACGTGTTGCTGTCTGTAATACATCATACGGTGGTTTTATATCTGGTGGTCGTGATCTAGCTGATATATTTGCAACCTCAGCTTGTTCTGGTAGTGTCTGTGGATCTGGAACAACAGGCCGAATAACAAAATGGTCCGGTTCAACAACGTTAACTGATAGTATAGCACGGGAGTCTGGCTCGCAATTTACTATAGACGGTAACTTAAGCGCAACAGGTAATGTAACTATAGCTGGTAATATAAGCGCTTGTGGTGGTCTTAGCGCTACCCAAATGAATAGTTACTTTGGTTGTAACGTTGGTATAGGAGCAAACTCTAATCACCCAGTAACTACACCACCGGCAGCCAAATTGGATATTAGAGGTTCTAGTGATGGACAATTACTCTTGGATACTGATGGGTCAGATGGTTTCATTAAATCAGATTACAACTTAGAACTGTGGGCTGATCATGATGGTGGTAGTTCTTGTAGGTTTGAAAATATTTACTTAAAGACTAATGGTGACAATACCAGGATGACCATAAATGGATCCGGTAACGTCGGTATCGGTACCGGTGAAATTACTGCTGCTGCTAACTCAAATCCAGGTGAAAAACTTACTGTATCTGGTAACATAAGTTCATGCGGTAGTCTTAGTGCTTCTGGTGAAGGTTATAATTATTTGGAGGCAAGGCTTGGTATTAATACACATAAACCGGATCATATGCTTGATGTAGCTGGTAGTATTGGTGTTGGGGCATGCCTTATTCATAACGGTGATGATGATACTTTCATTTATTTTACTGAAGACGATATTAATATTCAAGCCGGTGGTGTTAATTTTATAGACATTACACAGGATACTGCAAGTGAAATTACTTTTAATGAAGCTGGAGCGAATGTAGACTTTAGAGTAGAAGGAACCACAGATAATGGCTTGTTATACACAGATGCTGGAACTGATAAAGTTGGTATAGGTACCAGGACACCAAACGAAAAACTAACTATAAAAGGTAACCTAAGTGCAACAGGCACTCTTAGTGCAGAACGTGTTGCTGCTTGCAATAGTTCTTATGGAGGGTTTATATCTGGTGGGAGAGACCTAGCAGACATCTTTGTAACGGCTTCTGGTAACGTTGATGGTTCCGGAACTGCTAACTTCTTACCCTCATGGTCTGACAGTAATACACTTACTAATAGTATAGCTTGTCAAACTAGTACACAGTTAACAGTTAAAGGTAACTTAAGCGCTTGCGGTGGTCTTAGTGCTACTGAAATGAATAGTTACTTTGGTTGTAAGGTTGGCATTGGTACAAACACGCCAGATTATACACTGGATGTTGCGGGAGATATAGGTGTTGACCAATACATTTATCATAATGGTGATCCTAACACATATATTAATCTTACAAATGATAGACTTAGATTTAATATTGGTGGTATATCATATATAGATTTAAACGATGCTGGTGCTCAGCCACACGATATTACATTCAATGATGGTGGTAATAATGTAGATGTTATTATTAAGGGTACCGGTGCTAATGAAGGTAACCCGCTATTCAAGACTGATGCAAATACAAATAAAGTGGGAATCAACGGTATATCAGTACCAAATGAAGAGCTAACTGTATCAGGTAATATAAGCGCAACAGGCACTCTTAGTGCAGAACGTGTTGCTGTTTGTAATAGTTCTTACGGTGGATTTATATCAGGCGGTAGAGACTTAGCAGATATATTTGCTACATCATCCGGAAATATTGACGGCTCTGGTACTGCTAATTATTTACCTGTTTTTTCTGATTCTAATACTATTGAAAATAGTATAGCTTGTCAAAGTAGTACACAGTTAGATGTAGCAGGTAACTTAAGCGCTTGCGGTGGTCTTAGCGCTACTAAAGGTGTTGGTTATTTTGCTTGTAATGTAGGTATAGGTACAAATAGACCTGAAAGGAAATTTCATGTCAACTCAGGGATTTTTGATGTTGGTATTCGTCTGGAGAGTTCAGACGAATTGGCAAAAATTGAACTAAAAGACAACGGGGGCACAGCTTGGATTGGTAGTAAAAGCGGAGCACTCCATCTACAAGGAGGTGGAAGTGATACCGTTGGATCGCTTGTAGTAAAAGACGGCGACGTCGGCATCGGTACTGAGGTTCCTGGTGAAAAACTTACTGTAGCTGGTAACATAAGTGCTTGTGGTGGTCTTAGCGCTACACAAATGCCGAGTTATTTTGCTTGTAATGTCGGAATTAATACAAACTGGCCTACATCATACTTGCAAGTATCAGCTCTTAAGACAATTGATAGAGATCTACTTGTAATTTGTGGCGGTGGTGCTAGTGGTAACTACGATGGATTGAGAGTAGAGGCTGGAAACGGTACTGATCTATTCAGAGTTAATCAGTTAACATATGATGTGTTAATGCCTTCATCTGGTAAAGTTGGAATCGGTACAACAACGCCAAATGAAAAGCTTACTGTTGCTGGTAATGTTAGTGCATGCGGTGGTCTTAGCGCTACTAAAGGTGTTGGTTATTTTGCTTGTAAAGTCGGTATTGGTACAAATAGACCTTCTGAAAAATTAGAGTTGGGTAATGGAGGAAAGATAGGCTTAAAAGATAGTGCTGGTACATATGATAGTGTTATTTATAATGATGGCACTACTTTCAAAGTAGCTGACGGCGCGGGTAGTTATCATGTTGATAAGATAAATCTACTAGGTCTACTAGATTTAGGTGTTGGACACACTATCAAAGGAATAGATAATTCAATTATAGCGAACAAAGATATTCTAGCACCAAAAGATGGAAGTTTTGGTTTTAGAACTTACGGAGCTACTAATCAATATGATGCGATAAGCTCTCAATTCATTGATAACAACAACAACGCATTATCATTTAATGTAAAATCTGGTGGGACAACATCAGGAGCTGTTCGTATAGACAAAGACGGTAACGTTGGTATAGGTACAACTACACCAAATCAAAAACTAACTGTTGCTGGTAACATAAGCGCTCTTGGTAGTCTTAGCGCTGGTCTTGGAGAGCATGTTGCTGTTTGTAATAGTTCTTATGGAGGATTTATATCAGGCGGTCGCGACTTAGCAGATATATTTGCAACAAGTTCAGGTAACGTTGATGGATCTGGAACCGCTAACTTCTTACCAGTTTGGTCTGATACAGATACAATTTGCAACAGTATAGCTTGTCAGAGTAGTACGCAGTTAGATGTAGCAGGTAACTTAAGCGCGTGCGGTGGTCTTAGCGCTACACAGATGAATAGTTACCTTGCTTGTAGTGTAGGTATTGGTACAAATAGACCTCAAAAGAAAGCGCATATGTGTTTTGCCGGCAATGATGGTCTACGAATTCAATCTACAGATAATCATGCGTTTACTCAAATCATGGCGAATGACAGCTATTCAGCTTATATTCAATTTAGAGATGGGTCTAATAGATATTGGTTAGAAAGTAAGTCTGATGATACTTTGGAGTTTAGACCTAATGCAACGTCTACAGCTGCAAATAAGATTGTTTTTGACGCAACTGGATGTGTTGGTATTGGCAATATAACACCTAATGAAAAACTTACTGTAGCAGGTAACATAAGTGCTTGTGGGGTTCTTAGTGCAGCAGATGCGATTCGAGTACCCGATGATAGTAAAATAACACTAGGTAATATTCAAGATTTACAATTATATCATAATGGTACTGATTCTTATATTGATAATAGAGCTGGTGATTTAATCTTACGCACAGTTAATACTGGTGACGATATATTTGTTAGGGCAATAGATGATGTATATATCCAACCAGGAAATGGTGCATCTGGTATTACAGCTAAAGGTGGTGGAGCGGTAGAACTTTATTATAACGGTGGTAATAAAAAATTAGAGACAACTAATACCGGGGTTACTGTTACCGGTAACATAAGCGCTTGCGGTGGTCTTAGTGCTACCAAAGGTGTTGGTTATTTTGCTTGTAAGGTTGGTATAGGGACAAATAAACCAGAGACCAGTCTCGATATTTACTCTAGCGTAGATCAACAGACTTTTTGTATTGAAGGTTCTAACAGCAGTGTTACCCCAACCGCTAGAATAAGAACGGTATCTACTGGAAGTGTTTTGCTTTTGGAAACTGCCACAGCTTCAGATAGTCGAGACATTTTAAAAGCTAAGAATTCAGCAGGCACAGTTTTAAACCTTCAAGCTGATGGCAAACTCGGCATCGGCACTGAGGTCCCCAATGAAAAGCTTACTGTTGTTGGTAACATAAGCGCTTGCGGGGTTCTTAGTGCATCAGATGCAATACGTGTACCTGATAGTACTTGTATAACATTAGGTAATTCACAAGATTTAAAATTATATCATGATGGTTCTAATTCTTACATTCGAGACGAAAGCGGGACAGGTGATTTAATAGTTAGTACAAATGCGTATAGATTAAAATCAGCAAACAATGGCGAGACAATGATGACTGCCTTTGAGGACGGGGCTGTTAATTTGTATCACAATAACATAACGCGTTTTCGTACAGATGCATCGGGTGTAGACATTGTAGGAGGTTTAAGCGCCTGTAACACACGCAATGGTTTTGTTTCAGCTGGTAGAGACTTAGCAGATATATTTGCAACAAGCTCAGGTAACGTTGATGGCTCTGGTACAGCTTGTTTCTTACCAGTTTGGTCTGATACAGATACAATTGGTAACAGTATAGTTTGTCAACCTAATGCTTGCTTATTAACAGTTAAAGGTAACTTAAGTGCTTGTGGTGGTCTTAGCGCTACCCAAATGAATAGTTACTTTGCTTGCAATGTTGGTATTGGTACATGTAGACCTACTAGTAAATTATTTATTTTAGACGATGATCCAGTTATAACACTAGCAAACAACTGTAACACTGCTTATGGTATAGAGTGGAAAGCTAACTCCGGGTCAACATTTGATGCTTGTATAAAACAAACTCCATCTTCTGGTGAATTCGAATTTAATGTTGGTAGAAACAGTTCATGGGGTGGTGATTTTAAATTTGTAGTTGATACGTTAGATGCATATAAAATAGATAGAACATTACATAGATTTTATACATGTGGTTCTGAGAGGATGCGGATTAATAGCGATGGTAATGTTGGTATTAAAGGAGGGAATCCAGGACAGAGATTAACTGTTGGAGGTAACATAAGTGCTTGTGGTGGTCTTAGCGCTACTAAAGGTGTTGGTTACTTCGCTTGTAAGGTTGGTATTGGTACTAATAGACCCGCTGCTGATTTACACATTAAAGATGCTTCCGGGGATCCAACACAGATACTTCTTGAAGATGCTGATGGTGGTACACAAACAGCTAAAATTGTATTCGACCAAACTGCTCAAAACTCCCTTGTTTTATCTACGCAATATCAAAGTTCAACTGACTTAAACTTAATTCAATTTGCGCCAGCGGATAATGTTGCGATGACAATCCGTGGTGGTACAGGAAGTAATGATGGTAATGTTGGTATAGGTACAACCGCACCAGGAGAAAAACTTACTGTAGCTGGTAACATAAGCGCTTGTGGTGGTCTTAGTGCTACACAAATGCCGAGTTATTTTGCTTGTAGTGTAGGTATTGGTAATAATAGACCGGGCACTTTTGGTAGCGATGGTAACTCACTAGTTGTTGGTAGTGGGTCAGGAGGACAAGGTATAACAATCTTTGCTGAAGATAATAACAATGCTAATTTATATTTTGCTGATGCAACGTCGGGGACCGGTTCATATGTCGGTTATGTACAATATAGGCATTCCGAGAACAAGATGGCGTTCGGTGTATCAGCCGGTAGAAAAATGACCATCGATGGTGGAGGTTGTGTTGGTATCGGTAATACAGCACCAAACCAGAAACTTACAGTATCGGGTAACATAAGCGCTACTGGCTGCCTCCTTTTACCGGATGCCGGTATAATTAAGCTAGGTAACGGTAATGATTTACAACTACAACACGACGGAGCTAACTCTTATATTTCTGAAAATGGTACAGGTGATTTGTATGTAACAACAAACAATGCTAGTGTCTTTATACAGGACTCTAACAGTGCTCGTACTATGATAGCTGCTAAAGGAGGCAGCGGAGAGAAAGTAGAACTATCGCAGGGCGGTACTATAAGACTTGAGACAACAAGTACAGGAACAACAACATGCGGTAGTCAATGTGTTACAAATGATTTAAATGTTGATGGTGATGCTAGCGTACGTAAGCTTACAGTTACACGAGGTGCATCTGTAACTCGTGGTGTTTCTGCAAGTTCTACACATAATGGTTTTGTTTCAGCTGGTCGTGATCTAGCAGACATCTTCGCAACATCATCCGGTAATGTTGATGGTTCTGGTACAGCTAACTTCTTACCAGTTTGGTCTGATACAGATACAATTGGTAACAGTATAGCTTGTCAAAGCTGTACGCAGTTAACAGTTAAAGGTAACTTAAGCGCTTGCGGTGGTCTTAGTGCTACGCAAATGAATAATTACTTTGCTTGTAAAGTTGGTATTGGTACAAATAGACCAGCCTATAATTTACATATTCAAAAATATGATACCACGGGTCCAACTATTGAACTACAAAATTCAGAATATAGTGCTTGGATAAATGCTTGGGGGTCAGGTGCTTCTGCAGGCCGGACATCTCGAATGGAGATTAATGCTGGCTCTACAAATTTTGCAGTAGGTGCTACTACAATAAGATTTCAAACACCTAATGTCGGTGATTCTAATGAAAAAATGCGTATCGACGCAACTGGATGTGTTGGTATTGGTACATGCGCTCCACAGTCACTACTACATGTAGCCGGAGGAGATATAAGAATTGATAATAACCGAAGATATCAAACAGAAACTGCCGGTGGCGGTGTAATTGATGCGGTTAAGATGGATAGTTCTGACAATCTAGTTATAGGTGATTGTAATATCAAGATAGATGTATCTGGTACAACACCTAGAATGACTATAGGTACTGATAGTTGTGCATGCGGTTTTGTTGGTATAGGCAACGATAATACAGGCTGTGTTCTCACACCAAATGAAAGACTTACAGTAGGAGGCAGCGTAAGTGCTTCTGGTAATGGTTATTTTGCTTGTGTTATAGCTGGTGGTTATTTTGAGCAAAAAGCTGCTAATGATACATTAGCTTGCTACCCAACTGGTACATTAGTTGTTATAGGTGAATGTGGTGACTTAATACAGTCAACAAAAGAAAATGATAAAAAAGTATTTGGAGTAACGCAAAATGGTGTGTGTCAACCAATAGTTCTAGGTGCTGAGCCTGTTCTAGTTACTGGAGACATAAAGATTGGTGATTATATAACTACATCCAATAAACCCGGACACGGTAGAAAAACGTGTGAGCCTATTTATGGTTCTGTTATAGCGCAATCTATGGAAGCTGGTGCAGGAAATTCACACTTAGTTAAGGCGATGATTCGCAAAATGTAATTAAATATATATATAAAATGTCAATAAAAATAACATCAACAGGAGGTATAAGCGCGCAACGTGGCCTCAGCTCAACGCTAGTAAATAATTACTTTGCTTGTAGTGTTGGTATTGGTGTAAATAGACCTGTTACACCTCTTCATGTTTGTTTTACCGGCTCTGATGGTCCAAGATTTGAATCTTCTAGCGGTAGTTCTTACATATATTTAAAATCTTCTAGTACTACAAATAATAGTATATTATATTTTGCTGATGCTTCCTCGTTGTTTTCCGGAGCTGTTATATATAACCATCAGTATGATTATATGGCGCTTCGTACTAACGGCGGTGAAAAGGTACGTATAAGAAGTTCTGGAGAAGTTGGTATCGGTAACGATGAAGCAGCACAAAAATTAACAGTATCTGGTAATGTTAGCGCATGCGGAGGTCTTAGCGCTCATTCTCATGTTAACCAAGCTAATTATTTTTCAGGTAACGTAGGTATTGGTACAAACAGACCTGGATACGCTCTTCATATTGACAATGGTGACTTACTAGTATCCATGGATAATGGTGGTTATTTTCAGGCTGATGAATCTGCAGATGCAGTAAAGCATTCAGACAACGTTAAAGCAATGTTTGGAACCGGTAACGATTTACAAATATACCACTGTTCCTCCGGCGAAAATTCTTATATAGATAATTCTACTGGTGATCTATTCATTAGAAATAACAGTAATGATTCAGTCGTTATAGGGCATAATGCCAATAAGGGATTAATGTATGTCCCAGATGGGAGGGTGGAGCTTAGATTTAATGACGCTAAGAAGTTCGAGACAACTAATTCAGGCGTATGTGTTACCGGTGGGTTAAGTGCTTGTAATACCCGTAATGGTATTGTTTCTGCTGGTCGTGATTTAAATACTATATTTTGTACTGTTGGTAACGATTGTGAAGGAACAGTAACAAGCATTACAGCTGGCGACGGTTTAGATGGAGGTACAATAACTTCGTCTGGTACCATAGCTGTTAACTCTACAGTTGTACGTACAACCGGTACACAATCAATTGCTGGTGATAAGACGTTTACAGGTGATACCACCATGACAGGCGATACAACTATGACAGGTAATACTACCATGACAGGTAATTTATCTGTACGTGGTACAGTAACATGTATTGATACAAAAATATGTACAACATCTGCTATTGAAGTTCGAAATTCAGGTACAGGTCCGGCTATTCTCGCAAATCAAACTGGGGCGCAACCAGTAGTAGACTTTCAAGATGATGGTACATCAGCTTTCTATATTGAAAATGGAGGCAATGTTGGTATAGGATGTACGAATCCTTCAGAAAGATTAGAAGTAGCTGGTAATATAGTAGCTAAAGATTGTGGAGTTTTTGCTGGTACTGACGGGAATCATGATGGTTTTATATTTCACGATTTATACACTGCTGGAGGTAACTATTATGGATATAAAGCGTTTCAAGGAGGAAATACAAGATTAAGTATAGTTACAGACGGATCTGAAAGATTAACTACTAATGCTAATGGATGTGTTGGTATAAGTACTACATCTCCTGGTCAAAGACTTACCGTAGCTGGTAACATAAGCGCTTGTGGCGGTCTTAGTGCTCATTCCCACACTAACAAAGCTAATTATTTTTCCGGTAAGGTAGGTATAGGTACTAATAGACCCTTAGGTACAGCGCATATATATACTGCAGATGCAGGCGCAGCTATATGCACTAATAGTAATCACGATGATCTAATAATAGAAAACAATACCAATGCTGGTATTCAAATTTCTGGACCCACAAGCAGTTATCAGTATTTAGCTTTCGGGGACACTGGAAGCGCTAATCAAGGATACGTAAGATATTATCATGACTCTGATAGAATGGATCTACGTGCTGGTGGTAGTGATATATTAAGCTTAGTAGGTGCTAGTGTTGGTGTAAGTACAACAACACCTAATGAAAAATTTACTGTTGCAGGCAGGATAAGCGCTCTTGGTCATATTTGTACAGAAAGAGGTAATATTTGTACTACTTGTTGTCAGGTTTACGGTCATCAAGTAAGAGCAAAGAGCTGTTTAATAGCAACCAAACTAGATGCGCAATGGTGTTCTAATGTTGGAGAAGTGTGCATTACTAGTGGTTGTCGTGGATGTGTACAAATAGGTACATCTAAAGCATTCGGTATGGCAATATCCGCTTCGCCTACCAGAGGGTGCACTGCTGCGGTTGGTATTGGTACAGATCCAACGACTGCAACCTTACATGTAAGTGGAGCTGGATACAGTGGTGGTGTAACAAAGATATGTGTATCACAAGCAGATGATGGAGCTGGGCATCCAGGCGCAGATGCTGTAGTTCAATCTTCCGGGTGGGGTGAAGCTTATGTATGTGTTGGTGGTCATTATATTGCAGCTGTTGCCGGTGGTTTAAGAGTTAATAATAGCAGTTCATTTACAGATTTTACACAGAATGCCTCTTCAAAAATGAGGTTAGATAGTAGTGGTTGTTTAGGTATTGCTACTACAACACCAAACGAGAGGCTAACTGTAAAAGGTAACATAAGCGCATGCGGTACAATTGAAGCATGTGGTAGTATTTGCACTGACGGCTTTCTTTACGCACAGTGTGGAAGATTTTCTAGTGATGTATGCATTGGCGGGGATGCTTTGATTTTTCCTAATGATTCATATACAGCATATATATGCTCTGCAGATCAGTTAGTTATCGACGTGGATTACAATGCCAATGATACTAATAGAGCTTTAATGGTTTGTACCGGAGGTAAGCAAAGAGTACGAATAATCAATCATGGATTAAGTAGTTCTGGTGGTCTTAGTGCTACTGGTTCTTACGGTGCTGTAAACTATTTTGCTGGTAATGTAGGTATAGGAACAAATGCACCAGATTATACATTAGATGTAGCTGGTAATATAGGTGTTGACCAATACATCTACCACAACGGAGATGCTAATACATACATTAATTTTACTGACGACGACATAAACATCCAAGCCGGTGGTGTTAATTTTATAGACCTTACTCAAGATACTGTAAGTGAAATAACTTTTAATGAAGAAGGAGCGAATGTAGACTTCAGAGTAGAAGGAGATACTGAGGCAAATCTGTTATTCACTGATGCATCAACTGATAGAGTTGGTATAGGTACAAACGCGCCAGATTATGCACTAGATGTAGCTGGAAGCATAGGTATGAATCAGTACCTGTATCATAATGGAGACGGTGATACATATCTTCGATATGATACAAATCTCGTTAACTTAGTTGCTGGAGGTAAATCTGCGCTAAAATACGACGCGAGTTCTAGTAAGATTGTTCTTAACAATACCAATGCAGATGTCGATGTTCATATAATGGCAGATGATGGTAATGAGATTCTAGCTACAGATGCAGCAAATAATAGAGTTGGTATTAATACAACAACACCAAATGAAGCACTAACTGTAAAGGGTAACCTAAGTGCATGCGGTACTTTGAGTGCTACAGATATTCTCATTAAAAATGATATTTGCGTTTATGATGATTTAATCGTTGGAACTGGCGGCGGTGGTTCTATAACAGTTTGCGGCGCAGAAGCTAAAATTCAGCTATGTGATACAACAGATACAGACGATATGTTTATGACCTTCGATAACGGAGGTACTTCATATGCTTGTTTAGGTTATTTAGGTAATGCTGATTTTGATATTTGCACAGCCAATAGAGATATTGGTTTATTACCTGGAACCGCAAATGTTGGTATAGGAACTACGAGTCCTGATAATAAACTTGATGTTGAAGCTTCAGATAATTCAACATCCGACACCACTGGAGTCAAAATTACTAATTGCAGCAGCACGACAAACAGCAACGCAGGTATTTTATTTCAAAATTATGACAATAATGGGGCGTGGATTCGTTCAATAAGAACAGGGAGCGCAAACGGTAAACTTTCTTTTGGAACTAATAGTGGCGCAGGAATTGCAGAGTCAAATATTTCTCAAAGAATGGTTATTGATCATAATGGATGTGTCGGTATTAATACAAACATTCCAAACGAAACTCTAACTGTAGTAGGTGATATAAGTGCTACACAATGCTTCCGATTCCCGTGTGGTTTATATCTTAAAGACGGCACAAGTTCTTCTTTTCAAGTTACAAATCCTAATGGGTATCTTCAAATAGGTCCGCAGAACGGAAGTTGGGCCCATTTTGTTACCGATAGAGCTCGATATTATTTTAATCAATGTCTTGTAATTAATGGTGGTGTTGTTCAATCTTATGATGAAGACATGGTTATAGCAGGTAATTATACTGGTACAGCTTGTGATGTTATAATAAAGACAAATAGTACTGATAGAATTCATGTTCAAGCAGATGGAAAAGTTGGTATAGGTGTAGCAGTTCCAAATCAAAAACTTACTGTATGTGGTTCTTTGAGCTCACATAGCAAGTGTGGTGGTTATTGTAGTGATAATAAGACATTTAATACAAAAATAGGTTCTGACGCTTTACTGGATATAACTTCAGGGAGTAAAAATACAGCTTTAGGTTATCAAGCATCAACGAATGCTACAATTGGTACACAGAATGTTACCATAGGTTATAACGCAGCTTTAGCACATACAGAAGGTGAATACAATGTTGTTATAGGTTCACAAGCACATATGTGTAACACAACCTGTGATAATAATACAGCTGTAGGTTATTTAGCAGGACTAAAAAATACTGCTAACAGTAATTCATTCTTCGGAGCATATGCTGCAGCGTGTAACACATCAGGTGTCTATAACACTGCCATTGGTTATGCATCTCAGAATTATGGTAACACCGGTGGAGGTAATACTTCTGTAGGATATACAGCTCTTTATATTAACAATGCCGGTGGTGCCCATAACACAGCTTTAGGTTCTTTTGCTATGTTATGTAATACATCTGGTAGTTGCAATATTGCCGTGGGTACATGTTCTCTCTGCTCTAATACAACCAGTTGTGATAATGTTGCTGTTGGCTTTCGCGCTAATTGTAGTACTACTACAGGAAGCAAAAATGTGGGCGTAGGTTCTCAGCCTCTTATATGTAATGTTGATGGTGCTAAGAATGTTGCTGTGGGTTATCAAAGTATGTATTATAACGTATCTGGTTCTAATAATGTCGCGATAGGTTGTAGAGCATTAATGATGGCACCGGGTGTTGTAAGAGATATAGCCGGGTCATGTAATAATATTGGTATAGGGGAAATGGCTGCCCAAAATTTAGCTACCGGTAATAATAATATAGGTATTGGTTATAAAGCTACCATGGGGTGTTGTGACGGTATATGTGGTAATCATAATATTGGTATAGGTTGTATAGCTAACCAGTGTTTAACTACCGGGACTAGTAACATTGCTATAGGAAATAATGCCGGTGGTGCAACTACTACCGGTAACTATAGTATATCGATAGGATCTTGTGCAGGATCCGGTGTACAGACAGTCGGTTGTAATATTAGTTTAGGTATATGTGCAGGTATGTCTCACACATGTGGTTGTAATAACACTGCGCTAGGCATGCAAGCTTTAAATGCTAATACTACAGGAAATTATAATACCGCAATAGGTATAGAGGCTTTAAAATGTAATACCGGTGGTCATAGTAATATTGGTATAGGTTTTAGAAATTTACGTAATAATACAGGAGGTGGCTATAATACAGCATTAGGTTTTTGTGCTTTGAATGCTAATACTTGTGGTGATTGGAATATTGCTATAGGTCAAAATTCACTAAAAGATAATACAACCGGTAAATCTAATATAGCTCAAGGTTATTATGCAATGTGTAATAATTGCACTGGTTGTTATAATATCGCGTTAGGTCATCAAGCTTTATTTGAGGTAGAGTGTACTAATAATAACATTGGTATAGGTTTTTATGCAGGTCTTGATATTACCGGTAGTGATAATGTTGTTATAGGTGTACAAGCAATGCAAGAGAGTTCCTCCGGTAGTTGTAATGTTGCTATAGGTACCTGCGCTGGTCATAATACCACCGCAACCGGTAGTGTTCATATTGGACACCAGGCTGGATATACAAACACTACTGGTGTAAATGTAGGTGTCGGCCTGCAAGCGCTGTATGCTAATACTGATGGGACCAATAATGTTGCTGTTGGTGTACAAGCTTTACTAAACAATTGTACTGGTTATCAAAACACAGCTATTGGTCATGCCGCCTTACAATGCAATACAACAGGTTTACGTAATACAGGTGTTGGTTGTGGAGCTTTGACTTTAAATACAACTGGTGATTGTAACGTTGCTTTAGGTTGCCAAGCTGGTTATAGTAACCAAACCGGTAACTCTAACGTAGCTATAGGTTCAAAAGCACTGTATAGTAGTACCGTAGGAGACCTGCTAGCTGTAGGATCTTGTGCTGCTACGGCTAATACAACCGGTGTTCGTAATACTGCAGTAGGTAATAAGGCTTTGCAAAGCAATGTATGTAATAATGATAATACAGCTCTCGGTATATGCGCGTTAAATGCAAGTACTTCTAATTCTAATACTGCTATTGGTTCGCGTGCTTTGCAGTTTGCTTCAAGTGGTGACGGTAATAATACTGCTGTTGGGTATGCAGCTTTATATTGTAATACTACTAATGCTTATAATGTTGCTGTAGGTAGTAATGCTCTTTATCAGAGTACCGGTGCACAAAATACCGCTCTTGGTTATGCAGCTTCATATCAGACTACAGATGGTACGTGTAATGTTGCTGTAGGAGCTTTTTCATTATATTGTAATACCGGTGGTGATTACAACGTTGCGGTAGGTCGTACAGCTTTAAGAAATAATACTTGTGATCTAAACGTTGGTATTGGTTATGCTGCAGGTTATAGTGGAGCCACAGCTGACGAAATCGTTGCTGTTGGTGGACAATCTTTATTTACAAATATAACAGGTGATGGTCAAACAGCATTAGGGTATAGAGCTTTGTATGAGAGTAACGCTCCATGTAACACTGCAGTGGGCGCATGTGCGTTAAACCAAAATATGACCGGTAAGAGCAATACAGCTGTAGGGTATAGAGCTCTATGTTGCAATTGCACAACTAATGAAAATACTGCTGTAGGTTCATATGCAATGTCACGTCAGACTGGATTTAGAAACGTTGGTATAGGTTATGGCGCGGGTTGTACTACTAGTGGACATTGCAATATATTTATTGGTTGGGAAACAGGTAGATTTGTATGTGGTGCTTGTAGAATAACTGCAATAGGATACCAAGCTGTAGGGGGATCCGGTTGTAAGACTGGAGGCAATATGGTTGCTGTAGGTTATGCTGCTCTTTGCAATAACACAACAGGAACCGGTGGTACTGCTGTAGGTTATCAAACACTGGAGAAAAATACAACTGGTTCACATAACGTTGGTCTTGGCCAAACGGCACTCTTTAACAACACATGTGGAGGCTGTAATGTTGGTCTTGGCCTCAATGCAGGGTCTAGCAATGTATCAGGTAATTGTAATGTATATATTGGTTCCTGCACTGGAGCAAACTCTAGTACCGGTTCATGTAATACAGCGGTTGGATCAGTTGCTTTAAGATATAATCAAGACGGTGGTTGTAACGTTGCTATTGGTTTAGCTGCCGGAGCATTTGAAAATAATGGAAGTAGTTGCATATGCTCTCCTGATTGTAATACATATTTAGGAGCTTGTACAAGATCTGCAGCTACAGGGGCAACAAACGAAACAGTAATAGGTTACTGCGCTTGTGGTTGCGGTAACAATACAGTTTCTATTGGTAACTGTAACCTTGGAGTTGTTTATATTAACGGAGATCTAAATTTAAAAGATAGTAATTGTTTGAGAATTGGTGATGATGATGATCTGCAAATATGCCATGACGGAAGTAACGGTTATATTGTTAATGGTACTGCTGATTTATATATTTGTAGTACTGGTGATGATGTTGTAGTACAAGGGGCTGATGATGTCGATATAAAAGTACAAGGCGGTGAAATGGCTGCTAAATTTACTGGCAACGGTAGTGTTGATTTATATCACAATAACTCTAAAAAGTTTGTAACTACAAGTGGAGGTTCATGTACTACTGGTACTCATTGCGCGACAACATGTCTAAGATCCCCTGCAGTATGCGGTACTACATCTGTGTGTGGTGGGACAGCTTGTTTTTCTTGTGCCGGTATAGGAACATCAGCTAGTAGCTGTGCTTGCTTGACTATCGGTGGGGCAGGTGCATGCGGATGCGGTTGCGGTACGCCATCTATAATAGCATGTTATGGTGTTAATATATGTGGTACTTTGAGTAAATCATCCGGGTGTTTTGATATTGTGCACCCATTACCAGAGTTGTCTGCTAGTAAGCGGTTATCACACTCATTCGTTGAGGCTCCACAGGCAGACAATATATATAGCGGGGTTGTAGAATTAACTGCTGGTAAAGCTACAGTAAATATCGACAATAAACACGGTATGACCTCGGGTACATTAACCGCATTAAACAGATGTTTTAGAACGTTTACTACAAATGAAACTAACTGGGATCCAGTAAGAGGGTCAGTATCAGGCAACCTACTAACGGTTGAGAGCTGTGTAGCAGATTCCACCGCTACAGTATCATGGATGGTATTAGGGGAGAGACACGATCCTCACATGTATGACAACCCTACTACAGATGAAGACGGTAGAGTACGTGTTGAGTACGACAAGCCAGAAGAATAAACACAGCTATACTATAGCTTTAAACGTATGTTTACTACTGAGAGACTAAGGGAGACACTCTGTATAAAGAAGTCCTTTAGAGGTTTTGGTTATCTAAAACAATTAACGGTAGCCTAAAGCAACTAAACGTCTGATATTAGGTCCTACGTTATCAAAGTTTCTATAATTACCTAAATCATTAACTTTACCTCTTGCTGATAACCCTTTATGACCGGTATAACCATTTCCACTAAATGTAGTATTCTTCATTGACGCGTCTGCTGATAAAGAATAAGCTGCTGTTGAACCATCATGATAAACAATTGCGAGATCCATAGCGCAAGATAAATGCGTTAGAATTGTTGTTGTACGTTGATGAGCGTGGCTATCTTCATGTATAAAACCAGTACTTAGATGAACCTTACGTGTAGAAGTCCCGTTACCGGCGATACCTGCGGCGGATCTTTGCGCGTATGTACCACTGGTATTTTCCATAGATTGTCCACCAGGAAGTGTCCATAAGACTCCTACAGCAGACATTGCTGGTGACCCCGATGTCACGTCTCTACAGCCCCAATGCTGACCAAAACCAGGAGATGAAAGAATTCCAACTATCGCTGATTTTGTATCTGAACGAACCGTTCCTGAGGATAATGTATCAAATCCAGACCGCTTAGCAATATTACCACCAGTACTATTTGGAACCGGTGGTACAAAACTTAAAAGGTTAGGTGGATCAATTTTTGGTTCATGCATACCTCCAGGTCCACGGCCCGGAGAGCCGACGTCAGTATTTGATGCATAAAAGCCATGCTCGTATGAAATGATTGGTGCGTTGTCTTTGGCTGCCATAATAATATTTATTAAAATGTGTCGTTATTTTCGAAAAATAAACATAATTAAGCAAAAAAAAACAGCAGAGCTTTCGCTCTGCTGTTTAGTGATTTGTCTTACGACTGCTGCTTAATCAGCGACGTACTATTAGAAGTACACCGTCTGAGAAGCTGGCGTGAACGCAGTACCAAGTCCCTGAACAATAACGACATGGTAGTAGAGATCCGCTCCGAAGATGTTGTCAACAACACCATAACGAGTAAGCAAGCCAACACGTGGCGCGAAATCGTTAGGACCGATAGTTCTCTGAACCATGACAGGAATGTAAGGACAATAAATGATACCAGTATCGTAGAATTCAGGACCCTTGTAACCAAGAAGTGCATATTCGATAGATGACTGGAGGGCTCCTCCAGATCCATTTGAATATGAACCAGCACTATTAGAAGTGTAGTTAGGGCTATTCTGAAGCTCAGTACGAGTATCACGGTAAACGTTGAATCTTCCACCGACTGAACCAACCTTTGCAATTCCAACAGGCTGTGTGTTTACATCACCTTGTACAGGTACCCACTGGAATTCAGGGAGCATCTCAAGGATGGCGCAAACACGAGGAGTAGCAACAATAAAGTTAGCAGCTCCACGTCTGTTACGGACAGCAATACGATTGGCTTCAATGATAAGACGCTGATAGAAGTCCCTGTTACGCTCGACCATCCAACGACCATCTGCAGAAGCAGGTGACCAGATAGAGAATCCAGCTCCAGATCCGGCTGTAAGAGCAGCCTGAATCATTCTCATGAGCATTTCACGGTCGATCTCAGCTTGAATCTCGTATGACATAGCATTCGTGATCTCAGCATCAATATCGATACCGTTCATGTTCTTAAGGTCTTGCTCAAGCTCGACGGACCAACGTGCGCCAAGGCGGCGTGT
>Ga0208666_1000045_pt1 | contig 50398 bp, 56 predicted proteins | sample 5B_taG_FD_184078 | JGI IMG/M metagenome (GOLD analysis project Ga0208666, IMG submission 184078) | Marine viral communities from the Subarctic Pacific Ocean - 5B_ETSP_OMZ_AT15132_CsCl metaG (SPAdes) (version 2) | ecosystem: Environmental > Aquatic > Marine > Oceanic | place: Pacific Ocean...
ATGTTAAAACCGAAAGTGGATTTACAAGTTTTAAGATATCAGGTAGAGACGATAGTTCTAAGTTGCTAGGAGATACAATAAGTAAAACATTAACACAATTTAGTGATGTAATTAAAACTTCTTTACCACCTTTACTCACAGTATCTCCAATTACTAATGTTGATAATCTTACTATCAGTGGTAAAACAGTAACAATTGAGTTAGATGATGAAAACCCAGTTCCTTCTGATTCCTTCGCTAAATATTCACTATTGTTTAATCACACTAATGATTTGATAGGCGAAGTTGCTAGTTCTTCATATAACGGAGGTGGTGGCGACCATGAGTGGACAATAACTCTAACAGACCAAGCACTAACTACTTCTGAAAATGACACACTTAAAACATACAATCCATATGGTTCAAATCAGACTAATTCTATAACAGGGACTAAAGCCTTACAAAGTAATCCTACTGATAGTGTTGGGTTTGGTGACTTTACTTCTATTAGTGAAAAAGGACTTTCATTTAAATCAGGATTAGATATTGGTTATACTACTAGTTTTAATTACACTACATTACAATTATCTTCTAATGATGATTCTACAAAAACAGGCAATACTCTTGGATATGATATATCTGCCCCTAAATCAATATCAACCGAGGACTCAATTTTTGCATTTACAATAGGAAATGAAAACGGTGTGGATATTACTAAGAGTGATATTATGTCAGTTAACTCTGAAATGTTTGATGTAGTTAGAATTACTGAGCAACACTCTGCTTCAACAGTATTAGAAATTGCTCCTTTATTCCCAATGGTATTAGGTCGAGTAGAGATAAATAGCCTTGATGATAGAGGAAATACTAACTTGTATTTGGCTAATAATAACATAGAATCGGGTGGTTTTATTCATAGACTCAAAGATAGTTTTGAGGTTGGAGGGAATATAACCCCTTCTGAAACCATTAGATATTGGGATTTACAGACTATAAATGAGGGAGGTTTAACAAGAACACATGATAGTATCTATAATGTAGGTAAAAAACCTCAAGCAATACAAGGATATGCAGTAGGATATGGTGTTAAAGCAGATGGTACTCTTACTACATTATCTGCTACGTCAACAAGTAAGCCTAAACTTGGTAGTAATACATTAGATGGATGGACTCACTTACCATTGTATTACCATGCTACTGCTCCATTACCAAGAACAGCCCCATTAGATTTAGTATATTGGGATGAACCTAACAATAAACCATATGAAGTAGATGTTTTATATTCAGCATTTGAACAAATAGACCCTAGAACACTACCATATGAATTGTTAGCGACAGGAGATATCTATCCTTCATCTAAATTAAGACACAACAGCATGTTTGCTCATTCTAAATCATATGAAACGTTTGGTATAATATACGAAAGTGAAGCCTCTAAAAGCACGAATAAAACCTCGCATCAGTCATATGATGGTGTAACTGCACAATCATTAAAACGAGACATTAATTTTGAAACTGGGGTTATCAAAGGGAGTGGTAAAAATACTGCCGAAATGAAAAGATGGGGAATAATAAGGTTAGTTGAGGCTACATTTGATTGGCACTTTAATCCAATTGATTTTGAATCATTACGTTCCTCGAATGAAATACCTGCCGTACCTTATTTTGATTATCACATGATAACAAGACCAAGTACTCCATCTTTAACAGATACTCAGTTAGATGGAGATGATACTATGGGAGATATGTACTACAAGTTATCTTTACTAAATAGCGGTTATGCTAGTAGCGAAGAAACCGCAGATGGTGATTTTATACTAGATAGTAATGAATATGGTGGTTTAGCGGCAGTTAGTGCTAAGGAAGGATTTTCTAAAAATAATCTATCTATAACAGGTTCTAATGACATTCTAAAGTTTTCGGGATATACATGGCCTTATGGGGATTCTAGTAATGGACACCCTTTCTTCGGTGTTGAAACATTCAGATTATTCTCTGCTCCTGATTACAGTTTAGATGGCCTAACTACTAGAGACGCTGATTTAGACGGTTCTTCTTTTGCCGAATCTTACTTTGTTGATAGACAAAATAATTACCGTAATATCAGATTTCATACTGCTTGGCTTATGCGCCCAAATATTACTACTGATTCCTTTTCTCATCAGATGTTGAGAGATGGTACTGACTATGACCCGATGAACATTATTTTACCTATTATAGCCGAAAATAAAGACCCTTCTGAAAAGACTAGTAATAACAACCGAGATATGAGATATTCTCCTTTTCATTCTATTGATGGTTGGGATGATGATAACACTACTAATTTGAATATTGACAGTTATAGAAAATTACTACATATGTCTAGGGTGATTTCTGCTATGATTGCAAAATCATATGGGCATGGACATACAAAAACTCCAACTGATTATAATTCATTAGGTGTAGGTAGAACACATGTTTATGATAATTGTATTGGATTGTTTAAAGATTGGATTCCGTCTACTGACAACTTAAGTAATGTTGGTTTAGATATATCACTATCTAGTGCGCCCTTATCTTTGGCCGCAGAATCTACATTTAATAATTTTAGTCAAAGTACATTTGGTGGAAGTACTATTTATGGGACAGCAGGACAGGAACAACACACGCAAACGTCAAGATTGTGGCAATTTACTAATACGAATACTGGAAGACAATTACTGAACGGAGCAACATCTGTTGTATCTAACACCTATCAGGCTTCACTTTTAGGAACAAAAAGTAAACTATATCCTTTAACTAAATTATCTAGTCGTAAGTTCAATGACGCTATTGCATATCGTAAAACAACACATGCGTTGACGGCTATTACTAGTACTAGTAATAATAATACAGGGATGATGTTTTGTCCACAAATGATAATTAAACCAACATTTGATTTAACTGCTAAATCTATTTCAGGTTACTTAGATGGAGTAGTTTATTCAAATAGTAATAAAACAATAACTTTTACTTTAGGTGATAACCTAACTAATACTAATAAACCACATACTTGGTTATCATTTATGCCTGACTTAACAGGATATTATATTGTATCGGAAGATTTAGTAGATGGTTCAACACTAAAAAATGCAAGACATCATGGTGTTCCTAAGTTTATGGCTAAAATAACAAGCCATAATGTCACTGCTCCTAGTTTAACAGGAACACTTTCTTGGGAGAAACACGAATTAACTTTTGATACCGCAATTGATACATCAAATAATGGTGATAAATATAGACTAATGAAAATAGCAGAAAGAACCTTTGATGAAACCCCTAATAAAATAGAGTTTAATGTAATGAACGATACAGGAATAAAATACAATACTTTTGCAGACAATTTTAGAAGCGGTAAATCATCATCTGAAGATGCTTCATCTGCTAATGAAAATAAATATTACCAAGAAGGAGTTTACTCAATGTATCTAAGATTAGATATTGATAGTGCTATTGTAGCAGATAATCCATTTATTGAATGTAGAACTACTACAAGTGCTATTAGAAATGATATAGGGTTATTCTCAGAAGGTGATATAATTACCACTCATGTTACAGATGGTAATAATAAACAACAAGTAGATTTTACAGTATCGCTTACAAGACCAAAGAAAACAAGTAAAGCAACTGAGCCATGTTTAGTTTTGACCTATGATGGTAAACTAACAGGTAATGGGGTGGTATCTTGTGGTGAAATATTTGATGTTACAATAGGTAAGAAACCTAAATTACAAAATGTAAAAAGATGCTACATTGGAACTACATATGATATTGGTTCTAATATTGATACTGAGTTAGCAAACATAGTAAAAAATGCAGGATTGGAATATGATGAAACAAAGAGTACTTCTGTATTTACCACTAACATAGTAAATAGTAATGGAACAAATACAGTTGTCTGTTTAGAAAGTGTAGTTGGTTTAGATGATGGAGATGTAATATACACTCAAGAAGGACATTTAATAGGTAAAATATTATCAATAAATAACCAAACAATAACCTTTGCTTCCGGTGGAAAATACTATTCTCCTCCTCGATATTCTGCTATTATAAAATACAATAAGAAAACATTCGTTACTAATTTAACATTTAATGATACAGATTTGTATGGAGCAATTAATTCCTTGACTAATAAGAAAGGATTAGACTATAAAATAAAAGGTAAGAAAATAATCTTTAGAGATTCTGACGATAAAACAGGATTGAAGATAAAACAGATTAAGTTTGAGAATCTAGCAGGAATAGAACCAATACAAAATAATACTTCTCTTTTTGACAAAGTACATAGGGTAATTGTTAATGGTGCAGACGGTGTAACTTCAGGCCCACAAGTCAACCCCAATGTAAAAAACATGAAGTCTGAAACATTTAACGATACTACAATTAAAACAAGGGAAGAAGCCATAATAGAAGCGAGTAAAAAACTAAGACTTCTCAGTGGAGAAGCAAGAAAGATAACACTACAAATTAACAAAGAAGGATTTGAGTTGTTAGAAGCGGGTGATATAGTAGTATTAGACTTCCCAACCTACAATATACCATATGGAGAATATGTAATAATGGAAATAGAAAACGTACTAGGTATGATACTTACAATGACTGTTGGAACATACAGTAAAGGCATAGCAGAAAGATTATCAGAAATTACTGAAAAAAATAGAACTGATACATCCCACTTGTTAACAGTAGACTCTATTGGTGCAACTGGTGGCAGTTCAATATTCGATAACTTGAAGTTAAGAGTTTCTTCCATAGAGTATAAGGTAGTGGGGGAGACGCTGAATGCTAACATGGGTTTCGATGATGTGTTTGGTTTCAGTGAAACAGTTGGGTTTGAAACAACCTCTACTGGAATAAGCGCGATAAAGAAGGAATACAAGAATAGATTTTACGATTAAGGAGATATAATATGATACCAGTAAACGGATTATTAGATGTAGCAGACTACATTGTAGCACAATATACTAAAGTGAAAATAGGAACAGGTGGTTCTCCTACTTCTTTTTCTGATTTAAAATTAGACTCTTTTGTAGCAGAGAAGACAGTCGTTCCTTCTGTTAATAGAGCAAGTGGAACTATGTCTTGGGTTGCTGAGTTTACTGGTTCTGAAATAGGTAATGAAGGTGTAGCAGAACTAGGAATATTCAAGGCTTCAGACGATACACTATTGAGCCGAGTCACCTTCACAAATACAGGAGTGTTGGCTTCGGCTGATACTTTGACCTTTACTATTGAAATGGAGATGACTTGATGAGTGGTAGAACAAACCCTAATTTCATTAGTAAAATGAACACTAATCCTAATGCTAGAATAATAGATGGTACTGATAATATACACAGTGGAATTATTAATGCTCTTAACGTTGCTAGTGGTGGTAATAGAGTAGTTAGAGGATTTAATTTTAATCTAGGAGGCTCAGGTACTTACACTTCTTATACTTTAAATGGGACTGATAATTTCTTTCTTAGAGATGGAATACTCACTCAAATGCAAAGTGGAACTGTTAGTCAAACTGTAAATATGCAGAGTTCTAGTGATAATACATATGCGGTACTAGTTATTTCAGCAGTTAAAGACGGTAATGGAATTATTACAGGTAATCAATTAGCAATAAGAGACAACACTAATGCGAATATGGTTGCTCCCTTGAATGCAGATGATATTCCTATTGCGGTAATAGAAATCGCAGGAGGTAGTGCGCCGAATGCTGTTACTAGAAGAGTTCAGTTCTTAGGATATGAACAAACAAATCAAGGGCTTAGTATAATAGATAACAATACTGAAACTCTTAGAATTAATAAAGAAGGAACTATTACTAAAACAGTATCAGGTACAGAGACAACAATAACTATCCCTTCTACAACAGGAACATTAGCACTAACCTCACAGATACCAACTGCCGCTTCTACTAGATTTAATGTTGATGCGGCAGGTGATTCAAATGTATTTACAGATGCAGACCATACTAAACTGAATGCGATTGAGGCTAATGCAAACAACTACTCTCTTCCTACTGCCGCCGCTAATACTCTTGGTGGAATAAAAGTAGGAAGTAATCTAAGTATTGATGGTAGTGGTGTTTTATCTGCTACTAATACTAACACACAATTAGCAACAAGCACAGTTCAAGGAATTGTAGGTGCTATGTTTAGTGGTAACACTGAAACAGGAATAGATGCAGTATATCAAAGCAGTGATGGGACTATTGATTTGACATTAACTACAACAGATGTTGATGTAAGTGTAAGCAATTTAGAAACTAGACTTGCTCAGATAAACACTGCTACCACTATTGGTAATGGTGTTGCGTTAACAACAGGAGGAGATTTAACAGTTACAGGAAACTTGACAGTAAGTGGTGAAACAACCACTCTTAATGTTGCTAATTTGGCCGTAGAAGATAACACAGTAATTCTAAATAAGAATCAAACAGGTAACTCTACAACTAATGCAGGTATAGAAGTCGAAAGAGGAAACTATGCTAATGTACAACTAAAATGGAATGAAACATCTGACAGATGGACTTTCACTAATGATGGTAGTAATTACTTTAACATACCTGTCACATCTGAATTGGCTAATCCATACACTCATCCTAGTTATTCTACAAGTAATATAAATACTAGTGGAGCAGAAATAGTAGATAGTATTACTACAAACAACACAGGACATATTACAGCAATGGGAACTAGAACTTTATCTCTAGCAGATTTAGGATATACTGGTTCTACTGATGCTAATACATATGTACATCCTAATCACAGTGGAGATGTAACATCTAGTGCAGACGGGGCTACTACAATAGGAGCAAATAAAGTCACTACTGCTAAAATAAATAACAGTGCAGTAACGACAGCAAAGATTGCTGATAATGCAATTACTAACGTTAAAGTAGATTCTAATGCGGCTATTGCTCAGAGTAAAATTGATGGTTTAGTATCTGCTCTTAGTGGTAAAGAACCCTCTCTTACAATTAGTGATGGTCTTGATAGAACTGGTGCTACCTTAAAGTTAGATATAGATGGATTGTCTAATGAAAATGGCATTGACAGAACTGCTGATTTCGTTGCTTTCCATGATAATACTGTTGGATTGAAAAAGGTAAACCTAGCAAATATATTTAGTAAACTAACTGCTAGTGATATTCCTAGTTTAAGTGGAGCATATAGAGCAGTTGGGACAAAAATAGTAAATGCAGATATAGATAATGGTGCTAACATTAGTGCAGATAAGATTGCATCAGGGACTACTAATAAAGTATTCACAGGCACGCTAGAATCAAAACTTTCAGGTATTGAAGCAGGGGCGGAAGTGAATGTTAATGCAGATTGGAACTCAGGTAGTGGAGATTCACAAATATTAAACAAACCAACAATACCAAGTGGTAATCAGATAATTGATTGGACTGCTAATGGAGCAGGTACTATTCATGCTTCTAATTATACAAACACAACATACACAGTAGGAGATGGTGGATTATCACAAAAGAACTTTACAACTGCTCTTTATGATAAGTTAGTCGGTGTAGCCGCTAATGCTAATAACTTCTCTTTAACAACAGGAGCAGTTACTAATACTCATTTAGCAGGTAGTATTGCTAACTCTAAGTTAGATGATATAGCACAAAGTAAAGTTACTGGATTAACAACTGCTCTTAACTCAAAGGTAGAGAACTTAAGCGACTTGAGTATTACTGCTTCTGCGGCTGAACTAAACATACTAGATGGTGTTAGTGGTGTAAGTTCTACTGAGATAGGACACTTAGATGGTGTTACTTCTTCCATACAAACCCAACTTAACTCTAAATTAAGTTCACTTGCATTAGCCGGATTAACAGATGTTAGTTCTTTTGATACAAGCATAAGCAGTGGTGCTTCAGGAAGTGGAATACCAAGTACACTAGCGGTTAAAACTTATGTTGATGGAAAGGCTACTGTTGACACTACTTATTCTATAACAACTGAAGACGGCTTAGATGCAGATGGTAATAATGATTCTGCGGTTAAAACTATTAGACTAAAGGATAACACTAGTGGTTCAGGTAGTGTATTTCATTTAGCAATGGGAACAGGGCTTGCAATACAAAGAAGTACTGAAAGTAATACTCTCACTATTTTTAACACACATACTAACACTAGTACAGTTAGTAAAGCAACAATTACTCCTGTTCTTGCTAGTTATAATGGAACAGAAACTCTGAACATAGGAGATACAGATAATGATACTACTGTAAATATTCGTGGTAATTTGAATGTTTTAGGAACTACTACTACTGTAAATCAAACTGAAGTTAATGTACAGAATGCATTTGTGTTTGAAGGTGCTGTTGATAATGATTTTGAAACCACTTTATCTATTGCAGAACCAACTGCTGATAGAACAATAACTCTTCCTGACATAACAGGTACTCTAATTACATCAGCAGATACTGGAACTATCTCTAACGGGATGATAGCATCAACTGCTATAACTAGTGCAAAGATTGGTACTAATGCAGTCTTAACAAGTAAGATTAATGCAAGTGCTGTAACCACTGCTAAGTTAGCAAGTAATGCAGTTACTAATGCTAAACTTGCTGATGATGCAGTGCAAACAGATAGCATTGCTGATGGAGCAGTTACAGTTAGTAAGATAACAGGGCTTACTAATTTAGGTAGTGGAATAGTAATAAGTTCAGCAGAGAGAACTAAACTATCAGGTATTGAACCGTCAGCAGATGTAACAGATGCAACTAATGTTACGGCGGCAGGGGCTGTAATGGATGGAGACTTTACAAGTAACGGATTCATGAAAAGAACAGGAGCAGGAAGTTACACTGTTGACAACAGTAATTATCTAACTTCACTATCTGTTACTGGGCTTTCAGATATTAACGCATTTGATTTAGACTTAAGCAGTGTTAGTGCATCACACGATAGTTTAGCATCTGCTAAAGCAATTAAAGCATATGTTGATACTAGCGTTAGTGGGGCAGGTTCATTTAGTTCTTTCAATATTAAAGACGGCGTTGGAACTACTGTCAATGTTACAGATGGTAAGTTTGTTCAGTTTACACAAGGAACAGGTATTACTGCAACATGGACTGATACTAACAGTGGAGCATCAACTGACCCATTTGACCTTACATTAGTTAATACTGGTGTTCTTTCTAATGTAGCAGGTACAGGTATTGGGGTTAGTGGTGCAACTGGCAATGTAACTATCACTAATACAGACTTAGGTTCTGCACAAAATATATTCAAAACAATAGCAGTTAGTGGACAAGATAACATTGTTGCAGATTCAAATACTGATACATTAACACTAGTCGGTGGTGCTAATGTAAATATAACTACAACAGCAGGTTCAGATACAATTACCATTACTTCTACTGATACAGATACTCATCTAACCCAAGAAGAAGTTGAAGATTACGTTGGTGGGTTAATTACAGCAGGTAGTAATATAACTGTACAATATACAGATAATGCAGGTAGTGCAGGTTCACTAAACATTGCAGGAACAGCAAACGATGATGTATCAATTGATAATCTAAAATCTAAACTAAACTCTGATTTTGGTGGAGATTTTACACTAGGTAGTCAGGCTGATGATACACTAACAGTAAGTGGTTCTCTTACAGTTGGTGCAGATTTAATTGTTAGTGGAGATACTATAACAATGAACACTTCTACTTTAACAGTAGAAGACCCTTTAATTGCTTTAGGAAGTAATAATGCCGCAGATACAGTTGACTTAGGTTTCTATGGTAAATATGTTGATGGTAGTACTATCAAATATACAGGGTTGTTTAGAGATACATCAGATAGCAACAAGTGGAAGTTATTTACTGATACAGGTAATACTCATGCCGCACCTACTACTACAATTAATACAACAAGTGGTTTTACTTTAGGTACATTAGTTGCTTCTACATTCGAGGGAGGATTAGTTGGTAACGCTACAACTGCAAGCACTTTAGAAACTGCTAGAACAATAGCAGGAGTTTCGTTCAACGGTTCAGCCGACATTGATATACCAATAAACAACTTAACAGGAACATTAACTGCGGCAAATGGTGGTACTGGGTTAACATCCATTTCTACATTATTAAACAGTAATGTATCATTAGCAGTTGCAGACTTATCTGATATCGCTTCACTTGATACTGATATAAGTTCAGTTAGTGGTAGTGATGATACCCTTGCTTCTGCTAAGGCTATCAAAACTTATGTTGATGCTCAGTTTGCAGGAGCAGGTTCAGGTGATATGACTGGTGTTGATATTACAGCAGGAGATGCAATAACAGTATCTCAAAGCAATACAACAGCAGGAAATTACACTGCTACAATAAGCGTATCAGGATTAGGTGTTGCACAGTTAGCAGGAAGTGCATTACAATTAAGTTCTGAATCATTCAATAATAATGATACAAGTCTTATGACTTCTGCCGCTATTGAAGATAAGATTCTGTCTTATGGATATGGTGTAGGAACAGGTGATGGAGATATTACTAGTGTAATCGCCGGAGTAGGTTTGAGTGGAGGAGCGACTACTGGTGACGCTACACTTAACCTTGACTTTTCTGAACTAACAGATATGACAGGAGACATAGCAGGAACTACTGAGTTTATCATACAAGATGGAACTACTGAATCTAGAAAGGCGGCTTCAGAGATTAAACTGTCTTACTTCAATAATGATTCTAATTGGAATAACTATGTTCATCCAACGGGAGCAGGAAACAACCATATTCCAACAGGAGGTTCAGCAGGACAATTCCTAAAGTACAGTTCTTCGGGTACTGCTTCTTGGGCTACACCATCTTACACAACAGAAGAACAAATAGAAGATTTCGTTGCGGCAATGATTACTGCGGGAACAAATATAACTAGTACATATGATGATACTGCGGGAACACTAACACTATCTTCAACTGATACTAATACTCAACTATCTGATGCTCAGGTAATTGCTAAGACTTTAACAGGTTTAAGCACAGCAACAGGTGGAGCAGTTGAATCAGGTGATTCTATATTAGTGGCGTTTGGTAAGTTAGAAAAGAGAGTAGCATTAAACGATGTTAAAACAACTAACTCTGACACTACTTACAGTGAAGCAACAAGTACAGACTTAGGTCTAGTTAAGATTGGCTACACTGAATCGGGTAAGAATTACCCAGTTGAACTATCATCAGGTCAGATGTTTGTTAACGTCCCTTGGACTGATACTAACACCAATCTAAACCTATTAAACGATGGTACTTTATCTGCTAATAGTGCTACTTCTGCGGCTAGTCAACAGTCAATTAAAACATATGTTGATACTTCAGTTGCTAATTTAGTTGCTTCTGCTCCTGAAGCATTGGATACTCTAAATGAATTAGCAGTTGCCTTACAGTCTAACGATTCAGATATTACTGGTATCACTACTGCGTTAGGTAACAGACTCAGAATTGATGTTAACAATCAAGGTTTGTCTTCTACACAACAAGGATATGCATTAGATAACTTAGGTATTACTGCATCATTAACAGAATTAAACATACTTGATGGTGGATTATCTGATTCTGATATACCAAACCTCCTTGCTAGTAAGATAACCGATGGAGTGTTTGCTAGTGCAAGAATACCTACATTAAACCAAAATACAACAGGAACTGCGGCAGGACTTTCATCAACATTAGCAATATCAAGTGGAGGAACAGGAGCAACTTCTGCACCAATGATTGGAGTAGTTACTGCGGCTAATGCGGGTGCGGCAAGAACAGTATTAGGATTAGGAACAGCATCCACATTATCAGGTACAGGTGCAGTTGCTAACGGTAATGCAGGGTTAGTAACAGGAGATGTTGTCTTTGATTACATAGCGGCTCAAAGTTTTGCTACATCAGGAGCGTCTAACTTTGTTGTTGGAGATATAACAGGACAGACTGAATTATCAAGTGGTCTTGCTTCAACAGATGAATTAGTATTGAGTGATGATGGGACTCTGAAGAGAATGGATGTTTCTGTTCTTCAAGATTATATGCAAAACTCATTAACATTCACAACAGATACTCAAAGAACCGCAGGAGCATTATTGGACTTAAACGGTAATGCGTTAGATGTTGACTTATCTGAATTGACTGATATGACAGAATCTTGGGTAGCATCAGAAGATGAGTTCGTAGTATTAGATAACGGTGTACAAAAAAGAAAACTATCTTCAGAACTATTTGGTTCGAACGCATTCAATTCAACATCATATCTAACAGCACACCCTAACATTAATGCGGCTACTTCAGTAGATAATAGTGGTAGAACATACATACAAGATATTACTCTTGATAGTAATGGACATATTACTGGAATTGTTTCTGCTACTGAAACTGTTACTGACAGTGGTAATACTACTTACGGTATTTCTGCTGTTGATGGTGATAACACTGATGAAGAAAAGATTCGATTAACTGGTAGTGATTCTAGCACTGATGACGTAGTGCTTGAAGCAGGTAATGGATTAAGTGTTGCACGTAACGGAGATAAGATTACCTTTACGAATACAGTAACTGATAGTGGTAATACTAATTACAGTATAGGTATTCCTGATTCTACAACTGCACTAAGATTAACTGGTACTGATTCTACTACTGATGATATAGAGTTTGTAGGTTCAGGTACTGTATCTGTTACAAGAACTGATGATAGTACGTTTACAATTACAGGAACTGATACTAACGTAAATACCACTTACGGTATTTCTACTCTTGGAGGAGCATCAGGTACAACTGGTCAAACAAGGATTCGATTAACTGATAGTTCAGGTGGTACTGATGATGTAGTACTTGCGGCAGGTAATGGATTAAGTATAGCAAATAATAATGATGTTATTACACTTACAAATACTAATACTGGTCTTTCTAATGCTACTTTATTAGATAAATTAAATACTCTTGAATCTGCAACTGGTGATGATGATGAAACAATAAATATCGGTGCAGACGCAGGAGATACAATTAATTTCAGAGGTAATGCTACTATTGCAGGTAATTCTACTATTTCAGGTAATTCTACTATTGCAGGTAATGCTACTATTGCAGGTAATCTAACTGTTAGTGGAACTACAACCACAATTAATACTGCTACTGTTGAAGTAGAAGATAACATTTTACAACTAAATACTACACAAGGTTCTCCCGATACTGCTACTGCGGCTACAAGTGGTATATCCATTTACAGAGGTGTTGATAGTAATAACACTCCTATAACACAAGCATCTTTCATCTTTGACGAATCAGACGATACTTGGGATTTAACAGATAATCTTACTGTTGCGGGAACATTAACTGCTACAAGTCCAGTATTTACAACTCCTAATTTGGGAACACCTTCTGCAATTAATCTAACTAACGCTTCAAGTCCTCCAACTTGGAATCAATCAACAAGCGGTAATGCGGCTACTGCTACTAACCTTGCCGGAACTACTACTGCCGCTTTCGTATATGCAGGGCCAACAACAGGTAGTGCCGCCGCACCTGCATTTAGAGCATTAGCAAAAACAGATATACCAACATTAGACCAAGATACAACAGGTAATGCGGCTACTGCAACTACGGCTACATCTGCTACATCTGCTACAACAGCAACTCATGTAGCAGGAGGGGCATTAGGTTCTATACCATATCAATCCGCTTCTGCTACTACTGCTTTACTAGCAGGTAACACTACTACAACAAAGAAGTTCCTTACACAAACAGGAGATGATACTGATTCTGCCGCACCTTCTTGGGGAACATTAGCGACAGGTGATATTCCTAGCCTAGCGGCAGGTAAAATTACAAGTGGTACTTTTGCAGATGGTAGAATTAGTTTGTCTTCTGTTGCTCAACATCTTATTACAGGAGCAAGTCAAACTAAATATCTAAAGATGACTACTAATGGTTCTAGTGTAGCATCTCTTACTGCTAGAAGTGCTAGTGAAATGTTGGATGACTTAGGATTATCAGCCGCAGGTAAGGTTGCTGTTGCAGTAGGAAGTCCAAGTAATAGCACAAGTGGTTTGATTAAAATATCAGCAGATGGAAGCGGTACTTTAACTTCTAGTTTGGATACAAACACATATCTGACATCTGTTTCTACTAGCGATATTGATAACGATGCAGTAACATATGCTAAGATGCAAAATGTTTCTGCTACAAATAGAGTATTAGGAAGAATTACAGCAGGTGAGGGTGTTGTTGAAGAATTAACAGCCGCAAATCTTCGGACAATAATAGGAATTGGTGCGGGAACAGCAACAATAGAAAATGGGGCAACAGCAGACCAAACTGCGACTGAGATACTAAGCCTCTTAGAAGATAATATAGATAGTATTCATTATAAGGATGGAAGTGTTGATAATGTCCATTTAGCAAACTCATCTATTACAGTTTCTGATAGCGAAAATCCAGCAAACACAAGCCCTGTGGCTTTAGGTGGTACTTTGACGTTTGCAGGTACAGCCAATGAAGTAACAGTATTAGAAAGTGCAGGAACAATAACAGTTGGATTGCCTGATGATGTGACTATTGCAGGTAATCTAACTGTTACAGGCGATACTATTTATCACAACGAAACTATTAGAATTACCGAAGATAACAAAATATCATTCTTCGCAACTGATACGAGTGCTAGTGGTGATGAGGGAGAAGTAATACTGCGAGCGCAAGACCCTACTAACGCTGATGTAACTATTGATTTACCCTCATCATCAGGTGTTTTAGCATTAGTAGATACGGCAAAACCTGTTAATCATGTTTATGCAGGGCCATCAAGTGGTACTACTGCTGTCGTTCCTACATTTAGGGCATTAGCATCAACAGATATACCAAATCTTGACATGGGTAAAATTACTAGTGGAATACTTGGGACTGCTAACGGCGGTACTGGTTCTAATTCTGCTCCTATGGTTGGTGTAATCACTGCGGCAGACCAAGCGGCGGCAAGAACTGCATTAGGCTTAGGAACATTGGCTACTCTTAATACCGTGAACTCAGCAACAATTACTAACAATTCAATTGCGGAAGTAGACCTTAAAGTAACAAATAGTGCGACTGCAAGTGAAGATAATTATATTTTGAGTTATGACCATGCTACCACAGGTTTCACTTGGGTTGCTCCTACTGCGGGTGGTATCGGTTTAACTGATTTATCTGTTGGCTCAGAGGCAAGTGCTTCAGGTGATGGAGGAATAGCATACGATAATACAACTGGTGTATTAACTTACACTCCTCCACTTAACATAGCAGGAAATGCTGAAACTGTTACTGTTACTGATAACAATACAAGCACTGTATTTCCAGTAGTTTTCCATGATGAGTCAAACTCTCTATTAGATGATACTGGTAATTTCACATACAAACCCGATACAGGAGAACTTCGTGCAAACTTCCTAACAGCAACATTCGATGCTAATATAAGTGGTAGTGGTAGGGTTTCGGCAACCTCTGTTGCTAGTACTACGATATCTGCCGCTACTTCTCTAACTACACCACTTCTTACTAATAATAATGCGTTGTCAATCACAACTAGTGCTAATAATGGTAATATCACAATAAGTCCTAATGGTAATGGAAATGTTACAGTTGGTACTGATAGTGGTTCAGGTCTAGTGAACATTAGTTCTCCAATATATAAAACAGGTTTACATTCTACTTTAACTGAAACTGCACATACTTCTACTGCAAGCGACCCCGTATCTCAAAACTCAAACTCGTATTCGTATGCTCAGAAAAGAGGTATAACTAAAGTACAAGGTAGAGTAGAACCGTTGTCTAGTACTTTATCAAACGGTTCAAATGTGGCTATTACAGTTTTACCTCTTGGAGCAGTACATGGTAGTAATTGCTCGTATAGGGGAATTAGAGGAACTATACATATTGACGCAGGAATAACAGGCTCAGGTAATTTTGTGTTGACTCAAGACTTTATTGCTAATGATAGAGATGGAAGTGGAACTTACGCATTTGTTTCTTCAAACGCTGTATTCGAAGGAAGGAATGACTTCCCTTTTAAGATTTCTTTTGCTGAAATGACTAGTGATGATATGCAATTAAAAATAGAAAACAATACTGGTGGAAATATAGGTACTACTTTAACAATTTGGTGGGATTTAACGATGTTCCCTCAAGTATGATAATAAGGTAAGATAGTCTAGGAAGGTTAGAACATAATGGACAGTGAAGTTATGGTGATGAAATATGACAGATAGTAATTTTATAATAAAGAAAGGATTAGATGTATTTGATGGAGATGTTTCTCTTAGAGGTTCTAACAAAGAATTAAGATTTTATGAAGGTTCTAACTATGTAGGGTTTGAAGCCCCTGCTCTTACTGCTGATAAGATATGGGTTTTACCTAACGCTGATGGTTCAACTGGTCAAGCATTAAAGACTGATGGTAGTGGTAATCTCGGTTGGGTTACTGCGGGTGATGCTACATTAGCAGGTACTCAAACATTTAGTGGTGCTAAGACATTTAGTGCAGTTGCTAAAATATCAAACGGTAGTCTTTCTGCACCAGCACTAAGTTTTAGCACACAAACAAATCAAGGAATGTATAGAATATCAAATGGCTCAACAGGATTTACTTCATCGGGTCAATTAAAATTAACAGTTGACCCATACGGAATAACTGTTGGAGATGGAAACTCAGCAGGTTATGTCAATGCTAAGGGAACTCAAGATTTAATTCTCAGAACAAATGATGGAACTAATTCAGGTTCGATTACTATTACTGATGGTGCTAATAGTGATATTAGTATTACACCAAATGGAACAGGTCAAGTAAACTTAGGTAACTTCCAATTTGATGTTGACCAAACAGTAGGTTCAGGTCAAGATAATTATGTATTAACTTACGACCATGCTAATACTCAAATTAGTTTAGAAGAAGCAGGGGGTGGTGGTGGTACTGCACTTAATGGGTTAACAGATGTAATTAGTAACATTACTAACTTTACAGATAGTATTCTAATTTCTCCTGATGGTGCAGCCCCTCCACATGGAACTCTCAATGGGGCAACAGGAAATGTCGGTATTGGAAAAGATGCTCTTTCCTCAATTACTTCGGGTACAAATATGGTAGCAATTGGTACTGATGCGGCCAAGTCAGTTACTACCGCATTTAAGGGTGTAGCAATCGGATTTAGAGCAATGCAAAATGCAACAAGTGTAGCACAAGCGGTTGCTATTGGAACACAAGCGGGCAGGTCATTAACTTCGGCTACAAACGCAGTTATGATTGGGGCAAGTGCCGGAGAATCATTAACAAGCGGAGCAGGGAATGTGTTTGTCGGTGAAGCGGCGGGTTATGGAGTTACAACAGAAGCACATAATATAGGAATAGGCTCTATGGCTTTATCAAGTTCTAATATTAATGGTGCAACTTACAACATAGCCATTGGTTCTTTCGTTGGTTACGCTCATACTTCCGGTGATAACAATATAGGAATAGGGTCTTGGTCATTCCGATACTTAACTTCGGGTAACGACAACATTGCTTTGGGAAGAAGTGCGAATCAAGGGGTCACTACCGGAAGTCGAAACATAGCCATTGGGACTAATGCCTACGATGCCGCAGATACAGAAAATGATAACATAGCAATAGGTTACAATGCTTTAGGTGGTACTGTTAATGGTGGAGAAAAGAACGTAGTTATTGGAAACTATGCCGGAGAGGCAATTACTTCTGCTGATGAAAATATACTAATTGGATATGAAGCGGGTAATGTATTAGGAAGTGGGGGGTATAACGCTTTCATTGGAAGAAGTGCAGGTTTATTACAAACTACTGCCAATAACACAGTAGCAATAGGACATTTAGCATTAAGCGGTAATAGCAATACTAACAGTATACAAAACACAGTAGTAGGAAGAAGTGCTATGCAAACTTCCGGTGGACATTACAATGTTGCGATAGGATATAACACCCTTTACAGTCAAGCAAGCGGGGCAGAATACAATACTGCGGTTGGACATCAAACTGCATACAACTTAACAACAGGAACAAGCAATACATTCATCGGTAAAGGTGTTGCACACAATGAAACCACAAGTAGTCATAACACAGCAGTTGGAAAATATGCTATGTTGTATGCAAGAGCCGGAACAGGATATAACACAGCAGTTGGAGAGTTTGCATTAGCCGGAACTACTAATTATCAAACAGGAAATTACAATGCGGCATTTGGTGCTGATTCTCTCAAAGGTATTTCTTCCGGTTCAAAGAACATAGGTATAGGTTATCAAGCGGGTGATAATATCACTACGGGTTCTAATAACGTAGTAATTGGTGCGGCAGATGTAGCAAGTGCAACAGGTGACGACCAATTATCAATAAGTTCCGGTGATGGTGGAGTTACTTGGATTACAGGAGATTCGGATGGTAATGTTAAGGGAACTGATTTCTATATGACTGCTGAATGGAACGACCAATACTTTACTGATGCGGTTAGAAACGGTAAAAGATTTTCTTTTGGTGGAGGTATGAATAATAACACTAACACGGATTCAGGAACAATAGGAACGGAAACTATCTTACCGAAGGCTTGCACCTTAGAAGAGATGCACTTTTGGATAGGAAACGTAGGTGCTGAAACAGGTAGTGGAAACTTTACAGTAAGAATTGACAAGAACGGAACTGAACTTACTACCGGATATACATTTAATATGAGTGGTAGTGGTGGTAATCATGTTCAAAAGAGTTTTACTCCTAACGTATCTTTCAATGCAGGTGAAACATTTAACCTAACATTACATGATGCGGCTACTAGTAATTATGGTTCACAAAACCAAATAGGAAGAGTAAGAGTTACATTTAGATTTAGAACAAATAACTGAGGTGATTAAATGACATACAAATATTTCGGAACTATAACAATGGATGAAGCGTGGCAAAAAGTAAGAGCAGGTAGAGACTATTGGCTAGAAAAAAGAGTAGACTTCTATCAAAGTAAGCCTCTTTTGTATAATTCTTTGACTGATGAACAGAAAACTGAATTAGCAACTTATAGACAAGCATTATTAGATTTCCCTGCTACGCTTGCTACAATAGTGGGTGATGAATTACCTTTGGGATTCGGACAATACTATCCCGATGTACCAACATGGATGGATTAAGATGGCACTAAAAATTGAATACGAAACAAACTACGGAATAACTTGTGATTATGCTCATTGTGTAATAGTTGATACTAGATGTTACAAAGAAGTAGATGATGAAGGAAATAAAACATTCCCTGTTCAATACAATGGAAAAATATACGCATCTGATGATGCCTATGCTGATGGTGCATCCCCTATTGGTGGTTTTAATGGTAATTTTTTAATGAGTGAGTCTACCGCTAAAACTCAATACAATATAATTAAACAATGCTACATTGACTTAAAGACAAAAGATGGTTTTACAGAAGGCGAAGATTGTTAATCTAAACCTAAAGAAAATACTTCGTCTAATAACTTACGTTGAGTTTCTAAGTAATCTCTCCAAATAGGTTTCTTGAATTGATTTTCAAAACCTTCTATTTGTGCTTCCCAATAATCTTCATTCATACTAATCCCAATCTTCAAACGCTTCTTTCATGAATGCTTTCCACATTTTACATGAACCATTGTGATGTTTTCTTTTTTCCACTAAATACCCCCCCTTATACACACATAAAATATAACGAATACGCAGTACTACTGCGAATTACAATTTGATTCTCCCCCACGCAATGATACCTATCAAAAGGTCAAATGGTAGTGTTAACCTATTCAAGAATATCATCCTCCGACTCGAACATCGAAAGTAAAGAAGAGATAATACTGTTCGCCATTACTCCCCTCTCTCCGACAAGTGTAAAAAATACACCGAAGGTTAATTTACTTTTTGCACTTAATAGAAATAAACTACTAGTTTTGAAAAGTTTCTTAGCCAAGGCGTTGCGTAGTGTTGTTAGTTTTTACTTTTACAACATAAAAGTTTATTTCTATTAGTAAAATAATAGAGAGTATGCTTTTATTTCCGAATGAGATTTTTGCGATAAAAAAAAGAGGCACTATGGCCGGAATTAATTATCCGACCATAATGCTTTACATTCTCTACATTGCCATATCTTGATTTCATCAAGACTACCAATATAAACGCCTTTGATGCGTCTTGCTATTGTTGTTTGATTGCAATATCTACAAACTTCACGCAGGGCCATTTCCTCTGCCCCGTTCTTCTGCAATTAGTTTATCCATATATTCTTCAATACTTTCTTCGGAATATTTACTATTTCCGAATGCCGCAAAGAAAAGCAATGAGATAACAATAACAAAAATAAACCATGCAATAATTTCAAAAGTATCCATTTACCACTCAACCTCCAAGTCTTTTACTATTTCTTCCTCTAGGGAGAAACCTTTAACCATTTTGTTGTTTACTCCATGTTTCCATAAATCATAGACTAATTCACAGTCACTTAAACAATATTTTGCTACTTCAGAATAGCCACCTGCTTTCCAAACTATGGGAGCATCTGCACTATCCATTAGTTTCTCAGTACCAAGAGTGTGTTGAACTAAATTATTCAAACTGTATCTCTCTTTATGTTCTTTAGATAAAATTGCACTAGTATCAATATATGCTTCACTATCAAAATACTTCTTGATACAATAAATATCCATTGCATTTTTCAATACAGGTAAGTCAAAGTTTCGTATATTATGTCCAAGTAGTTTGCCACCTTTTTCAAAGTGGTCATCTAAATCAAACTTCAATTGAGATAAAGGCTTAATTTGTACATTGCTTTTTGCTAAATCATCAACTGCTTTGTCAATGTATATTGTACCTTTATCACCATCCCAAGTACAAACAGTTGATACAAGAAACATGTGAGTGTTATCCCAACCGCCTATTTCATAAGAGTAGTTTTTTGTCTCTAAGTCAATTGCTAGAACTGAACTCATCTACTCTTCATCCTTGTTTTTTTTATCGCTAGTTGTCCATAAGTTAGCAATCTTTTGTTGTTCTGACTGTTTTGGGTTAGGTGCATCTTTTACATTTCCTTTTGTTAGAAACGCAACAATCTGCGTGTCACCTACGTTCAACATGGTGGATAATACCCAACCATCTTGTCCAAAAGCATTAAGTTGTTCAATAATTACTTTTGGGCCATCTCTTACGTCAAATACCAAAAATTGGTTCTCATATGTTGTTTTACTCATTTTTCATCACTCCTTTTTAATTTTACATAACCATATCTGCCTACTCTCTTTTCATCAAAGTTCTCCGATATCTGTTTGTAATTTCTATATACTTGGGCTTGTCCTCTTCTTGCTGTCTTCATAACGTGTGCTAACATGATAGTTTTATTCACCCATTTGTCTCCATCAATTGTTCTAGCATTCGGCGTTTTAACTAAATCATTAAACGCTTTCTTGAACTCTCCTACCTTTGCTCTGTCTTGAATACTCTTGTGGTCTGCCTTAAGTGCTAAGTCAAGCCACGATACAAGCGATTTATAACACTGTCGAGTAATATAAGCCCCTTGGGTAACATGTCTTTCTGTTACAATAAAGCGGTTTTCTTTCTTTTTGATAGTAGTACCTGATTCAGCAATACATGAAAGAACTGCTAGTTTAACCATCATCCCTTGCATTCTAGTGATAAAGTTGTTTGCTATCTCCATAACCGCAGGTCTGCTACCTTGTACGAAGTTTTGGAACTTCCAAGTTTCATTCTTAACAGCATCATTGAATCCCTTACCAAAAGTAATTGTTCTCAAAGGGTCTTCGCCTGTCTCTTCGTAATGTTGTTTCAGTGTTTCATATATCTTAACAAAAGAACCTGCAAACCCCATTATAGGAGTATCAGCATCTTCTATAACACCGTAAGAATCTGCTATTCTGTTTCTAACATAGTTCTGTTCACTAATTGGAACTTCCCTAATGTAAATCAAAGAACGTTGCATTGCTCCTGTTTCAGTAATAGCACCTGTTAATGTTTTTGGTATGTATGATGTAGCCCACATTGAACGGCTACTTCTACATTCCATTAGACCACCCTTTAGTAATCTCTTGGTGATTACCCAATTCTGACCCCATAAGGTATTCATAAAAGTGTTAATATACAAAACAACTTTGTTCTGATGTTGGCTCTGTTTGAATATCCCTGAATCTGCAAACTCATCATAAACTAGTAGGCCACCGCCTTCTAACTCACCATATATTTGTATAGGAACTTCTACCTTTCTCTCTCTACCTGTTTCATCGTCAACTACAATCTGTTCTTCAGTTCCCATAGACCCAATTAAACCTGCATCCGTAGTATCTTTAATCTCAGCAACAGAAAACCTAGTTCCTGTTCTAATGTTTTGCCAACCATAATCTCCTACTTCATCTTCTCTAAATACTGTTGGAAACCTTTCATTTAACTGCTTAAACACTTCCTTTGTTATTGGCCCAAAGAAATTATACATTTCAGTCTTACCAGTACCACTAGTTTGTAGCCAAATAATTTGTAATCTAGTATCTATCCTCCTTCTACCTGAAGGAATACATACAAAGTCTTTACATATCTGTCCTAGTAGATTATAATACGATAACATTGCAGGAACTTCGTTATTTAACGAAACTTCTACTGCACTTGTCACATATTTCTCTACAACTTTAGGTATTTTACTAGTTTTAGTGTATTCTCTTCCTTCTTCTAGAGATTCATAGTACATTCTATCTATTTCTGCTTCTAATTCAGGATTATCGCTTATTATCATTTCATCTTCTTTCTTATTCATATTATAACTCCATTTTTTCTTCTTTATTTAGTGTGTCATGTATTCTTTTTGCTAATACATTACCTATTCCATCTAATGCACACAATTCATTAGACGTTGCTTCTCCTATTTCCATAATAGAACCAAACTCATCCAAAAGCATCTTTGCTTTCTTCTCACTTAGCCCTTTTATCATGGTTAGTACATCAAGTCGCAAGTCTGCGGTACTAATCTTTCTCTTTTTTACTAATTTGGGAGTGTAAACTTCCCTATCATGTGGTTGCATCTTACAAACAACTGCTATCATGTCAGCCGCAGTTAGTGCATCTTTAAACCAAAGCAAAGAACAGTCGGTGTCGAGTATAATTTTACCCATTGCACCATAGAACTTTTTCTTTAGTATAACTCTTTGAGTTGCCTTGTTCATTGTTGATTTACTGTAATCAGAATGTTTCCTGAACGCCGCATCAAACGAACCATATACAATAACTAAGTTATTGGTAAAGGCTCTATCCATATTATCCATTTGATTCCACAACCTATTATTTACAATAGATTGTAGGAAATCAAAAGATGACTTTGCTTCAAAACATACATCATTGAATACATAATCTCCAATCTCTATGAATTGCTTTTCATATTGAATATTATATTCTTGAGCCTTTTCAATTACTTTCTCTGTAAGTTCTGAGTTTTCTCTACTATCTATTATCAATTTCATTCACAATACCTCCAACATTTACCGATACAATACCCTTGAGGTATTAGTGTCTTACAACTAGGGGCATGATAACCCTTTGAAACTATTCCTGTAACGTACTTTCTAGTGATATGCTCATCCCAATCTAACCATATTTCATCTCTACTAGCAATAGTTTTTAGTTCAGACATAACAGTATTAATCAATTCAGCCTGTTGTTCTAAAGGTAAGTTTCTTTCTCTACCACTAAGTAAATCTCTATACCACTGAATAAGATATACTCTAGCATAATGACTAGGGTTCTCGACCATAATAGCATTATTCAAACAAGGTAGTATTGGTATTTTACCAATAGGCTTAGGCATTTCAACTTCTATGTCTGATACTTCTATTGGTTTAACAGATGGGAATACTATCTTCTTTGAACCATATTCTATATCAAAAGCAATCATGTTCTTTGCAGTTTTAAGTATTAAATCTAAATCTTCTAAATATGCATTAACCGGAATACAAAAATAAGACTTATCATCACCGTAAGTACTACTTAGATTCATAGAGTTAGGTATTCTACGCAATCTAGTTATCTGAATACCAGTCCTATCAAGTGTAGGGTAATCTTTAGCCAATTCGGAATAATACTGCTGAATGCTTCTAATATCAGTGACTCGTTCTCCCTTAGCAATAATGTGGAAACCCTTACCACTAAAATAACTTCTGAACAAGATGTCTTGTTCTTCTAGTCTTCTAGCAACTGATACGAAGTCTTCGTGTGCTAATTCTAGTGGTTTATCGTGAGCATCAAAATCTAGAAACATTCTGTCAAGAATAACAGAAGAATCAATCTGAGTATTGTCATTAATATCTTCAAAATCATATACAGTAGTATAACAATTCATTTTACCATTGTATTGGTTAAACCAATCAATATATTCACTTTTTGTTTTTACTACTCTTCTTCTCATCTGCGGAGCGTTTGGGAGATGACTCCCCGCCCACACTACTCTCGGAAACCTCATTTGTTTCATCCTCCTTATTTTTATTATTACCAAAGTTTACATTTGCACTTAGTAGTTGTTCTTGAAGTATGCTTGCTACTTCTAATTGTATTTGTTCTGTTACTAGGGTCTGAAAGAAACCTCCAAACAATTCTCCATGTTGAATATCTTCCTTTCGTATTGCCCTTTCCCATACAACAGTTATTTTTTCCTTAGCATCTAATTGAGAGTATATCTCTTCTGAGAAATCTCTTACCAAGCGACTCATATTAGTTAAATCAGCAAAAGTCCATTCTCTAGAACTCAATATTTTTTCTACTTTATCTTTCATTTCAACACCCCTTTAAGATGCCAAGGCGGTATTCCTTTATTCCATAACATTAGTAAAAGTTCAGTGTGAGCCTTAGAACCTATACTTGAAGGTTTTTCGCACTCACATCTTTCATTTCCCCCCCATTCAATAGGCTTGATGTTTTTAGCGTGGCTTCTTATTACCTTAGAACATTCAGCACAAACCCCTGCTTCTGAAACCATATCTTTTAATCTAACATACTTAAATGGTTCTTTATCATTTAATTTATTTTTTAATGCAAATAGTTCTTTCTCTAACTTTTCAACTTTTTTATCAACGCTATCTTTCATTTTTTATTCCTCTCTCTATATTCTTTCTTTCTTCTGAAATATTCTTTCCACTTCATTTTCTCCACCTCTTAATTATAGTAGATACTTTTCCTATGAAATATATTATTCTTATAGTCCAAGTATCTTTCATCATAGCCACCCATCTTCAGTAGCAGTATCGCATATTGAATAATAACTACAAGTTGGACAAGTTCTAGCACTATATTTTGTAGGGAAAATGTTTCTCTCGTAAGCATGAATCAAATTAGCAATCCCCTTCAATACTGCGGTTACACTTGACTTCTTAGCCTCTTCCACATACATGTGATTAGAGAGAGGATAATACCAAGCCCAATGAGTTATCTCATTATCTCTAGTTAACCCTAGTTCTTCAATACGTTCATCAGGACAGTTTTCAAAAAGAAGTTTATAGAAAGCCATTTCTTTTCTCATCATAGTTTTCTTGTATTCTTTCCATAGCCCCGTCTTTAATTCCATAGGAATATATGCTTCTCCTTCCTGAAACATTCTATCAATAATACCTTGTAAGTGGACTACATAATCTCTTTCTAATCTAATAGACGGATAATCTTCTCTTCGTATGGTAATCTTAGCATCTATTGTTGCTTCATTGATTACAGGTAGAAAATTATCTAATGTTCCTTCTTCTTTAGCATCCATGAATCTCTTTGCTTCATATGTCGCCATAGTTTCATAAACATGGCTCATCTCGTCTAATGGATACAGAGTATAACAATAATTAGTTAATTCATCATGAGTCATGTTTTCTGCTTTAGATATATCAAACTCATCAAAGAATGCCTCTCTAGCATTATGTGCGATAGTACCTTTGTACATTGCTTCAGTTGTGTCCTGTGGTTTTTGCTCAATGTAATTGAACTGATATTTCTTAGGACACCATTGAAAAGAACCAAACGAAGATTTACTTATCTTCAATATAGGAAGACTATCGTCTCCATATGTTTGGGCATTCCACTTATATGTATATTCTTTTGTGTTACTTGCGGGTCTACTCATTTTTATTCCTCTTTTTAATTATTTTTTCTACTTCTTCTATGTTAGTAATAATACAATTATTACACTTACAATCTCTACCATGTGCAGGTGGAGGAGTTTCTATTACGTTCATCTTAGGCATTCCGTTTTCTACATATACGGAATAACCCAAGACAAACTTAGGTTCATTGAACAACACTGTTTGTGCTATAAAATCCTCTTTTAATTCAACTACGTCATCTCTTTTTTCTTCTTTGTTAAAGTATTTATTATAGAGAGCGATTATCTTATCAGCCCTACGTTTGTTAGACCAAGATAAACTACTGTAAAATCTACTTTTCAAAACCAATCCTCCACACTACTTTGTTTTCTATCACGGTATATTTGGGTTATATCCCAACCCATAGCATCATAAATAGGTTCTGCTTTACTAATAATAGAACTAGCATAATGCCTATAATCAGGAGTATAACTAGACAATCCTTCTAGTGTCATTGCAGACACATAGTTAGGAACTACATCATTTCTATTAAGAGGGTGAAAGTAAGTATCGTTCAAGTCTTTGACTCGTAGATATAAATAAGAATCATCAATCATGTTATCAGGGTTCTTTGTATTGTGATATAATACACCTTCAATACCTGAACCTATTGTTGGTCGTTTACCTTTCATAGTTATGAAACTAGGCTTATTACAACATGGGAATCTTTTCCCATCAACAATGTTAGCAAGTTCATGTAAGTGATACTTAGATGTTTTACTGAACAAACGAATACAAGTAGAACACTTTACCTGAAAACGTTCTTCTCTAAACCTACTACGTTGGGCTAACATTGATTTATCAATATCGCCATTAAGAACATTAAAGTATTCTTCGTGTAAATAGTTAGTAATGTCTTCTTCAGACTCTTCCTTGACCCACCTATCTAAAACTTCTAGTTGAATCTTCTTTGCTAAAGGAGTAATTGCTACTCTCTTAGCAGTAAAACCCGTCATAGTAAACTCCAAATCATCTAGGTGCTTACCATCTTTCCATGAGATTAAACCTGCGTTTCTGTTTTTCTTACATCCTACACCTAAAGTCTTGAAGAACTTCTCAAACTCAAGTGTTACAGGATGTTCCTCTAAACCTAGAACATTAGGAAATATTTCTCTAACGTGTTCGTTTAACTCATCTAATACTAGTTGTGCTTTCTCAACACTATCATCTTCCATCTTAACGTAGATAGAATCTGTATGTCCATAAACTACTTTCATATTATATTCACATCCTGCAACAGAGATACTAGTCCATAGAAAAATATACCTACTGCAAGATACTTTACAATAATATAAACATCACCATAGAACTCTTCTTTCAATCTAACCATTCTATTAGGTTCTGTAAACATTTGTGCATTCATTTCTTCAACTTCTTCTTGTAATTGTTCTACATCTATCTTTGCTGTTTTAATTGGCATTCATATCCCTCACTTTAAACGCGGCGGCTCTGATTGCTTCTCTAGCACTAGCAGTAATACTAGCGGCTAAATCAACATTGGCCCAACCAAATCCCTGATACGCAATTATGCCGTAAAAAGACGCAGATAATCGCTTTACTGCTAACTGATTGTTATTCCACTTAGCGTATTCATCTTTAGTTGTTGCTTGTTTCATCTTCTTTTTATATTCGTCTCTTAACTCTTTCAAGTCAAGTACTGCTTTAGGTAGTAAACCTAACTCATCTGTTTTGAAATACATCATCTCTTCTCTTTTGACTTCACTAAAATCTCTAGGTATCGCTAGGTTAACAGCAAAGTCTGTTGGTTCTTCTGAAATAGTCTCCCACGATATATTTCGTGAGATAATCATACTAGGGTATAGTCCTGCAAAATCAAATGCGGCAACGTTCTGATGAAGACCATTTGTACCTTCACTGAGAGGGTTGTATATCATTGCCCCCTCATACTCCTTACGTTCACCTTTCTCCCCCGTAGGGGCTTTCCAAGTAGCATTACGCATGAAATATATTCCTCCCATGTTACTTGCATAGAAACATGCATCAAATGGTGCTTTCAATAATCGTTGTAATGAGAGAACAGCGTCAACACAATGATTCTCTTCATCAATTCTTTTGATTAACTCAACATCCTTGAAAGCATATTCTAGATAGGTATCTGAATCTTCTAACCATGCCCTTCTAAAGAACTCATTCTTATCAGGAAACTTCTCACTTACTAACTTAACATCACCAAGTACACTTTCTGAAACATAGTCCAAAGAAAGTGAAGGTAAAGTTCCACGTTGAGCATCATTCCATTGTCGCTCGAACACTAAATCAAGTGCTACTGTAATCATACCTTTAATTGGTTGAGATACAGGAGAGTAACCTTCTACTCTTGACTTCCATATAGTTGGCTTGTTCTTCTTCCAACCAATACCTGTTATCTCATCAAATGGAGATAGTAGTCTTGGGTCTATTCCATGATGTACCATTCTAGTAAATAGTACAGGTATGTCGAACTTCCATCCAAACCATGAGATAAGCATATCAGGTTCTTTGTCCATAGCAAATGCTAGAAACCCTGTAAGCATATTATGCTCTCCTGTATATCTATGAAGAATGAAGTTATCATTATCTTTCAATACTACATTCCTAGCCTCATCAGGATACCAAGCAAATACATGATACTCATCATCATAGTTATCGTATATTACAATACAAGTAATTGCTTCATCATACTTACCACCTTGTTGCCATTCCATATCCCAATACCATCTACGTAAGTTTTGTTCAGGTATTTCTTTTACTTCATCAACTGCATATCTATAATGATGTTGAACATCACCCTCATATGTTTTCATACCTCTAGCCTCTAGAACTATTCTTACATCTTTAGCATATTTAGGATGTTTGGGTTGCCAAGTTACTTTGTGAAGTTTATCACCGTTTAAGTTAACCTCATCTGTACTTTCAAACATTACTTTAATTTGAAATGTACCTAAGTTATCCTTACACTTGAAAGTAAATGGTAGGGAAGAGTGTGCTTTATCTGCATACATGTAAGGTTGAAAGTCGGAGTGAGACACAATCTTACTTTGTATCTCATCTCCTTCTCTCCACCTTAATCCTATTCCATTTTCTGTTTTACATATTATCATTATTATTCCTCTTCTATATTAAAACCGGATATATCAACGGCTGACTGTCCTGTTCCGCAAGTTTCTAACCAAAATAACTTTATTCTTTCATCCATATACTCACCTGTTAAGATATGGTGCTTTCAATAATAGTCTGTTTGTTGTTACGAAAAGAACAGGAGCATCATCCTTGAGGTACAGTCTAACTGCACCATTCAAGAACTTTGCAAACTGTCCATTAAACTCAACAGTAGCACTATCACCTTCTGCAATAGTGTACTCTACATTAGTATCAATAGTCTCGTTCATTGTCTTAGTACTCGACATTGTTAATACTTCATCATCAAAGTTAAACTTGTATCTAGCAATGTTAACTACATCACATACAGAACTTGCTCTTGCTAACTCATCTTCTGATATTACTATCTCTGCTTCGAACTGAGTCTTACCGAAGATAGGTAACTCATCACCCCAAGAAGGAGTGTCGCTTCTCATATCATTAGTAAATGTAACAATCCTACCAATGTAATCATTGTGAGGATGTTCTGAAACTAACGGTACTTTAGCAGTAGCAGTTTGTGTTTCTGTTTGTGTTATTGTTAAGTAATCACCAACTAGTAACGTTACTTCTCCACTAAACGCTTTAAGATATTTAACTGTCTTCTCAATATCAACTATCCAAGAAGCAGTTGTAATACCCTCATTCGGTACTCTTGCGGCACATATGGTTGTAGTATCAGCATTGTAAGCATGAAGGTATTCACCATCACTGATAAGCCAAGCATAATTACTCAACTGACCATTCTTACTAGTATCTCCACTATTGTATTTACCTTTCAATGCAACACTTTCTATCAAGTCTTTGAACTCGCTCACTTCTATTTCTATTGTTATTACCATATTATTATCTCCTTAAAGTTCGCCTGTTTTTATTTCTTCAACGCCTGTCCAATCAACATTACCGTCTTTGATAACTAGTACTTTTCTTCTACTACCAATCAGTTCAGGCTTTCTTGCACTTGCTTCAAACAGAGCAGTATATTCTGCTCCGCCTTTTCTTAAGTCTCTCTGCATACGAATTGTAGCAGTAAAGATATCTTCTGTTGAGTCATGCCAATTAGCAATAACACCAACAGGGTTAGGGTTTCCTGCATACTTATCTTTAGAGTGAGCAATCACTATTCTATGACAAGCCATTTCTAGAACTTGCTTATGTAAGAAGTTCTTGTAAGGAGTATTTCTATCTCCCCAAACATACGGCGGTTGTTTAATAACAGTATCCGCATCCATCTTGTGTTTGTTTCTCATGTGAGTTTCACAAACATCTGTAAGTAGTTTATCTGCACCATCTACAATTACGGCTTTTAGTTTGCCTTCTGCTAAACACTCCATAGCCATTTCATAAAAGGTTCTTGCATTAGCCATAGTCGCTTCAAAGTTAACCAAACTATTTTCCTCTCTTTCGATAGGGTTATCTACAACAATATTTGCTATATTACCATAGTGGTTTCTCTTAACGTCAATAGCCCTGTTGTCAAAATCAAAAACATATACTTTCATATCATTCTTAATATCTTCATCAGTTAAAATATCTAACGATATTGCTGACTTAGCGGATTTGGGTTCTCCCCAAATACCTAGACACATGTATGACTGTGCTACTTCTGCCTTATACTTGATTTGCTCAAGCCTTTCTTTCTTTCGTTCTTCAAACGTCTTAGTTCCTGTACTTTTTCCTGTGTTCCAACTCATATTCATTCCTATTCCTATTTTCAAATTGCACTAAATCATTACCAACTGTTGCTAGTATTTCATTTAGTCCATCTTTATCTACCTTTACTCTTATTTCTTTACCGGATTTAGTATGTAATTTCATCCAAATCTCGTTTTTAAGTTCGTTATTGGGTTTCCAAGTAACAAAATCAATGTTACTAACCCTTATTGCATATGACTGACCATGAATTATATCATCATCATCAGCATACGAAGTTATTGTATATTCATTATAGTATCCTTTATTCATTTAATTTCCTCCTTAAGAGTTAGGGGCGTTGCACCCCTAAGACCAACAATATGTGTATGGTTACACGGTTACAATAATTAGACTGGCATCCAGTCGTCATCGAACCCATCAGAGTCATCCTCTATATGGGTGATTTCGTCAGGACTGCCGCCTCTAGCCTTTGTCACTAGTATTCCGTTAACATTTAATGAAATAGGTCTTAAATTACCTTCTTCATCAGTGCCTTGTGAAGTTCTACCAACAACAACAACCTTTGACCCAATACCAAAGTCTATTTCTATATGTGGTGGTGTCCAACATGTTAGGTTATCATCATCTAGAGAAAACTCTGAGTTGAAGTCTGCTAGAACAAAGTATCTATTACCATTCTTTGTCTGATTCATGTTAACAGTAGTAACATCACCATCAGTAAATACAAACCTATCATTGTAGTCTTTATCCATAACCATACTGTGTGCTTGTCCTAAATCAACAATAGGACAGAAGTTCGCTTCGCTGTATTCCATTAAAGCGTCTTGCATGTTTATGTCAGATGTGTCTTCTTTACGAGGGTCATCATCAGCAAGAGAACTGTTTACAACAAGAGACTCTAGGGTTCTTGCTTTTCCACCATGTATCTTAGTACCATCATTTGAGTTCAAGATACAATCAAAGTGTACAAACTCAAAGGTCTTAGGGGTGAAGTCTTTTGTAGACTCTCCTTTGTAGTTAAAGAAGAACTTACCAAACTTACCATCAACTTCTCCAATGAAAACACCTGAGCGTCTCCATTCTGAAACAGCAAGTGGTTTACCATATCTTGCTTTATTCCAATCAGCATCGTTTGTGTCAAGAGGAGTGACGTATGTACCGTCATCCATATCAGTATGGTTAGCAGGTAGTTTATCCATAGACTTAACTAACTCTTCACCATCTCTCATCATTCTACCTTCGTACTTACCATCAACTTCAGTGAACACTGCTACTTGACCAGTAGAGAAAGACGTATCTTTATCTCTTCTATAATCAGTAATAACTGCTTCATTCTTTCTTGCTAACATATCTCTTGCTTCATCTAGTGATGCAAAGAAACCAAACGCTTGTTTGTAAAATCCACCACTACTTGTTGTTGCATTGGTGTTCATACTGTTCTTCTGCGCTCTTAACGCACTGTTGTAGAACTCTTTCCACAAGTTGAGACATAACATGCCTTCATCTTGGACACTAACATTGTTCTTCTGACATATGTCATCAAACCTCGCTAGTGCTTCTGCTTCGGTTAAACCGATTGCAGACGCTGTTTTCGCTATCATTGCTTTTATTTCATTTTCATTTTTCATTTATTTTTCCTCCTTTTGGGGTTTTCATTCTTTTTCTTTCGTGTTTTATTTCCACTAATCCTTCTGTCAGCATGACTACGCCACACAATATCCAAAAGAAATTAGAATCTACGCTGATATAATTTAGCGTGTTTAGTACAGGCAGTACTATCAGCAACGCACCGCCTAACGCTATTATCTCATAGCGTAGTAGTAGATGTTTAACATCTTCAATATCCACTACGCCGTCTTCATTAATATCTAATTTACTCATTACCATCTCCTCCTACCTCGTTTATCCATTCTCATTAAAAATCTCAATACAATAAACCCAAGTAAAACTGCTACTCCTTCCATTACACCATCTGTCCTATCATCCAAGATGCTAATACTTTTGGAGTCATATTACTACTTCTCCATTCAGCCTCACCTACTACACGTAGCATCTTGAACTTGGATTGGGGCGAAGAATCCATCTTTAATATAATATCGTGCAAATTAATGCATATAGTCTTCATATCAGTAGAATCGTAAATCAATTTATGCACCTTCTCTAAAGCATTATTATAGTCATTTTCATTTATCATTTTCATTATTTCAGAGTACGGTTCTAAACTTCTGTCTATTTGGTTTTGTAGGCTTCGATTACTCGATGAGGATGCCTGTAATTCGTTAATCCCTCGTCTCAAATCACCCTGCAAATAGGTAATAAACCTTTGCAACTCTTCGTCAGAATACTGATTCACACCTTCTTCAGCCAATATTTTTGTGAAAATATCTAACATACTTGTGGGGTTGACTCTCTTAAATTGGTAGTTGGCACATCTAGATTGTAGGGGATGAATAATCTTGTGTCTCTCATTACATGTAATAATGAACCTACAATTATCAGCATACCTTTCCATGACTCTCTTCAATGCATTCTGAGCATCTTTAGTCATACCATCCATCTCATCAAGAAGTATAATCTTGAAAGGAGCATCACCGATAACTTTGGTGGATGCAATTTCCTTAATCTTGGTTCTGACAGTTTCTAGTTTCCTATCATCAGACGCATTAATCTCAAAGAAGTTACCTTGTTTATTATCACTTAACAACTCATTGACTAACGCAATAGAAGCCGCAGTTTTACCTGTACCCGCTACACCGTAAAACAATACATTAGGCATATTACCTGATGTAACCCAATGTTCTGCATCTAATACAAAACTTAGTTGTCCTACTATCTCACTCAATCTAGATGGTCTATATTTCTCTGTCCATAATTCGCTCATTGTCTCACCTTTTTATCCCAACCTAATGAAGATAGAATAATTGTATTTGCTTCAGAGTCTTTAAGACCCATTGCTCTATTCATATTAACTGCTAATTCAGAAGCATCTTCTTTTGTTAACTCTAAGAACATACCATGTTCAAGATGATTATAACCATGCTCATGTTCTATAACACCAACAACATCATACAACCCTGTTTCATAGTTTCTAATAGTACTATACGCTTTTCTATTCTTTGTAATATTACTAGGTGTAGGTTTAGAATAAGGGTTTACTTGAATAGTTTTAGGGACAATAGTTTGTTGTTGTGCCAACAGAAACCTATCTTCTTTTCGTGTTCTATATGCGGCTTTACCCGATTTTGTTAAACCATATTTTTTTAACCAGTATCTGACTACTGCTTCAGATACGCCGAACTGTTTTGCCATCTGATAGACAGGCATATTTTCATCGTAGAACAATCTCTTAAGAACAGTCTTAGATTTATATTTCTGCGTTTTAGGTTTTGTTTTAGGTTTTGACCCCCAAACTTTTTTCTTAACCTTCTTAACCTTCTTAGGTTTACTTACAGTTTCAAAGTATTCCTTAACTTGTTGTTCTTCTTTATTATGTTCAAGTTCTAAATTAAACATTTCAATATATTTGATTATAGTTCCAACTGGAACATTAAACATATCACTTATTTCTTTAGCAGACTTATCCTTTAACACATATTGTTCTTCAAGCCACATTCTATTGGTGTAAAGTTGCTTACTTTTCTTGTTTTTAACATTTCTATTTTTCTTATTATTATACATTTTTTATTTCCTCCTTAGTAGGATGTCCACATCTTTTGCAGACTAAGTTACCTCTTCTTGTTCTAACGTGAGGTAAAACGTGTAAACAGGATAAGCATATCTTATCCATTAAAACCACTCTCCCAATCCTTGTTGTGGTACTATTCTATCTGTTTTCTTTCTTCTTTTCTTTTCTCCTAAACCCAATAGTCTACATTCACCATTGTTTAGTTTAGTTTTAGCATATTCTGCAAACTTATCATCCTTAAGTAAGTCAGTGAGTAGGTAACACTCATGACGTTTTAATCCTAACCTTGATGCTAAGTTGGGTAGTTTAGAATAACTACCGCGTTTAGGCATTTGCATTTTACGGTTTAATCTACCATCATGTGTATATGCAAGCATTTCATAAAAATATGAACTAGACCAACGCCTCTTAACTGAGAAATCTACAAATGACAACTTGTTCGGATGTAGGTTAGGAATTAACCATGATAAGAAATGAATATCACTAGGCTTAGATAACTTCAACATTGATGCTATCTCATCTCGATTAGGGTTTTTCAAATACTCTCTTATCATAGGATACATATCAATATCGTACTCTTTTGCATCATCTGCTCTAGGTGATTCTACTTCATGTTCTATTTTCTTACCTGCTCTCTTCAATTTACATAATGAAAACAATTCTTTAGGTACTGATTTCTGATTATCAGAAACTAATATAACTTGTCCTCTATACTCTAACATTGTCTTTTTGATTAAAGCAGTATTAGGTTTGTAATGTACTTCATCAATAATAATACCTCTATCACTAGGGATACTATAATTATCATCAATAGTATATTCGTTAGCATACATCACAATGGGATTGTTGGACACGAAAGACAACGCTTTGTCCATCTTGTCTAGTTTAGTGTTACCTACTATTATCATTGGTTTGTTATTCATATGTTCATTTGCTGTCTTTATCAGACTCATTTATTCTCACTTCCATTATTTCCTTATATTGTGTGTGGCAATTTCCACAGTGTATGTGCGCTACATACCATTTTAATTCGCTTTCTTCTTTAACTCCGACCTCAAAACCGAAGTCTTTGTTTCCGCATTCTCTACATCCATCCATTAACATCCTAACAGTATGGTGTCTTACTATCTCAAAATCAGACATGTCTTCACTTGTTTCACCAAAACCAAAGGATTCTATTTTTTGTCCTACTAAACTAATAGAACAAACGGAACATACATCTTTGTTATGTTCAGACTCTCTATGATTACATCTAGAGCATAACATCAGAGTACCCCTTTGAGTTTCAATATCTCATCAAGACCTTCTGATGTAAGATGTTTCTTTCCTTCGACATTAGCAAGTATCAATAGGAACTTTAACCATACATCTCTACTACCTTCATCCCCAATGTAAAGAGCATTATCTTCATCTAAAGCATTTTGAAGATAGGTTGATTGAAAGTTTCTAATATGCTCCAATCTTCCTATCCTCAATATTGGTCTAGGTCTTACCTTAGACTCTACTTCTTTGATATTACAATAGATACCATTCTGCATAAAGACCCGTTGTACCTTAGTTAGTAGGTGCATATCTCCTCTCATTACAATTGAGAGTTTGACCTTATACCCCAAATCATGATTACTATCTCTGTTGATAACAACCACAGGTTTTGCTAGTATTGCACATACACCTGAAATAACATCTTTGTTTAATCCAACAACTGACGCTGTATTCCACACGATTAACCCTATGCGAATAGGTACATAACCATTTACCCTAAGCCATCATCTGCAAGTCTAAAATAGAGTTACATTCCTTAGCGAACTTATCGTTTCTAATCCTTAGAACTCTAGGAAAACGCAGTCCATAATTACCTTCTGCGTCCCTTGATATTAAATCACAAGTTACTTCTAGTACAATTCTAGGTAGTACATGGAAAACTTCAGCATTGAACTTCTCAATAATCTTCTTTAGTTCTGTTGTTAAAAACATTAAATCACCATCAGACAATCCCGTTCCTACTGAACCCACTGATAGATAACCAGTAGGAGAAGAGTCATCTTTAACTGAAATACCAAACGTACCAAAGACATTACTTCTTTTACCATCACCATACTTAGCAGACGTAATCACTACATCTAAATCAATTCTAGGCGGTTTGTGTTTTACCATAGCACTAGTTCTTCTTCCTGCTTGATAAGTAGCGTCTAAATCCTTTATCATAATACCTTCAAAGCCTTCGTTGATAGCCATATTATATGCTCTTTCAATGTCTTTATCTGTAAAAGATATTGCTCTATTGATAGAAGGGAAGTCAGGCATATGAATTAAACGTTCTTTGTATTTTTGTTCTATCAAACTATGACCCATGTAATATAATATATCAAAGATAACTAAGTGTACAGGACATGTTTCCACCGCAGTTTCTATGTCTTTAGAATGCACTCTTGTTGCTAGTTTCTTATGGTCAGCAGGTTCTATGCTACCTGTTCTTTCTACTGGGTAAATCTCAGTATCTAAAATAAAGGTACTGGCATTAAACGTTTTAGCCAACTCAACTATGTCGGGGTATTGTCTAGTAACTACCTTACCTTTCCTATTGAAAATAATTACGTTATCTTTATCTCTATGAATCTGATACCTATTACCATCGTACTTGTAATCAATTAGATAATTATCAGGTGTTACATATGGAGTCTTAAACTTCTTAGCCAATGAACACTGAATATACTTACCAACTCCTGAATGTGTAGGTGGTGTATTACCACTAGATAGATACCTAAATACTTCAGAAGGCGAATGCAGTTTGAGGTATTCCTCACGAAATCGAGAGTTGAACCTACGCTTCAATAGAGAAGAAAGAGCCTTTTCCCCGATACCGTTTCTAGGATGTCTAAGCCAATAGCGAATAAACCACTTAACTTCTAATGCTGACATTTTATTTAATGCTTCATTAATCATAGTGTATGAATTACTATTGATAGAAGAACAATCTAATGTCAAAAGAGAATACATATTTCTGATTGTATAGTTAGAATCATTGTTCCACTCACCATCTAGAAACTTGTATATTCCTTCACCTAAATCACTCCACATTCCTGCTTGAGATTTAACCTCGTCTTCGAACATCTGTAATGAGTTAGCAATCCATGTGACTGCTCTCTTATTACCGATGTTATTAGTCTCAAGATTTAATGATAGAATATCTAATACAACATTAGGATTACTAAATGAACTAAGTGATTCATCTAATATTCTAATCTTATCTGTTGTTCTATTCTGTTGTTCTATTGCTTCACACATTCTAGCGAATCTAATTAGACTCATCAGTATTCACCTTGTAATTATCATTAATCTTAGTCAAACCTTTCAGCAAAACATCTAGTTCATCCATATTCATTCGGATTCCTTTTCTAGACGGTTTACCATTTGTGTACCACCTAACATCTACTACATCTATTTTGTAATATTGTCCTTTCTTTACTATCATTTCCATTGTCGCATTTCTTGGTATTCTTAATACCGTTTCTAACTCTTTACTCATTCGTACCAACCTTCCTTAAATCTATTCAAATCTTTTAGAGATGTGAACGTTCTAATTCCCTCAACGTCATCAACTCTTGTGGCAATATACACCACGCCCCCTAAACTACTAATCTTAATTATCTCATATGTTCTATTCTCAGGATGTTCGAAAACTTCCATTGTTTCTATATCAGGAACTAAACCATAGTTCTTAGACAAATCTGAACTTATTGAGTTAATATTGTTAGCGACATACTTTACTATCAATGCCTTTTGTATTGGGACTTTAGCATCAACTACTAGTTTTATTTTACCACTCATTTCACAAACCTTACACTTATTACCTTCACAAATAGGACAAGTTATATCCGCAGGTAGCGGAGCAGGGAACTGAACGGTTATTGCTTTCTTCTTCATTCTCTACCATTCCATACACGATACTTTACTTCATATTCAACTGTTACATCAAATGGGAAAGTAGCAAACATAAGTGTTGCATTTCCAAATTGTGGTGCATATCCTGTATTCCATAGTAAGCCGTCTTGCAGAAGATGACCCTCGATATTAAATGAATAGTTGTTAAATATAACAGAGTTATTCACAATATCAAAACTAAGATGAGTTACATTATAATTAAAATAATCTAACTCAATCAAACCATAAGTAGTATTAACATCTAACCAAACAGTCTGATATGTAGAATTATTCACATCGTTAATTAAAAATGTAAACGTACCATTAATGGTTGTCCATTCTTTTGGTGCTTGTGTTTCTTCATCAAACACTTCATCGGGTGTTGGAATTGTACATCCTGCTAACAATGTTGTTAGTATTAAGAATACAAAACCATACTCCTTAAGGGTTGTTTGTCTGCTATTTTCCATAGTTAATGTATTATCGCTCATATTTCTTCATCTCCATAAAAGTCATCAATGGTAGGTGCGGGACTGTCATTGAATGCAATTATCCCTTCAACATGTAGGTTATCAGTCTTTTCTAGACGTTTTGCTTCCTTTATCATAGCCTTTTCATGTTCAACTTCCATCATAATGGTAAATGCCCTATCTAATTTCTTATGAGAGAAATCAATCTGTTCAGTTATACCATTCTTGTTAATCATACAGTCATCCAACATTTTTCGCATAAAACAAACAAGGTCTAACAGTTCCGTGTTATGTTTTACTAGTGTTTTAACACCTTTCGCTACATCATTCGCATCTTCTATCAATTTTTTACTTTTATTCATTTATTCTTCCTCCATCATTATACATTTTTGTAAATATACTGCTAGGTCAAGAGCCTCCTCCTGTGCATGAATTAACCATGCTTTACGAGTTAGGTCTTTCCTTTCCATAGTAGTATTATACTTTCTCTTACCTATTTCGGCTCGTTGCCTTAACTTTACTATTACTATCTCTTCTACTTCACTCATCTTCTTTCGCCTTCCTTCTTTCGTGCATTACATCTTCAAACGCATGAAGTTGTGCTTCACTCATATGACTAGTAAATATAGTGCCACTAATCATATGAATATCAGTAACGTATGTGTTTTTCTTCAACATACCTTGTGCTTCTTCATTAATACAATACCCACTAATATCATCTACCTTTAGAGTAGTGACACCTGAATTAGTTACTAAACTAATCAATCTCATTCCTCTTCCCCACTGTATGAACTCTTTTGTTCTAGTAGCCCATAGAAAACCTTCTTTGCTACAATAGTTTCAGGATTGAATGCTAAGTATTGGTTATCACCAAGAACAATAGCAGACTTTAGTATAGGTTTCCAAGTGTTAATTGTTGACCAATCAGTTGAACTGAAATAAGCCTGACCAAAAGGATGAGTGTGAATCCAACATTTAATCGGTATTCTCATCGGTGCGCCGTTTACTAGTTCATCTTCATGTCCTTCAAATGACACAAAGGATGGGTCGCCACTGCTGATGTATAAATCATCTTTATCATCAACAATTACTTGTACTTCCATACCTTCTAATACATCTATTGACATCTTCCATATTGCTGTCATGAAGGCTTCAGTGGAATTGTTAGGGAAGAGATATTCTATATCATCTGCCATATCATTATACACATCTCGTATGTGTTGTTTCCAATCAAACTCCTTCATTACCTTTTCATTTTCTGTTACTTCTTCTTCCATTTTTATTCCTCCTCGTTTTTCTTTATTTTTGCTGTTGCTTTCTCTAATTGAATCCAATTAGAAAACGTTAGACTTGCATCTATTCTTCCATCAAGTAATGCTTGTTCATAATCATCACGCATTTCTTGAAACTTTCTTCCCATCTTTCCCATTTATATTCCCCCCATATTATCTATAATCATATCTTGACTGTTAACAAACTCATGATAGGCTCGATGTCCTGCAATGAATCCACCTGCATGTCTTTTAGTTCCTAAGAACTCCTCACCACATACAGGACAAGTAACCTTTACTATCTCTGCTTGTTGGTAATATCCATCTGTTGAAATAACATTCATAACTTCGTCAATCATTTGTTCGTCTATATCTTCTATATTCTCTTCATCACTCATATTTTCACCTTCATATATTGTCTCAATGTTTTTATTGGTCTAAGTAATTGTTTACCCTCGACCTTGGTTTCTGTTTTAGATTCTACTACGGATGTAGTTTTACTAAAAACACTTACACCACTTTTTATTCTTCGCCTGTACTGTTCTCTCCACATTACTTGAACACAATCATTGCAGAACCTTCTGCTATCTGCCAAATGTTCGGGAACAGGTTCATCCTCTTTACCACAAAGAGTCTTTCCTAATATTGTAAAGCAGATATATTTCATTATTCAAAACCCCCTCTCTCTGTTATTCTTTTCATCATTAGTTTGTATGAACCATACCTACCTTTGCCATGGCACTTCCAACAGAGTGGGCGACCAATATAGGTAAGTTGTGATTCGTTTTTATTACATACTATGCACTTCATTCTTCTTTCTCCTTGTATGCGGGATGGGTCTTTGGTAATCTATGTAATCTTCTACTCATCATATTATGGATGAGAGAGGAAACAGAGTCAGCCCCATCCAAGAATCTTTTCTCGGCTGTTTTATCTCCTGAAGGACACATCTTCTCTTCTAATTCTGTTAAGTCTATTCTATCCATAAGATGCTTCAGTACTTCATATTCGACATGTATCTTAGAAGCGGCTCTCATTAAACATTCACCACCATTTTATCAGCAACGTTCTCATTGTCTTGCCACCATCTTTGAATCCACTGTACTGCAATACCTGCAATTGCAACTTGCATACAGTTTACTTGTTCAGGACTACCATCCCAATCTCCACCTTGACAACTGAATGAACCTTCTGCTCCTGATAGTAAATCGTCAACAAGATTAGCATTAACCTTGTAAGAGATTAAAGCCGCATTGCGACCTTGCGCTCTCAAATCCAACCACTTAATCTTAGCATCATCACCATATCCTTGACGATATAATAAACGTCTTACTGCTAAGTTATCAGCACAACAAACTACTAGGTCATATCCTTTCAATTGTTTCTCCACTAATACTTGATAAGGTTGAGGCTTCACAGGTTTTAACCCGTTTACCTTCAACCTATTGTTGAGAGCGTTAACTTTAGTTTGTCCTACCATATCGGCCATAAAGTTTTGATATGTTAGATTCTTTTCTTCTAACTTATCATCATCAAATACTGTTATGTCGTATATACCAATTCTCGATAGGAAGTCAACCAAATAACTTCCAATTCCACCTGTTCCTATTATCATTACTTTTCTCATTCTCTTATTCCTCCAATTATTTTATTTACATTATATTTATTCAAGATAGTTCTTTCTATCTGTATTAATTCACATATCTTTCTTATGTGTATTCTCAGTGTTACTTCACTGATATTAACTGTTGATGCTAATTCTCTCTGTAATACTGAATGACCTAACATCTTACATGCAATGTATACTGCTCCCGCGATTTCACCATTACCAACTCTAACATTAACTGATTCATAATAGTTAGATACATAGTCAACAAAAGCAAAGATAAGATTTCTATCTTTTATATCTGCTCCTGATTTATCTAAGCATACGGTTACTACATCATGAACATCTCTAACACCAAAAATATGAGACTTACGATAGAACTTGGCTATCTTTTTAGAAGCCCTCATTATCTTACTTCTATGAACTCCTGTTGTTTTCTGTAAAGACTTGAGCGATACAAAAATACTTTCATCCTTTAGAATGAAGTATGCTAAACCTGCCGCCCTAACTTCTGTTGGTAGACCAATTAATACTCTATTTCGTTGTAACTCTTGATAGTAGTGTTCTACCTCTCTTCTTAATGAGAGTTTATACGGTTTGTAAGGAGATAGATACATCATACATGTATTGTGAGTTGCTATATCTCCTTCTGACCAAAACTTACTCTTTGCCTCCGTCTTAATATGGTTGAGTCTTAGACTATGTTTTACAGACGTTTTACTTCTATTACCAAATTGTATTGTACTACCCATACCATATTTAGAGTCTGATTCCATTGCACTAGACGTTTCCTCGAATATCTCGACATTAAGCACAAGACCACAATCAGAACATATGTGGTAGCCCAACCTATCATCAAACGATGATTCGGTTGAGCCACACTCCATACACTTCACGCTTTAGCCTCCAATGCTTTCTTTGCCGCATAGTCTTGTTCTTTCTGTTTAGACCAAGAGTTTAGTTTGGACATATCCATACGGTAATTATCAGGGTTTACTAGGTTTCTTTCAGATGCTTGTTTAACATAATCAACAATAGTATAGATACTCTTAGCAGAAGTTTCATCATTCATTAATGCTAATGCTCTAGCAGTTAGTTGGTCGCCAATGCTTGAGTTTCTATGAATATTATCAATACATATTGGGCCAGTGAGTGAATGACCTTTCCAAGTTTTTCCACCTGCATCTTTACCATTAATCATGTATGTGTTAACATTCTGATGACCAAGTTTCATACCTTTCTTCTCATCAACAACAACCCAATCAGCAACTTTACCTCTAACGAATAGAGCCTTGTTCATTGGGTTTCTGAATTGAACCAATCTAATATTCGGATATTCAGCATCCATATCATGTAGTAGTTTTGTTGCTCTGTCTTCAACCATATTCTGCTTTCTGTTCTGCATTAACCACGCTATACATAACTTCTGTTCTGTTGGACTAGGCATATTACCCATCAACAATTGCCATAATTTTGAAGGGTCTGCTCTATACCAAGTCTTAGACTTAGATTGACCAAACCTAAAAGTATTAATGAACACATTCAAATCTTTGAGAGTAATAGCACCCCAAACACCTTCGGAAATCTCTAAGGCACATTCGGTTTCACTGATTACTTTAGTATTAATCAACACCTCATGTTTTTCTCCTACATGATAAAAATTGTAATTACTTCTATTTTCAATAGCATGAAGAACATTAGGTGGATAGTGAACAACCTTCTCAATGTAATCATCCATTACAAGTACATCTCTTACAAACGCACCACGAATTATTATCTTAGATAGAACAACTGCAAGGTCTTTCTTACTTACTCTAACACCATCAATATAATGTCCACTACCTTTTCGACCATAAACAACAATACTTTCACCATTATGGTATTTGAAAGTTATAGTATTCAAGAAGTTTTCATTCTGTACTTTAGTTAACAATGCGTTAGTTATTAATGCAGAAGTATTTGTTAGTACAGGGTCTTGTTCACCTCTAACATTTGATAGGCTTGGCCTAGTTACTTGCCATGACATTTCCCCAAATTGATTGAAAGCATTTCTATTAGTTACATACTTACCGAATCTATCTCGCATCCAAATACTGCGAAACAACTGTTTCTTAGATGACCTGAGCAAGAAACTACTAGTTGTGTAACTTCTTGTGTCATCTCCTACTGAGGGTATTGTTACTTTTATTTTTACCATTTTTATTCACCTTTTTATTTTCTTTTTCCCAATATTTGGCATCACCATAATTATGTAAATACCATGCGTCTCTTTCTATATGAGAAGCAAGTTCTTCCATTGATTTGAAAGAACTATGCCCTCCTACAACAGCACGTTCCATAGAATGATACAACTTACTGTATCTAAGATTACCACTCTTGTATAGTTTGAAACTCTTGTCTAACCAAACCCTTTGAGGGATAGTTACACTAGTCCTAATAACATACTCGAAGTTAAGGAAATCTTTCTCTTTAATTAACATCTATACTTCACATGCTCCACCTGCACAGGCTATTTCGCCCTGAAGGTTGGTGGTATCCTCCAATTCTATTACTTCAGTCAAATCTATTGGGTGAAGTTTTTTGACCATTTCGTTATATCTTTCTTCATCTATTTCTTCGAATGGGGCTTGTTTGTATTCTCCTCCATGATAAGGTAAGAAAGACATACCGTTGTATGAATGTCTATTATCCCATAGCCATTGAGTTACTTCTTTCCATTCTGTTGGTTTAACGTAAACAGTAGCCGAAACATTGTGACCATTGTTTCCTCTACGATGACCTGTTTTAACCCAATTCTCAGAAACAAACTTTACTCTCTCTAACATATCCAAAGCAGTTTCATCTGCTCTTGTTGTCACATAGTCGTATGGAATAGTTTGTGGTATAGATAGTACTGCACTTTCATCTTCTTTACCTATTTCATCTTCAATCAAATCAGGAAGTTTCTCTAACAAGTAAGGATAGATTGCTTCACTCTTACCTACACGAACTGACCTGAGATAGTACTTTCCATACCATGCATGAATACCACTAGAAGTTCCTAAAACACAACTAGTTGTTCCTGCGGGTTTAACGCATGTAGTTCTAGCGGCTTCGTTGATACCAAGCATCTTAGCGTAGGTAGCATTAGTTGTCTTAACTAACATTGCCGCCTTACTATACCAAGAATCCATGAGTTGGTTACTAGCAATACCTGTCATACCAATACCAATAAGAGCATCTTTCTCAGTGTTCCTTCTCCAAACTTCTCTAAGATAGTGGAAGTCAGTATATGTCGCTTGCACTGTTCCTAAGACTGTCGCCGCCTCTACTCGTTGTAGTAAGTCTGCCTCGTTTTCAACATTAGATACATTAACTTCGCAAAGGTTGCAGAACTGATAAGGTCGTAGTCCTATTTCTACACAAGGATTAGTACCCCAATCTTTGTCATTAGTTAGATAAACGCCGGGTTCTCCTGAATGACTATTAGCAACATTAGACATTAGTTCTTTGAAGAAATCTTCTGTAACTCTATGTCTCAATACAACTGCCGAATTGTTTGCTCTATATCTTTGAGCATTACCTTCTTCTGCGAAGTTACCTGCTTTAGCATTAATCATCTCTCTATCATCAGCACTGAATAAACTGATTAAAGCAGAACGGCGAATACCTCCTGATAATACAGTATCAGCAATATAACACATCATGTCATGTGCTTCAATTGGCTTAATCTTATGTCCTTCTTTCATCTCATTGAACATACCTTGTATAATAACAATACACTTCTTTAGTGGTTCAGGGCCGGGTGCATTTCCACCTGTTGTTTTGAGTCTAGCACCTTTAGGTCTAATGTCTGAATAGTCAAATCTAGGCATTGTTGTTCTCTTACCAGTATAACTATCAAAAAGAACTCTAATGGCTTCAGCCCAACCTTCAATGGTGTCGGCTACTTTGTATCTATAAGTTCTATCAGTACTAGGCTTTCTAACAACAGGTAGTTTGTCAATATGATGTTTCTGTACTGAGAAACCAACACCTGTTCCACCCAATAGTAGGAACATTGCTTCACTAAAAGATAGAGTACTATCTATTGGTAAGAATGCACAGTTATATATTCTATTTGGAGATACTTCTATTGGCTTTCCGCCAAACTGCATTGAACGCATTGATGGAAGTATCTTTCGAGTTTTAACGAAGTTGTCATATACATCATATAACCTAGTTGCTATTGTAGTATAAGTATCCTCATCTAAATCCAATGTTTGTTTTAGATGTTTAAGATGCATGTTTCTATTTCTATCACAAATCTCATCCCATGTTTCCTTTCGTTGTTCTGTTTCTATCCATTTAGCATACTTCATATTCTCTACGGTTTCTGCTAATACTTCATTCCCTAATTTCATTTTCCTTCTCTCCTTTAATAAGTGTTTTTAGTAGGCTTCTCACCTACTTGACATCTGCCCCGATGTTAGGACTACAAACGTGCGTAATACAGCATATAGTAGTTATCTCCCATGTGATATACACCACAGGGGTTTCTTGACAATCCGACTTTTTTTTATTTACCGAATTAATAGCCGCCGACAATAGCAGGGACTAGGTTTACATTATCAACAGTTGACCAATCTATGTTGGTTATGTTCTGTCTGCTTACCATATCACCGTTAACATAAACCCAATGAGTTGGGTGTTCTGCTATCTGCTCAATCATCTCTGCACTAGATACCTCTAGTTCAGTGTGGCCTGTTTCATTCATTATTCGCAATTTCATTTTTATTACCTTCTTTTTTTTTCATTCAACTATTTTTAAGACTCTGTTGACTGTCTTGCTTGGTTAAGCGTATTCTCTAATGATGTAATGTAGGATTTTAATTCCTTCTTATCACCAAGGAGTTGTATCTGCATTGACTCGTAAACTTCAACCTTCTGTCTGAATGCTTGAATAGTTCCTTCTAAACCTTTAGCATACTCTAGAAGACGATTGAAATCTTCTTGCAATGTGTTTACGGGTGTTTGCTCCACCACTACTTCTTCTGTTACTTCTTCAGTTTCTTCTTTTGTTTCTTTATTCTTCTTACTCATGAACTTCCCTCCATGTACCTTTTCTTACTACTGGCGAAGCATCAGTTTTCTTTAATATTTCTATCTCCTTAGATGCTTGCTGTTTAGTAAGTAATGTCATATCCCCTTTATATCCTAATCCTTTTAGAAAGTTAAGTTGCGGCTCTGTTGCCTTGGTAGTCTTACGTGTTAGTAAAATCTCCTTTAACCTTTCGGCTTGGTTTACTGTTGGTTCGCCTCCTCTAGTGAATAATCGCTTCATATCTCTCAAAAAACCACGTTCCCAAGAATTAATACCATCTTCAAACGCATTGAATACAGGGAAACCAAAGTAGAGACACGCTTCCATAAACCTACGTTCGGTTACATCATGTTCTCTAAGTTTACTCATCTTATCCTTAATGTCTAAGTCCAAGTTTTCTAGGAATACTTTCCTGTCTTCTACATACTTGTCCTCAACACCTAGTTGTTCTAGATAGTCATCAATGTATATTGAAAATAAATCCATATCACCCAACAACTTATCGTTAGGATAACCTCTAGTCTTACTCTGCGCTCTCTTGTTATCAGGATGATTCCATCTCCAAACAATAGAAGCCATTTGATAATCCTCTCTACCGAACTTACCTGAGCCTGTTTTTCTAATGTAGGTTACAGGACGGTATTCTTTGAGTTCAGTGTCATAGTATTTCTTATCTGTCTTCTTAACGTTAAGCCTTAAGTCTAGGTCTTTGATTTCATCAAACAGTTTAGTAAACTCTTCTCCTTCATCATCCCACCATGCTTCTCTAATCAAAGTCTGAACAGCAACGTTCTTCCACTCTTCTATCTTTTCCTCAGTGATAGCACTAATAGGAATGTTAAGTGTCTCAGACATATGTCTTAGAACCATCCAATTGTTGATACATGTTGAACCAACTATCTCCTTAACATTGTTTACAGTATTCTCTATCTCAAAGTGGTATACAATATCTTTACCACATAGACAATTATGCGGATGTCCACTAGGGTGATTTAGAATAATCTCTCTATATCTTCCAATAGGTGATTTCTTCCAAACATTACCTGTGATACGCCATTCTTTCTTTGCTATCTCATAGTCATCTGACTCAGACAATGCTAACAATCTTGAAGTTAAAGCAGGGTAATTATTACCTCTCTTTAAGTTCCTTTCATTATCTATATCATTCATCTGAATCTTCTCCAATTGTTGCAACACTATCAGTCATCTCAGTCATTAGCATTTGTATTCTAGATAATGTTACTAGTGTTAGATGTCTTGAATCCCTAGCCAAGTCCTGAATCATAGCATCAGTTTTGATAATCTGTTGCATACATTCTGATACCATTTGTGAAGGAAACTCTACTGCGGTTTTAATTTTCTCAGTTAGTTCCTTAATATCTTCAACCATATCATCACTCATTCTAAATCCATCCTCTCGTTGTTTCTCTGTTCTCTCAAGAATCCGTCTAGAAGCATGTCTATCTTACCATACAGTGCTTCAGGCAATCCACCAATTGTCTTTCTATTTAGCGATAGCCAAATTAAAAAACGTTGGTTAAGCACTACCTTAACTTCATCATTGTCATTCATTGTTATTACCATAGGTGGCATTTCATCATCATTTACCATCCTAAACTCTACATTACTTTCTTGTTTTATCATTTTTATTCCTCCTTATTTTCATTCTTTCTGAGAGTATTTAAACTCTACAATTGCTGTTATTTCTATTCAGACATCATCGTTCCCTGTACCGTCACTAGTCCAGTTCCAAGGTGTTGCTATCTGATACATTGTTTTTAATATTCCAAACATTATATTTTTCCTCCTTCATCTATTATTTCTTTTATCACGCCATCCATAGTAGCCCCAATCACTAAGATAGCATCTTCTATTATTTGTTTTCTTACAGGTTTAAGTTCAGGTAACTTTTCATACGCCTCAACCATACCATTGTAATGATTCTTCATTTTCTCTATATTGATTGCTATTATATCTATCATATCATCTGTCATTATCATTCCTCTTCATCAGACCATTGTCTTTTGAATCTTCTAATCAAATGGTCAAGGTTCTTCTTTGTGCAAGCAGATACAAAGTTCTGCCCTCCACGAAGAAATACTACTACTTTGTAGTACTTTGGTCTACCGTGTTCACCTATCCTATCACCGTAGAATAACTTATTCATTTCGTCTGTTTCTTTCAGACTAGACCAAGTAAACGCTTGAATCTCTTTCACTGAAAGAAGTGCATTCTTAAATCTAATATACTGCTTGTCTCTCTCTAACATGTTAGGGTCTGATAGCAGTCATAACATGTATCTTTGGGTTGGTTAGTCCAAATAGCCTTTCTGATATGGCATATTTCACATCTACCTATTATCTTCTTGGTCATCTTCCTCAACCTCTATACCGTGTCTCTCAAAGAACTTCTGCATAACACAAAGACATTCTTCAACTTCGTATTCGCCATACTCTGTTTGTACCGCAACTCGTTCTGTGTCATTACAGATATTACAGTAAAACTCTTTATTATTTAATTTATTGTTACTTATTACCATTTTAATTCCTCTTATGCTTTTTATTCATTTGTAATGGAGATAAACTAATTCCTGTGAAAAATAAATCCTGAGACTACTTAAACTGTCCAAAACCACGCATTCTCATGAGAAGTTTGTTCTTTTTACATAAAATAGTTTATTTCTATTACATTTAATATCGGAAAGTGATTATGCGGAGAGAGCAACACCACGATTTTTGAGAATCTCACTTATTACTGTGGAAACCGACTTGACTATGTTTGGGTCAAAGACCCCATTTTTCTTTAAGAGCATCAATATCAACTCTAACGCTCTTAATCCTACCTGAATTAATCAGGGTTGTTTTTCTAAACTTTTTAACTGACTCGTTCAATCCATCAATAGCCGCTTGTATTGAAGACACACTATCCTTGTCTTCTCTCAATTTCTTGTTTTCTTTATTGACGGCTTTGACTATTTTCTTCAATTCTTTGACCTCTTTCTTCAATTCTTTGAGTTCCTTTTCGACCTTAGACCTACCATTACTCTTACCCAACAAACCCTCTGAATCTCTTTCCATTAAATCAACAATGAAAAGTCTCATCTCTTCGGTGTTTGTATTTCTTGCATATCTGTTTCTTAGATTCTTAGGTTCAGATGAGTTGTTTTCAACAGCATCGTCAGGCTTGTGTTCAGCACAATATACATGCTTCACTGAGAATCCCTCAAAAGGGATATTGCATCTATGTCCATCCTCTTTGATGAACGCACAAAAACGTTCTGATTTACGATGCATCTTAGTATTTGCATTTCTATTCATATTTCTATTATTATTATTAAATCGTGTCATTACTATCTCTCCTAAAACCTAGCATACTGATTCACATGTTTGGCATACCAAGATGGTGGATTTAACGGCCACCTCCATGTTGCAAACCAATACTTGTCGTGAATGTAATATGCTCTATACTTTTCGACAGTACTT
>Ga0208666_1000047_pt1 | contig 50368 bp, 51 predicted proteins | sample 5B_taG_FD_184078 | JGI IMG/M metagenome (GOLD analysis project Ga0208666, IMG submission 184078) | Marine viral communities from the Subarctic Pacific Ocean - 5B_ETSP_OMZ_AT15132_CsCl metaG (SPAdes) (version 2) | ecosystem: Environmental > Aquatic > Marine > Oceanic | place: Pacific Ocean...
ACACTAAATAAAAAAAACACTATCTTTGTAGTAACAAAAAAAAATAAAAATGGCAACACCATCAAGTAACGAACAATTTGTCGGAATTGCTCCGAAAGTAGACCTAACTGAGAGAGGGTCAAATTTAACAAACGACAAGAGACAGATATATACATACGCTGAACTGTTAGCAGGAGCAAGAGGGGCAACCAACTTGGAAGAATCTACTACAACACCGGGCTTGTTTGCAGGCGTTTCAAAGATGACTCCTATGACCGTAGGGACTTTTGAATATGACGTATACAACCTAAAGGCTATCGCACAATTAAGACCTCAAGCTAGTTCCTTTGTTTTGCAGATTGGGGATATAGAGGTGTCACTTGGACAAAACATATTTTTCATCGCAAACAGAACAAACATAGAGGCTGTAGATTTTGCAGGAACAGGAGGATATGCCAATAACCCAATAAATTTTGGTGCAATGGTAGATGATAATACTGACGTAGCACGACCTATAGACACTTTATGCTATGTAAATCAAGACAACAACTATGGTTTGCCACCCGAAAATAACGGAATGTTTATTGTTGCAGAGGATAGTAATCCATTCGAGTGCGACGTGTACGTGGACATGGACTTTATTATTCCTGTAGGAAGTTCCGTAGAATTTACAATATCTTAAAAAATAAAAAATGCCAACAACAAACGAACAAGTATTAATATCAGTAAAAGACGAGCAAGGAACACTTCTTAGACCTGTTGAAGCAACATTTGCTGTAGAGTATAAATACAAAGATGAAGCAACTGCTGAGGTAGTTATGGAAGGAGACGTAAGAAGAGGAACGGTTTTAAGAACCACTGATTTTCCGTCTGCATCTGCTGAAAAAGAGTTAGAATTTTCTGAAATAAAGGTAACACCTAAAGCAGCTCCTTTTGAATTTTACAGTGCTAAAATCCGTAGGTTTGACTTTCAAATCCCTGTTAAAGATTCTGAAAAGGCAGGAGTGGATATGAAACTTGATTTTACAGGAATTAACAAGCCTAATAAAGAACAGATTCGTGCAACACTCGCTGATGCTGCACAAACTAAATTAAACGCAATACAAGCTAAAGCAAAAGGAAAAACCGCATAAATAAAAAACATGGCGTACCAAAAATTACAACCAAGCAGAGCATTAGCTGTCATTAAGAGCGATGATGTAGATATTCCAAATCCCGCAATGTTAATTGTGAGTAGCACCACAACAGGTGCGTCTGCAGGAAAGCTTATAGATTCCGCAGGAGATTTTGTTAATAAAGGGGTAAAGGTTGGTGATATTGTTTATGGAGGGACAACTGTTGCAGCAACAGTTACAGGTGTAGATAGTGATACTCAGCTAAGCGTTAGCACAGCGGTAGGCACTACAACAGCATATAAGATATTTAGCAATGAGACCCCTAACAATGGATGCGTATTATATGTAGGAACAGGAGGGGATTTAGAAATAACCACAGCCGCAGGAGATACGGTTGAGTTTGCCAATATGGCGAATGGTACATTTTTACCTGTTCAAGTATTAAGGGTTTTAGCCTCCGGAGCCACTGCTGATATTGTTGCACTTTGGTAAACTTCTATTCTACCGTATCGGTAGATGTAAAAATAAATTATGAAATAATTAGCGATGGAAACGATTAGTGAAGACACAAAAATAAACCTTTCACCAAGGAACTTTATTTTTATGGCAGGGTTAATAGGAACCTTTGTAAGTATGTACTTCACTCTCCAAGCTCAGATTGAGGAAGCTAAGACATTACCTGCCCAAGACCAAGAGGTAAAAGAGGCAGTAATAAAAACCTCCAATGAACTTACATTCATTAAGGAGGAAATCACAGAGATTAAGGGACAACTTCAGATTATGGAAGAGCGTCTCTACGAACTTCAGAAATAAATTATGGCAAAGGTATGTAGATGCTGTGGTCAAGAAATCAAGAGCAATTCAAAATACCTATGGATTCTTGACAATGGTCACGGTGGAATAATCGACGGAATTTATCAGACAGCAGGAAAACGTAGTCCTATTTGGGCAGATGGAACTCAGCTATTCGAAGGTGAGTTTAATCGTTCTATAGTAAAACGTATTGCCAAGTATTGTGATGATAATAATATTGATTACATAAACTTGGTTAATACCAATGAAGATGTTCCATTATCCACAAGAGTCAAGATGGCAAACGAGGTGTATCGTGAGTCAGACAAGCCTTGTATATATGTTAGCATACACGCAAATGGATTTAGTGATGAGTCTGCAAACGGTTGGGAAGTGTTTACGTCTCCGGGAGAAACCAAATCAGACCATATAGCAACAGTTCTGTACGAAGAGGTAGAGAAAGAGTTTCCGGATTCTTATAACGAAAGCATTAAGTTGCGAAAAGACACAAGCGATGGTGATGTAGACAAGGAGTCGAACTTCTATGTGCTTATACACACTGCTATGCCTGCTATATTATCAGAGAACTTTTTTATGACAAATGAAAAAGAATGTAAGACATATCTCTTGAGCGAGGAAGGTAGAGACCGTATTGCAAAGGCCCACATTGAAATGATAAATAAAATCGAGAACGAATGAAAGAAATATTGACTAGACTATTTGGAAAGGGTTCGGGGGTTGTTGAGCAGGTCGGAGGGGTTGTAGACAAATTCATTAGAACCAAAGATGAGAAGGCTCAGTTCGAGAAGGAGATGGCAGAGATACTTATCAATGCTGAGGCTGATATGCAAAAGAACGTCACCGAGAGGTGGAGGGCAGATATGACCTCAGACTCTTGGCTGTCAAAGAACGTACGGCCATTGGTTTTGATGTTCTTGGTTTTGTGCACGATGCTATTGATATTTATTGATGCAGGTCGGCTTGATTTTAAGGTTGAAGCAAATTGGGTAGACCTACTACAGATTCTTTTACTCACTGTTATAGCAGCATATTTTGGTGGAAGAACGGTTGAGAAGACAAGAAAGAAATAATTCCTATCTTTGTGAGTAATAAAATTTAATACAATGAAACTTGATAAAAAAGAACTAGAGACTATCCGAGAAATGCAAGGAGAGTTTCAAAAAGCAAAAATTGCTTTAGCAGATTTAGAGCTAAACAAGTACAAACTTCTAAAGACTATTGATGTCTTGAAGGTAGACTTTGGCAAGCATGAACAAAAGCTTATAGACAAATATGGAGCCGACTCCGTTATAAATGTTCAAACGGGAAAGGTAACTAAAGAAAAAAAATAAAAATGGGAAAGATAAGTACGTATGGTAATGTAAATCCGGTTAATTTAACGGATAAAGTTATAGGAACAAATGTTACGGGAACACCTAACAACGTCACTAAGAATTTTTTAATTAGCGACTTGTTGGCATTGTTTCAAGAAAACATAACTCTTCAAAACGTACTTGATGCAGGAAACACAGCCACAGAAGACATTAACCTTACAGGTAATATTTCTCTTGATGGAGGAAACTTTACTTTAGACCCTACCGCTTCTTTATATGTGGGTGGTCTTTTGATAGACTCTACAGGGGCAGTAGGAGCCTTGGGGCAAACTCTTACTTCTGACGCGAGTGGTAATCCTGTTTGGGGGTCCGGTGGAGGTGGAAGTCAAAACTTAGAACAGCTTCTTGCTGTTGGTAATACAGCAACAAACGACATTAATCTTACAGGTGATTTAAACCTTACAGGTAATATTGTAGAAACAGGAAATTTAGAACTTACGGGTAATATTACGCAAGTAGGAGATTATGACCTTACGGGTAATATGACTCATCTAGGAGATTACGAACTTACGGGTAATATAACTATGATAGGTGACCCCGATATAACAGGCGATGTAACACATTCGGGAAATTACTTGTTTGAGGTTGGTCAGTTTTCATTTGAAGGAACTTCTACAGTTCTTTTAGAGGGTGCAGTTAAAGACTCAACGGGTACTTTAGGTTCAGATGGTGAGGTTCTTGTTTCTGATGCAAGCGGTAAATTTAATTGGCAATCTTTATCTCAGTCACCAACTACCACTACAGTTAATGCTTTTGATGACCCTGTAGCAAATGCAGATATAATATTTTATAGTGCAAGTGGAGCAGGTGGTACGATTAATTTAAACGCTGCATTAGTTGAAGCAGGCAAAAAGGTTGTTCTAGTTAGAACATCTACCACTGCTGCTGCAAATATAAGCTCTAATGGCGGAGCATTAATTAATGGAGCTGCTGCAAAAGCATTACCAACGACACTTTATTCCGGAGTCACCTGTATATGTGATGGTACTGATTGGTACTGCAGTGCCGGACAGCCTTTATAAATTTAATTTAATGGACGTTAGAAAAATATCAATAGGGACAGATTTTAAATCTTCAATGAACTACATAGTAGGTCAAGAGGTTTTAAATGGAAACTATGTGATACACCTAATAAAGTTCAATTCAAAAAATTCTTCATACAAGCTTTATATAGAAGAAGTAAATGGAGACGTAGTTGTTCTTTGGAAGGAGTTTAACTCTAACCTTCCTATAACAATAGAATACAATATAAACTTTTGAAATCACCAACTCAATTTATAGTTACACCATTTAAGGGGAAACGCTACGAAAATACCAAAGACATAGGAGGTCTTGATTTAATAATAAGCACATCAGAAGAAGACCATAGGTTCTCAAATAGGTATGCTGAGGTATTGTCAACGCCACTTTACTACAATGGAGAAATAAAAAAAGGAGATACTCTTTTAGTTCATCACAATGTATTTAAGTTCTACAACGACATGAAGGGTAGAAGGCAAAGCGGAAAGAGTTTTTTAAAGGATGACATGTTTCTTGTAGACCCGGACCAATTTTATATGTACAAAAATGAAAATGGTTGGAACTCATACGATAGATATTGTTTTGTAAAGCCTGTTCCTACAAAAGAATCTTACATATTTAAACCTTTTACTGAAGAGCCATTGGTGGGGGAAATGAAATATCCAAATGATTACCTTTTAAGTAAAGGAGTAAAGGCAGGTGATAGGATTAGTTTTAAGCCGGAAAGCGAGTATGAGTTTACTGTAGATGGAGAAAAACTTTATAGGATGTATGACCATCAAATAACAATGCTAGTATGACACCTACTGAACTAAAAGAAGATATTATAAAGGCAGGACGTATAGCTGTTCAACAGCTCATCAAGGTAGCCAAGGAAGAAATCATCAGACACGACCCCGAAGACGAACTTGCAGCGGATAGGTTAAAAAATGCTGCAGCCACAAAGAAGCTTGCTATCTTTGATGCTTTTGAAATCCTAAATAGAATAGAGACGGAGAAAGAAGCGTTAGAGCTTAGTAAGAGTGGTAAGAATAATACGGATTCAAAACAAGGGTTTGCAGAAAGACACGCAGAATAATCTATACAGGGTCTTAGAAGATTATATCCCAAAGACTGTAATCACCAACAAAAACAATAGTGGAAGTTGGAAGTATGGTTATGACTCAAAATACGATGTGGTCGTAATATCAAAGACCGGTCAGATAGGAGAGGTGGTAAGCATACAGGGTCTACCTATTGCTTTACCTAAAGCACCTAAAGAGTGTCGTCAGCGACACTCAAAAAAATCAGAACAATATTGGGAGCGAATTAATACACCTAAAGAACTAAATAAGATTCAATCTATATTTCAGTGGAATGAGCAACACGCTACCTTTAAGAACAGATGGGTTGACTACATAGAAGAGGAGTTCAACAGAAGGGAAGAAGGGCATTGGTTTATGAACAATGGCAAGAAGACATATATAACAGGAGGGCACTATATGTATCTTCAATGGACCAAGATTGATGTTGGATATCCGGACTACAGAGAAGCGAATAGAATACTATATATATTTTGGGAAGCATGTAAAGCAGATAGCCGAAGCTTTGGAATGGACTACCTTAAGATACGTCGTTCCGGTTTTTCTTATATGGGCTCAGAGGAATGTGCAAACATAGGAACAATATCCAAAGATTCAAGGATAGGTATACTTTCTAAAACAGGAGCAGATGCTAAAAAAATGTTTACGGATAAGGTTGTTCCTGTCGTAAACAACTACCCATTTTTCTTTAAGCCCATTCAAGATGGTATGGATAAACCTAAAACAGAATTAGCGTTTAGGATTCCTGCCTCTAAGATTACAAAAAAGAATATGTATGATGTCTCTGATGATGAGATGCAGGGTCTTGATACCACAATAGATTGGAAGAATACAGATGACAACAGTTATGATGGTGAGAAGTTGTTGTTGTTGATACACGATGAAAGCGGTAAATGGATTAAACCAAACAACATACTTAATAATTGGCGTGTAACAAAAACTTGTTTGCGTTTGGGTAGTAAGATTATAGGCAAGTGTATGATGGGCTCCACTTCAAATGCTTTAGCGAAAGGTGGTGGTAACTTTAAAAAGCTTTACGAAGACTCAATGCTTACGACACGAAACGCCAATGGTCAGACAAAGAGTGGAATGTATTCTTTGTTTATTCCTATGGAATGGAATATGGAAGGGTTTATTGACAGATACGGTATGCCGGTATTTAGGAAGCCTCCTGTTTCTGTGTTAGGGGTAGACGGAGAGATGATTTCAAACGGGGCTATTGATTATTGGGAAGCTGAGGTTGAGTCATTAAAAAATGATGCAGATGCTCTTAACGAGTTTTATCGTCAGTTTCCACGCACAGAGTCACACGCATTTAGAGACGAGAGTAAAGAGTCTTTGTTTAACTTAACAAAAATATATCAACAAATAGACTATAATGACTCCATGATAAAAGAGCATCATATAACAAGGGGTTCTTTTCATTGGAGAGACGGCATAAAAGATAGCGATGTAATATTTAGCCCGGATTCGAGAGGAAGATTTAAGGTTTCTTGGACACCGCGTAAAGGACTTAATAATCGAGTTGAGGTTAAGAATGGAGTTAAGTATCCGGGGAATGAACATATTGGCGCATTCGGATGTGACTCCTATGACATATCCGGAGTAGTAGGCGGAGGAGGTTCTAATGGTGCTCTTCACGGCCTAACTAAGTTTAGTATGGAAGACGCTCCTTCTAATGAGTTTTTTCTTGAATACGTAGCACGACCACAGACTGCAGAAATATTTTATGAAGAAGTTCTAATGGCATGTGTATTTTACGGTATGCCTATACTTATAGAAAATAACAAGCCTAGACTTTTATATCATTTTAAAAACAGAGGGTATAGAGGCTTTTGCATGAACAGGCCCGACAAAACGTATAACAAGCTGTCTAAGACAGAAAGAGAGCTAGGGGGTATACCTAACACAAGTGAAGATGTAAAACAAGCACACGCGGCTGCTATTGAGTCTTACATAGAAAAATATGTCGGTATGGATATGGATGGAACTTTCAGAGAAAATGACGTAATGGGTACTATGCCGTTTGTTAGAACCCTTGAAGATTGGGCTAAATTTGATATAAACAATAGAACTAAGTATGATGCCTCTATTAGTTCGGGGCTTGCAATAATGGCGTGTCAGAAACATCTATACACCCCACAGAAAAAAGAGTCAAAAATAAAGATTAACTTTGCAAGGTATAGTAACACAGGAACATTAAGTGAGATAATCAGATGAGAGACGTAAAAATAAACATTTCATCTGCAGGTTTCCCAAGTCAGTTTGTATCGGATGCCGAAAAGGCTACGGACGAATTTGGATTACAGATTGGACAGGCCATTCAATATGAATGGTTTAAGAAAGACGGGCAACAATGCAGATTCTACAGTCAATGGAGAGACTTCAATAAATTAAGACTATACGCAAGAGGCGAGCAGTCTGTTGCAAAATACAAAAATGAACTTGCTATAGATGGTGACCTATCTTATCTTAATTTAGATTGGACACCTGTACCTGTTATACCAAAATTTGTTGACATTGTTGTTAATGGAATGTCAGACAGATTATTCAAGGTAAAGGCTTACGCTCAAGATGCGCTTTCTCAAGCAAAGCGTAGCAAATATCAAGACATGGTTGAGGGGCAAATGGTGGCTAAAGATACACTTAACATTATAAAGGATAAGACAGGAGCTAATCCTTTTATAATAGACCCCGAGGAGCTTCCAAACACAGATGAAGAGCTTTCGTTGTACATGCAACTTAACTACAAGCCGGCGATTGAAATAGCTGAAGAAGAAGCCATAAACACTTTGCTCGAAGAAAATCATTATGAAGACATAAGAAAAAGATGTGATTATGACTTGGCCACTTTGGGTGTAAGCATGGCAAAACACAACTTTCTGAAAGGAGCAGGAGTAGAAGTGGAGTATGTAGACCCTGCTAATGTCGTTTATAGTTATACAGAAGACCCATATTTTAAAGATTGCTTTTATTGGGGAGAAATTAAAGTATTGCCTATTGTTGAGCTTTTAAAGATAGACCCTTCATTAACAAGAGAGGATTTAGAGGAGATAGGTAAATACAGTCAAAGTTGGTACAACTATTACAATGTTGCTCAGTACTATGAGAACGATATTTTTTATAGAGACACAGTTACTGTTATGTACTTCAACTACAAGACCACAAAGAAAATGGTCTACAAGAAGAAAATTCTTGAGACAGGTGGTTCTAAAGTTTTAGAAAAGGATGATACTTTCAATCCTCCACAAGAGATGATGGATGAAGGTAGGTTTGAAAGATTTGAAAAAACTATTGATGTTTGGTACGATGGAGTTATGGTTATGGGAACTAACATTTTGCTAAAATGGGAGTTGGCTCATAACATGGTTCGTCCAAAATCATCAAGTCAACATGCGTTGCCAAACTATGTAGCAGTTGCTCCAAGAATGTACAAAGGTGTTATTGAATCATTGGTTAGAAGAATGATTCCTTTTGCTGATTTGATTCAAATAACTCACTTAAAACTTCAGCAAGTAATATCTAAAGTTGTCCCCGATGGTGTGTATATAGATGCTGATGGATTAAACGAAGTGGATTTAGGAACAGGACAAGCATATAACCCCGAAGACGCTTTACGTATGTACTTTCAAACGGGTAGTGTTATTGGAAGGAGTTACACTCAAGACGGTGACTTTAATCAAGGGAAGGTTCCTATTAAAGAGCTTCAGTCTTCGTCCGGAGCAAGTAAAACTCAGATGCTTTTAACAAACTACAATCATTATCTAAATATGATTAGAACTGTTACAGGTCTTAATGAAGCTCGTGACGCATCTACACCGGACCCTAATTCATTAGTTGGTCTTCAAAAACTTGCAGCATTAAATTCAAACACTGCAACTCGACATATACTTGACGGCAGTCTTTATATATTCAGAAGCCTGTCTGAAGCATTAACATACCGAGTAGCGGATATATTAGAATATTCAGACTTCAAGGATGACTTTGTAAATAAAATAGGTAAGTACAATGTGAGTATACTTGGTGATATATCTGACCTGTATATATATGATTTCGGAATATTTATTGAAGTTAGTCCGGATGAAGAAGAGCAAGCACAGCTTGAACAAAATATTCAGATGGCTTTACAGAAGCAAGACATAAATCTTGAAGATGCTATTGATATTAGAGAGCTTAAAAATATAAAGCTTGCAAATCAATTACTCAAAGTAAAGCGAGTTCAAAAGGAAGAAAAAGAAATAAAAAAGCAAAAAGAGTTACAACAAAACCAAGCGCAACTCAATATGCAGTCACAGCAAATGGCGGCTCAAACTGCTATGGAAAAACAGCAAGTAGAGATTCAAGGCAAAATGCAGCTTAAACAAGCTGAAGTGGCATTTGAGATTGAGAAGCTTAAGAACGAAGCACAGCTCAAAAGAGAGCTTATGCAGACTGAGTTTGATTTTAACATGCAGCTTAGAGATATAAGTGAAAATGCTTTGCAGAGCAGAGAGACACAAAGAGAAGATGCTAAATCACAACGTATAAGTCAACAAAATACTCAGCAGTCTAAACTGATAGACCAAAGGAAAAATAATTTACCTCCAATGAAGTTTGAATCTAACGAGGACAGTCTTGACGGATTTGATATGGCAGAATTTGAGCCTAGATAGTTAAATAAATTACAAAAAAAATTATTACTAAATTTGTAAAAATTAAATTAAATGGAAATTAAAGTAAGAGAAGTTGGTGGTTCTGAAGAGAAATCACGAGCTGAAGTTGAGCAAGAATTATTAGACAAGGCTGAAAAAGATAATTTTGGAGAAGACAACGCTAACACTGATGGAGTGGAAACAAGCACTGAGAGTGCCACCACCACGGAAGAGCAAGAAGACTTACAGCCGAAAGAAGAAACACAAACTCAATCCTCAGAGTTAAATGAGGAGGACGTTCTTTTATATATTAAAAATAGGTACGATAAGCAGATAGACTCTGTGGGGCAGTTGTTTGATGAGAAAGAATCAAACCAAGAACTCCCCGAAGATGTTGCTGCTTATTTTGAGTACAAGAAAAAAACAGGACGTGGAATTGAAGACTATGTTAAATTGAACCAAGACTTCGATTCTATGGACGAAAACACTTTGCTAAAGAACTACCTTCTATCTACGGAGGAAGGTTTAGATTCTGATGATGTTGATGTTTTGTTGGATGACTACACGTATGACGAAGAAGTTGATGACGAAACGGATATTAAGAAAATAAAGTTAGCAAAGAAAAAAGCGATTGGAAGAGCCAAGAAATATTTCAATGAGCAAAAAGAGATGTATAAACAACCCCTTGAGTCAAGCACGGTTGATGTCTCTGAAAGTGAAAAGGAAGAACGCGAGGCATATAACCAATATTTAGAACAGGCAAAGAGCTTTGAAGAGGAACAAAAACGGAGACGTGATTGGTTCGTGGAAAAGACAAACGAGGTATTCTCAGATTTCAAAGGTTTTGATTTCAAAGTAGGAGAAGACCAAGTGTTGACTTACATTCCCACAAACGCAGAAGAGCTGAAAAAACGAAACTTAGACACGAACAATTTTATGAAAAGGTTCGTTGACGAGAATGGTTTGATTAGTGATGCTGCAGGATTTCACAGAGCTTTAGCTATAGCATCAAATCCCGAAAGATATGCCAAGTTCTTTTATGAACAAGGTTTATCAGCAGGCACTGAGGATGTTACGAGAAAGATGAAAAACATAAATATGTCTGAACGTAAAGCACCCGAAGTGAGCACAAAAGGAGGCGTGCAAGTAAGGTCTTTGAACCCCGACAATGGTCGAGGCTTGAAGATAAAAAAAATAAAAAGAGTATAAACAATTTTAAAAATTAGAAATTATGGCAGTAGATGCTACTCCCGGTTTTGATTTGCAGCCGTCGGCACAACAAGTACCAACGTCAACAAATTATATAACGAATTTTGATTTCTTGAATCAGTATCTTCCGGATACTTACGAGAAAGAATTTGAGCGATATGGGAATCGCACAATTAGTTCATTCCTAAGATTAGTTGGAGCAGAGATGCCTTCTAACTCTGACTTAGTAAAATGGGCAGAACAAGGAAGACTTCATACTAAGTATGTAGATTGTAATTCCGGTGGTGGAGCAACAGACTCTACTGCAACTATAACTGTTAACGATACAGGTGTACCCGGATTTACGGCTACTAACGGTATCGCAGTTCGTGTAGGACAAACAGTTATGATTACGGACAATGCAGGTGGTGGATTCAATAAAGCCATCATTACAGATGTTGACCTTGGAGCTAACGAGTTTGATGTTGCTTACTATGAGAGTGCAGGTCAAGCGTTTGCAGGTGGTCCCGGAACCTCTTGTACTGTGTTTATCTATGGTTCTGAGTTCAAGAAAGGAACAGAGGGAATGGTTGGTTCTTTAGAGGCTGACGATATCTTCTTTGAGAACTCTCCAATTATCTTGAAAGACAAGTATGCAGTATCGGGTTCTGATATGGCACAGATTGGATGGGTTGAAGTAACAACTGAGAATGGTGCAACAGGATACCTATGGTACTTGAAGTCTGAGCACGAAACTCGTTTACGTTTCGATGACTACTTGGAAACTTCAATGATTGAAGCAGTTCCTGCTGAAGCAACAGACGGTGTGAATCCGGATTCCGGAGCTTTAACTGAAGGATTTAAAGGTTCTGAAGGTATCTTCTATTCAGTTCAAACCCGTGGTAACGTATGGTCCGGTGGTAACCCTGTTGCTCTTGCTGACTTTGATGCTGTTATCTCAAGATTGGACAAGCAAGGAGCTATCGAGGAGAATGTTATTTTCCTTGACAGAGACTTTGGATTTGATGTTGACGATATGTTAGCGGCTCAAAACTCTTACGGAGCAGGTGGTACATCTTACGGATTGTTTGACAATGACGAAGAGATGGCACTAAATCTTGGATTCACAGGATTCCGTAGAGGTTATGACTTCTACAAGTCTGATTGGAAATACCTAAACGACCCAACAATGCGAGGTGGTTTGCCTACAGGTGCAGGTTCGGGACAGGTAAATGGATTAATGGTTCCTGCAGGTTCTACATCTGTATATGACCAAATCCTTGGAAAGAACGCAAAGCGTCCATTCCTTCACGTTCGTTACCGAGCTTCAGAAACTGAAGACCGTAGATACAAAACGTGGATTACAGGTTCAGCCGGTGGTGCAATGACATCTTCTTTAGATGCAATGGAAGTTCACTTCCTTTCTGAAAGATGCGTATGTACTATGGGTGCAAACAACTTCTTCATTTTTGAGGACTAAGAGTTGATACAACACAAGGGAGTGTCTTTGACGACACTCCCTTTTTTAAGATTAAATTAAATTCAATACAATGAAAAAAGAAAAACAATACGTTGATAAGACGTACAGATTAATGAGGGATGAAGCACCCCTATCTTTTATGCTTCCCGTCCGAAACTCAAGAAGAAGTCCACTTCTACATTTTGACGAGGACAAAGGAATTAACAGAGCACTTCGCTACGCAGTAAACCAAAAGTCACCTTTTGAAGATGAGCAAGATGGCAATGCTATAGTAGAGCCTATTATTTTTGAAGATGGTATGTTAAGAGTTCCAAGAGCTAACCAAGTTTTGCAAGAGTTTTTACATTATCATCCTTTAAATGGAAAAAGATTTGAAGAGGTAAATGATGAGAAAGATGCTCAAGAGCAAGTTGATAATCTTAATGCGGAAGTCGATGCTTTAGTTGAGGCAAGAAAACTTACCGTAGAGCAACTTGAAACTATGGGTAGAGTTATGATTGGTTCGGGAGCGGCAAACATGACTACTTCTGAGCTTCGTAGAGACATGTTAATCTATGCAAAACGAGACCCAAAGGGATTCATCAGCGCAGTATCAGACCCGCAAATAAAATTGCAATCTAATGTTCAGAGATTTTTTGATGAAAGCTTATTGGGTTTTAGAAATCAAAAGAAAGAAGTATATTTTAATCTTCCCGGAAATAAAAAAAGAATGATGACAATTCCTTTTGGAGAAGACCCGATGTATGTGGTTACATCTTACTTTCAAACCGATGAAGGTGTAGAAATACTTGAGCATCTTGAGAAACATTTGGAAGAATAGTTTTTATATCTTTATTGAAAGAGGGCTTTTAAGAGGCCCTCTTTTTTTTTACTTATCTTTGTGTAAAGAAGATAACGAATGATTAACTCAGTAAGAAATACAGTTCTATCTATACTGAACAAGAACAATTACGGATACATATCTCCATCAGATTTTAATCTATTTGCCAAACAAGCGCAGATGGATATATTTGAGGACTACTTTTATCAGTACAACTATCAAATACAAAAGGAAAACGCTAGACAATCCGGTACGGGGTACGCGGACATCAAGAAAGGATACGAAGAGGTTATTGAAATGTTTTCAGAAACAAAATATCTTACATCAAATTCCAACAATATATTCTTTTTGCCTGCTCCCCTATATACAGGAGACGATTATTATTTAATAAACAAGGTTTTAGGTTTTGAGACAGAGGTTACAACAGGTGCTGCAACATTGGTATCAGCAGGACAGCTTGTAGATGCTGTTGCTTCTTTTTTATCTGAAGTTCAAATTGGCGATGTGGTTGTAAACTCAAGACCTACGCCACCTATTTCTGCCACAGTTACATCTATAGTAGACAATACTACTTTAAATTTATCTGCAGGTATATTCGACGATGTTTTAGACCTTGGAGCCGAGTACAGCATATTTAAACCAAAGCAAAACGAACTTGAAAAAGTTACGTTAAGTAAGATAACAATGCTAAACAATTCTATGTTGACTGCACCATCTAAAATGTTTCCCGCATATACACAAGAGATAGACAAGCTTACAGCCTATCCATCTGCGATAAACTCGGGTGTTCTGTGTCAATATTTTAGATACCCCAAAGACCCTAAATGGACATTTGTTCAGCTTACCGATGGTGAACCGTCATTCGACTCAAGTCAACCGGACTTTCAAGATTTTGAACTCCCTAATGACGATGAACCTTCTTTAATTATGAAGATACTTCAATACGCAGGTATGTCCATAAGAGAGATTCAAGCAGTACAATTTGGACAAGCACAAGACCAAGAGGATTCACAAGAAGAAAGATAAACTATGGCATATATTACAGCATATCAATACTACGAGAACAACGGAAACAATCCGGAAAATGCAAATTGGGGCTCCTATCAGTACGTTAGTCTATATGACATTGTAAACAATTTTATGTTGATGTATAGTGGTAACCATAGCCTCGTGAATAATGAAGAAAGATACAAGGTTTTATTTCACGCTAAGCGAGGTATACAAGAACTTAACTACGATGCTTTCAAAGAAATAAAGATATTAGAGCTTGACGTGTGTGATAGTTTGAGATTTGTTTTACCTCCCGACTTTGTTAATTGGGTAAGAATATCTATATATCAAAATGGAGTTCTTAGACCATTGACGGAAAACATTCAGACTAACTACAGTGATGCTTATCTTCAAGATAACAACTGTAGAATTTTGTTTGACGAAGATGGAAATATCCTCAAGCCGGAAAATTCTAATTTAGATTTCGATAGAATAATGGGTAGCAAAAGGTCAATCTATCTAAATCAAAACAGTGTATACAACAACTATGAAGGTTGGAATATTGATGGGACTTGGTATTTTGACTACAGCATTGGAGCAAGGTTTGGATTAAACACGGAAACGGCAAATATAAATCCCACATTTAAAATAGATAAAAAGGGCGGTGTGATTAATTTCAGCTCTGATATGGCTAATCAACAATGTGTACTTGAGTATGTGTCTGATGGCATGGAAGGTGGTGATGATACATTGGTTAGTGTTAATAAGTTGTTTGAAGACTACATATATGCCTACATTGAGTACAATATTCTTAGCTCAAAAATTGGTACACCCGAATATATCATTGCAAGGCTTAGAAAAAAATCTACAGCTTTGTTGAGAAATGCTAAAATTAGAATAAGCAACATCCATCCCGGAAGACTATTAATGAATCTTCGAGGAAGAGACAAGATGATTAAATAGAATATGGCAAATTTAAAAAGGAACTTTATAGCAGGCAGAATGAATAAGGCTGTCGATGAAAGGCTTGTACCTAACGGACAGTATATTGATGCAATGAATGTTAGGCTTGGCTCTACGGAGGCATCAGAAATAGGTTCAGTTGAAAACTCAAAGGGAAACACTCAGATTACAGAACTTAAATACAACGGCACAGCTTTAAGCTCTGATGCAAAATGTATAGGAGCGTATGAAGATAGTGCCAACGAAACTATATATTGGTTTGTACATGACTCTTCTTTTACAGGGGCAGGTGCGGGAGCCACGGGGAAACTTGACATGATTGTCTCCATGAATGTAAACACAGAGGTAATTACCTATCACGTCATTAGTGTAAAAAATGGTTCAACAAACAACACCACCTTAAATTTTAACCCTGCATATTTAGTTAATGGCGTTAATATGGCAGGTCAAGATTTGTTAATTTTTACTGACAATATAAATCCACCAAGGATGATTAATGTTAGAAAAAATTATGAAGACCCTACGGGAGCACCTTTAATAGACCAATTTACTGAAGAGGAAATACTTGTAATAAAAAAACCACCTGTCACATCACCTTCTATTCAAACGAATGTAATACCCGGTAATGATGATTTTATAAAAGAAAGGTTTCTTTGCTTTTCCTATAGATACAGATATGCTGACAATCAATATTCAGCTACTTCTCAGTTCAGTGAGCCCGCTTTTGTACCCGATGTATTTAATGTAACTATAGCCACTTTTCTAAACGAAGGGATGCAGAATGAAGATAACAATGTAATCATCACTATGGACACCGGTGGCCCGTTAGTCGTTGGTTTTGACTTGTTATATAAAGAGTCTACCAACTCTGTTGTTAGAGTAGTTCAAAAGTTTAACAAACTTGTAGATGGTATAGCTGACAATACAACGTTTACCTATGACTTTAGTAATTACAAAGTGTTTACGGTTCTACCGGATTCTGAAATCCTAAGAACCTATGACAACGTTCCATTACTAGCAAGGGCTCAGACCCTTATGGGGAATCGTCTTGTTTATGGAAACTATGTGGAGGGTTATGACTTGAAAGATAAAAATGGTAACAATGTAAATTTTGATTTCTCCACATCCCTTACTACAAGCGAAGTTTCTTCTGTTAACTTGGGAACTATATTTGGAAACCGAATATACACTGCAGACCCGTTAGTTGGACCACAGACAATAACCAATTCTACAATGAGGATTTTTTTGGGACCAACTGCAGGAATAGATTTAACTGAAGGCTCCACACTGTCTTTTGATTTTACAATAAGTCACGCAGCTTTTTCAAGCAGCCCCGGTATGAATAATCAGCAACCTCCTGTTACTATTAACTTTGAATACACATTAATTGAAACCTTTTTAACGGATGGCACATCAACTGCTGCATATAAACTAGCGACCTCTGCAGACTTTTTAAACAAGCTTGGCACATCGCTTCCGGGGGGTACTATGAAGCCTGTATATGACGCTGCAAATCCAACTTCTTGTAGTGGGTTTACACTTTCAGACATTATTAACTGTGCTATTCAGAACACATTAGATGCAGGAACGGCGACAGAAAGGACAAAGTTTGAGTCGGGGTATGATGATATCCCCGCTAATGGTAACCAAGGTGTAGGTAGTTTGGGTGTATACCCTACTGTTGCAAGTGGTGATGTAACTAACGAATTTATTTTTATTAGTCTTCCTGCAATGCGAAGGGTAGATAATGTGTCGTCTCCCACAATAGATACATACGAATATTTTCAGTTTTCAAATCCCATAAATACATTCAGCACTACCAACAATCCGCGCAGTCTACATAGTAACAGAAACTATGAAGTAGGTATTATATATATGGATGAGTTTAATAGGTCAACCACCGCTTTGGTAAGTACGAACAACTCTGTTCAAGTGCCTTGTGAAAACTCTATATTTAAAAACTCAATTAAAGTAGAAATACCACCATCACAACTTGCACCATCTTTTGCTACAAGATATAAGTTTTGTGTTAAGCCGGACCGAAAAGATTACGAAACTGTTTTCTCTAACTTTTATGTACAGGACCCCACTAATGGAGATACATATATACTTTTGGAGGGGGAGAATACAAGAAAAGTAGAAGAAGGTGATACTTTAAATGTAAAAAGAGATTCTGTCGGACCTGTCTTAAATTGTGCAGAGATAGTAGTATTAGAGAAAAAAGCGCAATTAGCAGATTTTATGTCGGCAAATCCACCGGTGGACTCTACAGGTACACCGATTCCTGTTCCTTCGGGGACATATATTAAAATAGGCGTTGGTAATATCAACACAATAATGCCCGACGATGCTACAGTAAACCCCGGTCAAAAAAAGGTAAGCAACAATTCTTCTTCCGGAGACCAACCTCTCATGGCTTATGGTGGACTTGGAGGATTTGATATTCCCACAAGAGCAAGAATAGTTTTAAAGTTTACCTTTGAAAGACTTGGGACAGGACAGGGAACAAATAACTGCGAGAGAAGAATCTACACCTATGAGCGTGTTTTCTTTTCAAGCCAAAACTACCCGGACATAGTTGATTGGTTCTTGGGTGATTCTATAGCAAACACTTTGAATAGTGGAGACGCATTTACAGGAAATGGTAGCACTATTACCAATACATTTGACCCTACTGTTACGTCTTCTCCGGCATCGGACTACGGACTACCGACAGGTAGTTTCACAAACTATTATAGGTGGTTTCGAAATGGAAGCGACATTAGGTTTGTCATGTTAGGCCCACCAAAATGCGGTAACAGTGAAAAGAAAAGGTCATCTATTCGTTGCGAGTGGCAGATATTTCGCTCAGAGCAGCTTCTTGTTTTTGAAACACAGCCTGCAGATGCAGCTCCCGACCTGTGGTATGAAGACTCAGACTCTTATGCCATAGACCAATCGACAGGATTCCATAGTGGTTCACCCTCCTTGGGAGGGGGTCAAGACCAAACAGCCACCGACCCCGCTATTATAAACACCACCTTTGGAAACTGCTATTCTTTTGGAAACGGTGTTGAAAGCTATAAAATATTAGACTCCATAGTAGGTAAACCGATGGAGCTTGGAGAAAGATTCTTCTCTACTTCTGCTGAAGAGTATGAAAGAGTACACAGGTTTGCAGACCTAACGTACAGCGGCATATTTAACGATGAGACAAATGTAAACAAGCTTAATGAGTTCAACCTTGGGCTTGCTAATTTTAAGCCGCTAGAGGACTCCTTTGGCTCTATAGAACTAATTGACGGAAGAGAGACAGATATACTTACGCTACAAGAAGACAAAATATCTTATGTTCTTGCAGGTAAAAACTTACTTAGCGATTCTACAGGAGGTGGCTCTATAGCTTCTGTACCCGAAGTATTAGGAACGCAGATAGCGAGAGTAGAAAAGTATGGTATCAGTAGCAATCCGGAGAGCTATGTGAAGTGGGGATTCTATAAGTTTTTTACTGATGCTAAAAGAGGAGCTTTAATACAGCTTAAAGGCTCGGGACAATCAGAACAACTAACTGTAATTTCAGAAATGGGTATGCGTTCGTGGTTTAGAGATTTGTTTATTGGTAGTGGAGACACTCAGAAGCTTGGTGCTTTTGACCCGTATATGAATGAGTATGTATTGTCATCTAATGAGGTCAAAATACCACAGGAACAACAAGCACAAAACTGTGGGGTTAGACGCACGATTACCGTTACACAAGACGACCCTCTTACCTTTATAGTCAACCTTGGGGAAACCATAGGTGTATCTACAATATCTTACGACATCTTATCTATTGCTTCAGATGCAGGTGCAACAGGAGGCATAACTATAGCAGAAGACTACCAAGGAACATCAACATTTGTTAACACTCTTGGTGCAGGGACTATTAATTTTGACAAAGACAGTGTTGGAGATGATGAAGTTGCTATTACATTAACTGCTTCATCCGGAGCAGGGAAACAAGTAGTTGAGCTTGAAATTACAATAGGATGTCCACAAGCGCAAGAGATAACTCTTACCACTTTTTGTGTTAGTGATGCTGCTGATGCAGGAAAATTCATTCACAATCAATATCAGTGGACAGATGGTTCATTCACATCTGCATTGCAAAGTGAGCAAGTTGAGTTTGCTCCGGGTAAACCAACAATATCCTCACCTATTTTGTCATCTACAACTGTTGTTACGGCACTTCAAGGAGGAGGAATTATTCCTAACAATGGAGACGTATTGTCGGTGATAAGTAATGCTATACCACCATCTGATGATTACAAATTTAAACCAAGCAATAGATTGTTATTTTGCAGGAGTACAACTTTGTACCCGCCTACTTTTTTAGGGTACAACTCTTTACTTACAGACCCCGGTTTGCAGGTTCTCCCACAGACAGGAGCCATACCAACGATTACAGGTACATACACATTGCCGGCAGGAGGAACAGAGGAATATATGTATATTATTTTTGACTATTTTACTTAGAGACATGGCAGGAAGGACAGGAAACTACACATTAACGTACAGCGAATCTTCAAAGGGCTTTCCATCTTTTTATTCGTATTTTCCGGATATGATGATAGGTATGAACAACTACCTATACTCGTTCAAAGGAGGAAACCTTTACAGGCACAACACCAACGAAAAAAGAAATACATATTATGATGTGTTTGAACCATCAATGATAAAGAGTGTCTTTAACGACACTCCATTAGAAAACAAATTATTCAAGACGATTAACCTTGAATCTGATTCAGCTTGGACAGGAGAGTTTAGTTCAGACCAACAATCGGGTGGAAATATAGATGCTTCTTACTTCGTTCAAAAGGAAGGGGATTGGTTTGCTTTTATAAGAAACACAGGCACTACCCCCGCAGATTCAGCAGAATATCCATTGAGGTCTTTAAATGGTATTAGTTCGTCTCAGACTGTAAATTCAGTAGTACCTGCAGCAGTAGAAATAAATTTTAATGTAAACACCTATATAGGTAGCATACTTAGTGTTGGAGATACTTTATATTTTATTCCCACACCTGTTGCCGCAGGGTCAACACCTACTCTTTGTGGAACTGTTACAGAAATAAATATTGACCTTCCTTCGGGAATAAATCAAATTGTAGTAGACACATCGGCAGGAGCTATACCCCCGGGACAGACTGATTATTTTTTATTTATAAAGAATCAAGTTGCAGAGTCACACGGCATACTAGGGCACTATTGTGAGTTCACTCTTACAAATGATGATGAAACAGCAACAGAGTTGTTCTCTGTTAAATCAGAGGTGATGAAAAGTTTTCCTTAAAATTTCTATCTTTGTAGGAGTATGGAGATATCAGAAGTTTCTACAACAGAAGATTACCGGCCCGAACAGATTCTTGAATACGTTCAAGAAAGTAGAGGTCTTATTTGGGATAGAATAGAAGACTTTCAAAATCAATTAAAAAAAATTGAAGGTTTCTTAGAGCATAAGGCAGGTACACCTCAGTCAAAAGAAATGGCAGAAATGTATCCACTAAAGCAGCATATTGAAGGTGGTCTTTACACAAGAGAATTGTTTATGCCCAAGGGCTCTCTTGTTGTTAGTATGATTCATAAGCAACAGCATCCGTCATTTTTATTGAAGGGTAAAGTCTCTTATTTGACTGACAGTGGAGAACTTAAAACGATAGTTGGCCCCCATACTATTTTTACGCAGACAGGAACTCAAAGGGTTCTTTATATTCACGAAGACACGGAGTGGTGCTGTGTATATAAAACGGATGCAAAGACTTTTGAAGAAGCAGAGGCGGATGTTTATACAAATAACTATAAAGAGTTGCCTCAAGAAACTATAAACAAAATTAAAGGATTATGTCGGGAATAGCGATAGCAGGATTAGCAATAACAGTGGGAACAACCACCGCTTCATTTATACAAGCAAACAAACAAAAGAATTTGCAAGAGAATGCTGAAAAAAAAGCAGAACAAGCTATGAAAGATGCTCGTGCGGCTTTGGGCGTTAACTACTTTGAGGACCTTGCTATCAACAAAGAGGCTTATGAGTTGGAGCGTGATGCCACCTTACAGGCACAGGCAGGAGCTTTACAGGCACTCCAAGAATCCGGGCAGCGTGGTGTCGCAGGCGGAGTTGGAAGACTTGCAATAGCAGGACAACAACAGCAGGCAAAAACACGTACAGCTATGGCAAAAGAGCTTGGAGACCTTGAGAAGCTTACGGCCCAAGAGGAGTCACGACTACGTGACTTAGGTGTTCAGTTAGACTTAGAGGAGGTTGCAGGGGCACAGCAGGCTGCAGCACAGGCACAAGAGATGCGTGCCGCTAAGATAGGCGAAGGAATACAGGGTATTGGAAGCATAGCTCAGCAAGGAATGTCTATGGTCCCATTGTATCAACAAGACCAAGCGGCTCAAGCAGCAGCATTTGGGAAAATGGCACAAACAACAGAAGGAAGTTCTTTAATTAATCAAACTTTAGGGATTCAAAATATACCTCCGGCTTTACGTTCGCAAATGGAAGCAGCCGAGCTCCCTGTGGGAGCTTCGCCTGTAAATCCATTTATGACACCAAAACAATTTAGAGGATTCAAAAGAAATCTTACTCCTCAGCAAAGACAAACATTAATGATGAATCCAATGTTTGCAGACGCATACGGAACTGCTATACAAACCCCGATGCTTGGATATAATCAGCTTAAAACAGACTAAATAAATGGCTACTTATTACAAATACGCAGAGAGGAGCGCAGACTCAACAATAAATTGGGCAAAGGTCGGACAGGGGATGACCGATATGCTTCAAGAAGAAGCACGCATCCGAGAGGAAAAGAAAGCGGCTATCGATGAAGCATCAAGAGAGTATGCAAAAACATTACAAGACTTACCCTCCGGTGATTTTCAAACTGCAAATGAGTTTGCAATTAAGTTTGGTGGTAAGGCGCAGGAGCAGTTATTAATTCAAGATAGACTTTTAAAGGCAGGCATACTAAAGCCAAATGACTATGCTGTCCTAAGACAGAACCTCAACGACGGAACGACTCAGATGTTTGACTTAGCAAGAGAGTACGAGGCTGAGTATCAAGAGAAGATGGAAAGAATAAATAACGTAGACCCTGCTAAAAGAAGTCAGCAATTAGAATCTGCTTTGATGGCTCAGATAGAAGGACTCAGCAACCTTTCAAATGTAGATGCTGTTATTAATCCAAACACAGGAGTAGTTAGCTTAGGTAAGTACGTTACAAAAACCATTGATGGAAAAGAGGTTAGGGTCCTTAGCGATAGCCCTAACGACGTTGCTACGGTTGGTGAGCTTAGAAATAGAATTAAAGCTAAGTACGATTACTTTGATGTTGCTAAAGCAACAACCCAAGCAGCCGATGGTCTTGGAGAGGTAAAGACACAGATGATTATAGCGGCTGAAGCCGGTGGAGACCTAAATAAAATATATGCACTTTCAGATAAGAAAGAAGGAGTGTATTTAACCAAAGCTGAGATGTCAAAACTTCAAAACCAATTAGATAATGACGAAATATCTCAAGTAGAATTTGATGAGATAATGGCGGCTAACTCTTATTCGGGTTCAGAGAAGCTTCTTATTGAGGAGATGTTGGTTAATAAATTTAATGTAACCTCAATACTCACAGAGAATCTATCCGGAACTTTTACTGAAGAGTTTGATGAAGAGAAGGCTAAAGCAGCGCACGCAAGAGGAGACCAATCTGTTATCTTCTATAAGATGACACCAACGGGTCTTGAGGCACAGCCTACAGAGGAGCAAGAGAAGATGGCTTATGATTATTTAAAGACTCAGATACGTAGCAAGATATCTGTAAGCGAAGAAGCGAAATCAGCAGGAGCTAAACAATATTACAGACCAACTGAGTTTGAAATGAAAAGAGGAGCCGACAAACAGAACCAAGAAAAACTTAGTAATTTATGGAAAGACTTAGGTACAGAGACTGACCCTGCTAAGAAAAAACAGCTTGCAGCCGCTGTTATTAGTGCTGCCAACTACGGGAAAGGAGAGAAAGATGACAGGATAATGGACCTTATATTCAATGAGAATGATGGCAGCATTACTTTTGTACACTCAGATGAATCTTTAAACTTTACCACACCTCCTATTGGAGATGATGCTGTAGCTTGGATGGAGTCCGGAGCAGAACTTCTAGGTCCTCAGTCACGGCAGGCTATAAAAGAAATTCTTGGAGGAACAACAAAGATAAACTCAGAAGGTCTGAGGGGTATATCTGTAGGAAGAGAAGGAGACCCGGAGTTTGATGAAACAGAAGAAGAAGCTTATGTAAGAAATAAGAAAAAAAAGAATCCTACTTTGTTTAGCGTAGACCAAATCATAGAAGATAATGAAGATGATACCGCTGTAAATATTCGAGCAATGATATCGGAATTAGGATTGGAAGGAGTACTTTCGGTAGACTATTTCACCGACGGGTCTGATGAAATCGTAATTAATGACGCAAATGGAAAAGAAGTAGATAGGCTTAATATGGATGATAATAACCCTACTGAGTTTGGTTCCTTTATTGATAGGATGATAAAAAGAGGAGCACAGGCAGAAGAAGACCTATATAACGAAACATACGATTACAGAAAAAGAAAAGGAAAAGTGTCGTCAACGACACCACAAAAAACTACATCAAGCAGCGCGTCAGCTAGTGGTGGAAGACCAAGATAAAAAAAAATATGGACGAACAAGGATTTAATTCAGATAATATATCTCAAGTATTAAAAGACCTTATAGCCACAGCACAAGCTAATGGATATAATTGGGGTGAAACAATATCTAAATTTCCGGAGCTACAAGATTTTGACATTCAACTGTTAAAAGATTACGTAGCCACAGCGGAGAATGAAAACTATAACTACGAAGTTATAAATGCAAAGTTCCCCGAATTTGGGTTTTCGAATGTTGATGATAGAAACCTTGTCGTAAAAAAAAAAGACGTTGGAGAAGACTCGGCCGATACCTCAACTCCTTTCTTAGAAAGAATAAAAGAAAAAATTCAAGATACTACGGTATCCACATCGGCAGATGGTTCATCGGAATCAGTAGAAACTGAGGAGGTAACAGAAGACCTTACTCCCGAACAAATAACAGAACGTCAGCTTAGTGGTTTCACCTTTGAAGAAGATAGTGAAAAAGGATTAAGCGAAAGGGGATTAGTCGGCTTGAGAGGCGTGGGCAGATTGGAGCAATCTGAGAAGCTTATGGGTGCTGTAGAAAGAGCAGAAAAAGAGAAACTTGACGAAATATTAAACAATGCTGCAAGAGCAGAATTAGCAGGAGATTTATACCACGCAGAGGCAGGATTTAAGGAAGCACTTAAGTATGAGGGTGGCCAAAAAATAAAAGAGAGATTAGAAAATCTTCAGCTAAGAATTAAGCGAGAAAAGGCTACAGAAAAATTACGCGAAAGAGAAGAAAGGGAAAGAGCGGAAAGAGAAAAAGAGTCGGAGGAATACCGAAACCTTCCTCAGAATGCCGAGCTTGATGGCAAGATTAATGGCATATCCAAGAACACTATACAACAGAACGAAGAGGATGCACAGGAATCCCTAAATAAGGAGTTCGGCATGTTTGGGTTTAACTTCAGACAAATAGGTTGGGGAGATGCACTTGAGGTGATGGCGGCTGACGGAGAGAAGATGGAGATAGACCTAGATACTTGGTTTGATTCATCGGCAGGTGAAGAAGCTTTTAAATTGAAAAAGTTTTTAAGAGACCATGCAGAACCACCGAATAATTTTAAGAAAGGACTTGAGGATGACGAGATTGTAAACGCTATGCGTGTACGAGATATGCGTACCGGCGTAAGAGACAATGGAGATGGTACAGAGTCTACAGTCTTAATGACGTATGCTGAAGTTGACGGTCAGTATGTGGCTTACCCAACTTTATTTCCAAAGAATCCAAACCTTAGATACTACGGTAGTGGCGCAGATGAATGGCTTGAGCTTGATGCAGATGCTGCGCTTGATGAGGCAGAAAAAAGAAACGAACTTACGTGGTTTGAGAATGAGGAAGATGCAGCAAGATTTGCAGCAGGTTCTTGGAAGGATGTCAATACCTTTGATTATGAAGCCAATAGATTTTTTGGGAAAAGAGGAATAGATTACAAATCATATAGAGACGCACTAGAGAAGTACGATGAGCTAAAAGAGGCTGAAATGTTCCTTGAGAAAAGAGGGGCAATGCAACTTAAAGACCTACCAAAAGAGGAACAAGAAAAGTATGCAGATTTTTATGCGGCAGGTAGAATAAGAACTGACATTGATGAGGTAAAAGAAAAACTTGCACGTGATGCAGACAATCTTATGGAATTTGTCAACTCAGATGAACTTAGAACAGTACGTGAAGACTTTGATTTATACGCGCAAGATAAGTTCAATAAAGCCGCTAAGGATGCTGCCGCTACAAATCAAGTGGCAAAAGAACAGCGAATGGAATTAGATGCAGAATCTATAAACAAGTTCGGTGTTAGAATAAAAGACTTACCTAAGTATGAGCCCAAGAGTAAATATGAGTTTGAGGAAATAAATAATATTCTTACTAATTATGATGTCTCAATCGCAGAGTCTCAATATGCGGCATCGCAGTATGAGATGGCTAAGACTTGGTTCGACGGAAAGTTTGATAAGAATGTGCGTAGAGCATTTGATGAAAATTGGAAGGCAGTTTACAACAGTGCAAGAAATGGTTTTGATAATGGACAGGCGGCACAAGAAATTCTTTACATGTCATTAGGACTTACCGACGTTGATGACAATGCCTCATTAGAAGAAGCTGCAGAGATAATAGTGGCTCAGCTTGAGCAAGGGCAGTCTCGTGCCCCGGGAAGGGCTGAGTCCCGTTGGAACTCTGCGCGTGATTTTAGAGAGGGTTGGGATGCTTTTAAGGATGACCCCCTTGAAATGACAGCAACCTTTGTGGCAGGAAGTTTGTCTCAGATTGTACCTTACGGTTTTAAGATTGTTCCAACTACATTAGCTGTGGGTACGGGTACAGGAGCGGCGGTTGGTAGTGTTGTTCCGGTATACGGTACAGCAGCAGGTGCTGTAGCCGGTTTTTCACAAGGTCTTAGGATGGGTATGGGTGCTACAATGTATGCTATGGAGTATACCAATTCTATACTCGACGTTGCAAGAGAGAAGGGATACGATATGATGAATCCCTCAGAGGTTGTAAAGGCACTACAAGATGAAGAAGTTTGGGAAGAAGGAGGAGAAAGAGGTCATAAAAGAGGTATACCGATTGCAGTGGTAGATTATTTATCAGCAGGTCTTGCGGGTAGATTATTTAAAACAAGCAGTCTGTCTTCAAAAGGTGCAAGAGTAAGCGCAATGGTGGCAGAGCGTGCTGTGGCTGACCCGATAGCTGAGGCAACAGGTGAGTATCTTGCACAAGTAAATGCAGGACAGGAAGTTTCAGCTAAAGAAATATTTGCAGAGGCAGTAGGTGGATTTGGTAACAACACGGGGGCAATGGTTGTTAACCTATACAGAGATTATCGTAACACTAACAATGTAGACCTTGCAAATAAGCTATCTACAATAAACGGAATGTTAAGTGAGAACGTTTCTGAGACCCGTATGCTTGCTTGGGCCAACAACATGGAGAACTTAGGCAAGATTAACGCAGAACAAGCTCAAAGAATACGCGAAAACCTAGGCTTAAAAAGAGACGCTAAGAACGTCTTAGACATAAACAAGGACACAAAGTCCAACAAGAAGACTCAAGCCCGTGTAATGGAGCTATTGGCTGCTGAGAAGGAGCTTACGAGCACAACTAACAGAAAGGCTGCGTTTGCTCCAAAAATAAAAGAGATAAAAGCTGAGATTTCTGAGATTGCTGAGACAGGTAACGTTAGAGAAGCAGGGAAAGAGACCAATCTAAATGTTCTTGGTACAGCCCAAGCGACAGAAACTGATGTCCGTAAGGATGTAGCCAAGTATACAATAAACAATGTATCCTACACCAAGGATGAGTTTATGAAGCGTATAGAGAAGATGTCTAAGAGAAAGATTCTTAAGACAAGAGCTAGCGTTAAGAACGACGAAGAAGTAAGTACATTTTTAAAAAATAAAGTAGATGCCATTCAAGAGCAAGAAGCAGGAACTGTACCTGCAAATCAACAAACCGGAGATATACAAACGGTGGAAGAGACGGTACGGGAAGTCCCAAGCGAAACCGAACAATCTGAGACCACCGAAACGGAACGGGTAGAAGAAAAGCAACCAACATTTGAGGACCTATCAGAAGTAGACCAACAGGAATATCTTAAAAAAGCAGAAAAGAATTTAAAACAAAAACAAAGAGTAACCCTCGGTCAAAGACTCAGAAGGTTTGGAGCCAAAACTTTTAGAGGAGCTAAAGTCAAGTACGCAAAGAAGACGGAGCTGACACAGGAGCAGATTAAAGAAGAGGCTGTTAAGATGTTTGAGCTTGACAATAAGCCTCAAGTAGAGGAGACCACAACAACACAAGAGACGGTAGCAACAGAGGAAGTGTCGTCAGAGACACCGAACAAAGAGGCCGTAGAAGAGCTCGGTAGAATAGTTGACGAGGAGTTTGGAACACAGCCCGTAGAGACAACGACCCAAGAGGAAGTGGTACAGGAGAAAGTGTCGCCAACGACACCGACTGAGACAGTGGTTGAGCAGGAGGTTCAAGAAGAAGCTGCACCTGTAGTTGAGGAAGAAGTGACTACCGAAGAGGGGCCTATAGATGAGGGAGATGTTATGCTTACCCAAGAGCAGATTGATGAACAAGTCGCTGAGGAAGCTGCACCTGTATCTGAGGAAACTCAATCCAAGAGAGAAGAGATTGAGGCTGAAATAGCAGATATTGAAAACAATGAGCTTGAGGATTTAGAAATGAACCTTGAAAACATTCAAGAAGAAATTCAAAACGAAAAGGAGAATTATAAAGAAGAGGCTCAAAGAATAAAAGAAGAGAAGGCTAAGGTTAGAAAGGATAAGACCTTATCTAAACAAAAGAAACAGGATAAGCTTGATGACCTCGAAGCTGAAAGAGATGGCTTTATGAACGATAGGGATGCCGCCATAGAGAACTATCAGTTTGATTTGTCAGAAGCGAAAAGAGAGGCAAGGAAAGCTAAGTCAAGAATCGCTAAGCTAAAAAAGAAACTTGATTCGGGCTTGGATTTTAAAAGAAAAACAGTAAATTTAAAAGATGAAGTACAAGACAAGAGAAGAACTGATAGAAGCTCCGAGAGAGGAACTGACAGTGCACGAACAAGTAGCACAAGAGACGTTAAAGGAAAATCCCGATATGACGTTGGAGAGAGCAATAGAGTTGTTAGAGATGATACCGTAGTAAACACAGTATCTCTTAGTGAGAATGAGGCTCAAGCTTTATCTGAGAATATGGAGGGTAAAGCTGTAGTAGATACAGAGTTCTACGAAACCAATGATGCCAACCTATTTCATAAATCAATAACAGAATCTACAAAGAATAATAAATATGCAGCAAGTGTATTTGTTTACCCTGTATCTGATTACAAAAATTCAAGATTATTTTTAACAGCAGACGGAAAGGCAGGTCTTGCTATTACAGAGGATGGTGATATAATTTCTGTATTCTCTTATGGAGAAGGTAAAGGAAGGGTTCCTCAGCTAATAGTTAATGCAATAAAAGAAGGAGCTGTTTCTTTAGACCACTACGACACTGTTCTTACAAAGTATTATGCTAAGTTTGGTTTTGTTCCTGTGGCTAAGGTTGCTTGGAACAATGACTTTTCACCGGATAATTGGAGTAAAGAAACATTCAAAGATTTTAATAATGGAGAGCCCGATGTTGTTGCAATGGTTTACGATGGAGGCAACAGACAAACTATAGCTGAAAGAGTAGGTAAATTTGAAGAGGTCAAGACTAAACTACAGGAAGCACCCTATGTAGTGGAATGGGATGAGGCAAAAGCCTTACAGGCTAAGCGAAACGAAGAGTTACAAAAGCCTATAACATTAAAAGAAGAAGCTAAAAGTGTGGACAATCTTAATCAGATGACCGACTTTATGAATAAAGCTTTTCCGAATGTAGAAATGTCTACAGACCAACAGACTTTTGACACTGTAATAAATTCAGATAGAGTACGTACATACCTTCGTAAAGGAGATATAGTGTATGGTGTTACGGTAGACGGTGATGTGTATATCAACCCCGACGTACACAATAGTCAGTCTGAAATGTTTGATACTGCAATCCACGAGGTAGGTCACGTGTGGCAGAACTATCTACAGACCACAAAGAAAGGTAAGCAACTGTACCGTAAAGGAGTAGAGCTTGTTCAACAAACAGAAGAGTTTCAGAAACAACTTAAAGAGTTTGATGGAGATATAGAAGCTGCAGCTCGTGAAGCTATGGCAATCCTTATTGGAAACAAGGGAGAGAAGATAGCAAGTCAATCTTTGAAGGCGCAGTTTAAAGAATGGTTGAATACTATGTGGGAGTTTATACGTTCTCAATTCAAACTTTCTGAAGACCTTACGGTAGAGGAGATACAAGACTTAACAATAGACTCTTTCCTTGGTACAGCCTTGGCTGATATTTTTAGTGGTAAAGAACTAAAAATTACAGAGGTAGCACAAAAGCAAATGAAAAACCCCGAAGTGGTTTTCAGCAGAACAGCTCCTATATTTGATGTAATCGACAGGGGTAGAAGGCTTGGATTTACAGATGCAGAAATCAGAGAGGTACTAAAAGAGAGAGGGTTTTCAACAGGTAATATTAACGAGGCTCTTACAGTTGGTATCGTAAACGAAACACGTCCGATGCCACGAGCTTTTGAGAAAGTAGAAGGTGGTATTGACGAGGCACGTCAGTTATTTGATGAGACGCAAGAAACTGTTCGTCAGTTTTCTATAATGGGACCAAGAGGAGGCGTGTCGGGTAGAAGAGCACGTAACAAAACTTTCTCTCAGATAAGACAGAAAGCACAGGAAACATTAAAAGCTAATCCAATATTCCAAAGACAACCCGAACAAGTACAGCAGGAAATTCTTTTAGGGTATGACCAATCGCTATACAGAGATTTTGATGCACAAGGTCCTATACGTTCTAACAGAAGAGTGGAGGCTGAGATGGCTAAGATTAGAGAGACACTCAAGCAAAGAAAGATTGGAAAGAAAAATCTAAAAGAAGCTCAGATAAGGTTAAAGAACTACATCAGACAGAGCCTTCCGGATACTCCTTATACACGTGGTGCTATACAAAGAATCAATAAGCTTCTTGTAGATTCAACCGTAGATAATTTTGAGGCTAAGATTGAGAAAGTAGAGATTGAAATACGAAACGCACGGGCACGTATGAAAGCGGAGACCGTAACGGGTATCCTTGACATACTTAAAAAGAAATCCAAAGTAAAGATAACAAAAAGTGGAAAGCGTAGAGGTGCAGGAGTTAACGCAGCAACACAGTTATACTTTAAAGCTGTGCTTCCCATAGTAGAAGACATCGTTGACCTTGCAAGAGCACGAGCGGGAATGCAGTCTCTTCAGTCTAAAATTGACCAAAGAGTTTTTGACATTAACAATCAGATAGACAAGGTAAATGAGAATCCAAGACTTTCAGCAGAAGAGAAAGCCGCTAAAATACAGGAGCTTGAAGCTAAGAAACGTAGTACAAAAGCAGAGGCTAAATCTATCAGCAACACGCAGACTCGTATTGAGGAAGCAGAGAGTAAGATTCAGAAGCTCCGAGACAAACTAAATGACCCGGAGGTAAAGCAACAGATTGATGAGGCACTTCTTATACAGGAACAGAACCCTCTGACAGCAGATAAGATTCTTACCACCAAACAACAGAAGCTTCTTGCTGAGGTACAGGCTCTTGACAACTTCTCTCCTATACAGGGTATGACCCTCGAAGAGACCAATGCTCTATTAAATACTCTTAAAGATATGAGCAGTCAATCAATCGCACAGCTCAAGGCTGAGAACACTGTTAGAAGACAGCGTAGAGCAGATAAGGCTAAGAAAGTAAGGGCTCAGATACAGGAAACAAATCCCGAATTGTTTGACGAGAATGGAAACCCATTAGATACAAATGAACTGAATGCTAAGAAGGATGAGGTGCGTACCGTGTTACAAGAAAAAGGATTCTTTGCAGCATCATTAGAGTGGGTGAAATCTACATTTAAGTTTGACACTTTTAAGGACTACATAAGAAGTGCAAAGAACACTGTAAGTAATATTCAAACACTAACAAACATAGCGGATAGAATAACAGAAGGTAAATCTGTATTCACGGACAACATCTACAAGGCGTTCAACAGAATGGATGAGAACAACAACCGAGGGCTGTTAGAGACACGCAAGAAGATAGACCGAATAGCTACGTCTGCAGGTATTGTTGGGGGTATCAAGGGAGTTAAAAGAAGATTGGCTACAGGTGTTCATAGAATGAAACTTATATCAAATAAAAAAGGAAAGCAAACCACATATACCAAAGCCTTTAATGCTGACCAACTAATGCGTATATATGCGCTTAGTCTTAACGATGTTCAGAGAGCTAAGCTTGAGAACCAAGGCATAGGAAAAGAACAGCTACAGGAGATAAAGAATATTCTCGGACCGGATGTGGTACAGTTCACCGAGGGCATTGTAAACTTCTTAAGTAACGAATACTACGAGCAGGTTAATAGTGTATACGCACAGGTGAACAATGTTAACTTAGGGTTCATAGAAAACTATTTTCCAACACAAACCATTAGTCCTAAAGTGGACGGAGGTATGTTAGAGAATGGTGATTTCAGCGGTATATTTAATAGCGAAACAGCACCTGCATTCAAACAGCGTGAAGATTTAAAATCAGACATCAACCTTACAGAAGCTTCGTTTATGGAGACGCTTGAGAACCACACGCAGACAATGGAAAAGTTTATGGCTTATGCTGAGGGTGTACGTGAGATGAATGACTTCTTTAGCATACCGGAAGTAAATCTTTTACTTAAGGAAGCTAAAATTTCGAGGATGTTAAAGCACCTTATTAATCAAGCTATAAACCCTGCTTCTTTAAACGGTGGACCAAGCAACAAGCTACTGAGTGCATTTCAAAGCAAGTTCACCTCGTTTGCATTATCCTTTAAGGTGATACAAATATTAAAGCAGGCATCATCATTTATAAACGCTTTTGAAGACTACAGCTACCGAGGCAACGGAAAAAGATATATCCCCGGAATGGATACGCTTGGGTTTATGTTTGATGCGGCGACTACAATATTATCACTGCCATTAGATTTATTCGGAATGAATGGACCCATACATCAAGCTATGGAGATGTCAGCGACATTCAAGCGAAGAGTTGAGCAGGGTATTGAGGGTGATGTATATGGATTGGAATCGGGTTCTAAAACTTTTAAGAATGTAAACAAAGAGTCATCAAGGTTTAAGAAAGCAAGAGCATTAATCAGAACAGCCGCCGCATCACCAACGGTATTGGGAGATATCTTAGGTGTGATGGGATATATGATTAACTACAAGCGTAATATTAAGAACGGTATGAGTAAGGCTGAAGCTGTTGAGGCTTTCAATGAGTACAACGCCACACAGCAGTCGCGTAGAGGCTCAGACAAAATCGCTCTTCAGTTTTCTAACAACGCACTTGTCCGGTCGTTTACAATGTTTGGAAGTGTATTGTTCTTACAAATGAATAGAGTGATGCAGTCAAGTACAAATATGAGAAGAGATGCCGCAAGGTCAGTAGCACTATCTGCGGAGGCGGCGAAACTTGCTGCACAAGGAAAAATGAAAGAGGCTAATCAAAAAAGAAAAGAAGCAGCCAAGGCCGCACCAAAGAGAAAGGACATCAGAGCATTTGCACTTAATGCTTCACTAGCAAATGGTTTGTTCGTAGCAACAGCCAACCTCGCTAAGTTTATACAGGGAGATAGCGACGACAGGGATGAGGCTCTTAAGAAAATAAAAGAGGCAATGTTGGGTCTTAATCTTATATATCAGATTCCATTATTAGGTAGTGTTGTAGAGAGACAGATGGGAAATAGGTTTGCAGGTGATGTTACTAATCCATTTATGAGTATATACTATAAGGTTAATCAAAACTTTGATAAGTATGGATGGACCGGTGTAGCTAAACCTCTTGTTGAGGTGGTTTTAGGTATGCAGACGGACCCGTTCATAGGGCTTTATAAGATGTTCGGTACTGATGGGGCGGAGTTTGACCAAGCTACCTTAGATGCTTTGGGTATCAGCAAATCATACGCGCCGAGTGGAGAGACAGCCGCAGAGAAGAAGGCAAGAGAGTCAGAGGGTAAAAGAACCAAGACAGAACAGAAGCAGTATGAAAGAGACTTGAAGAAGTATAACCTTAGAGAGTACAACAGAAAATACGGAGCGAGAGATAAACGTCTGAAAGAAATAGAAGACCGAAAGAAAAAAAGAAATAAAAGTAGAGATAAGCAGAAGAAGAAAAGAGAAGAAGAAATGAAAAGAAGAAAGTTTAGAAGGATTAGATAGTGTCCTCAACGACACTAATAATACTTTGCGTACTTGAATGTTTTTTGTTTGGAATAGTATAGCATCAGCTCTTCATCGGAGTAGGCATCTTCACGTGGCTCACGACCTCCCCATCTTACCTTACCCACAATCTCTTTCACCTTACCGTAGATAATTCCATCTTCACATGCCCATACCAATACGGGATTCAATCTCTTGGCGCATAGCTTAGTTACTTTGGTTGCAGATATAGGAAGAGGATAAGCATTAGACATTTCTCTGAGCCTACCTTTTACCTCCACGTAAGCTATAAGATTTCCTTTGTCGTTATACACCCTATAGTCTACGTCAAATGGGTCAAGTTTTTTGAACGAGCCATTGAATCTCTCAACAAATTTTGTTATGGCTTTTAGTTCTCTTTCCCTGTCCTTCTCTGTTTCAAAAAGTGGGCTCATTCTTCTTCGGGTATGTAGACGTATATAGGAAACCCATCACCACCTGCACCTGCAATGTTGTAATCGAAATGTTCTATAGCGTCGGTTTCACTCAACCCGTCTTCCACTATTATTTTGTTGATGATTTTATTTGAATCCATAACAAGCACGTTGCTTGCGTACATCAATCCCACCACACAGTCTTCAAATCCTGTGGGGTATAAGAATGTTTCATCCGGAAAGTCTTCTGTTATTTGCTGTAAAATTGTTTTTGATTCTGACATATATTTAATTTAATTTATCGTGTTCTTCTGCGTGACACCTAGCGCATAGCACTCTGCACTTTTTTATTTCTTCTACAATTTTTTTTCTTGAATATCCTGTGTTAATTGCATCTCCTACACTGAAACTTTTATCATCGTTGTAATGATGAAACTGCAGTGCATGAGGGCTAAAGTCATCGTGAGTTAAATCTGAGTAGCCACATTTCTCACAGTTCAAATTCTTTTTTAGATTATTGTACCATTCTTTTTTTCTTTCTTTGTATCCTTTTTTTACTTTTCTGTAGCAATCAACACAGGTTCTTCTCTTGTGATTCTTTCTGTTCTTTATTCCCGCTGACCAATATTCTGATGACGGTTTTTTTTCTTGACACCTAACACATACTTTATACTCCATCAGATAATGATTGCCTCAAGTCTTTTAGTTTGGCCAAACTCTCATCTACCTCATTTAAACATTCTGATATTTCTCTGTCTACAAGATACTCATATACGTTGTCCATGTGGTCGTGAAGCTCGTTCATAATTAAGTTAATATGATTAAGTCTTTTGGCATCAATGGACGGGATTGACATTGCTTATATGTTTATTTTATACACCATTTGCAATCATATAAAGTTTTCTTCTAAACGCTTCAACATTGTTTTTATGTACCCTGTCTTTTATTATTCTAATCAAGGGGGCATATTGTCCAAACTCTCTTATCTCCGAATGTAAAGAATTTATTTCTTTTTTCAAAGCATCGTTCTCAATTTTCAAGGTTACCATTTTACTTCTAAGTATGTCCTCGTGTGTAAGTTTGTTTAACTTGTCGGCGTCATATATTTCTTTTGAATGATAATCAAAATCCTCTTTGCACATATTATACCTTTGCATTAAAAGAGGATTGTTTTTTAAATGATAGTCTACGTCCTTTAAACTATGTATGATAGTTGCGTGGTGCATGCGAAGACACGCAGCGATATCAGTTTTACTATACCCAAAGTCATGTAGTATTTTAAAGAACACTCGCCTTGCATTTACGACTTCCTCTTTTCTGTTTCTTTTTTGAATGTCTACATTAAATATAGAGTTGACAATGTTAATCAGTAGGTTTTCTATTTTCAAATTTCTTATCATGTTTATTAAATTTTAGTGTTTGATTTTCATTTATATAATCCAAGAAGGTATCCACATCTACCTCCTCTACCCCAAGAAACAAGCATAACTCCTCTTCTTGGTTTAGGTATTCTAGTCTAAAAAAGAATGGCTTCTCAAGTGCATGTGACACTCCTGCCACATACTGAGTCCATCCATTCTTTACAGGCAAATCATTGACTTGTTCTGTAATCTGTGAAGCAATATCAAAAGCATAGTCCATTGGTATCTCTCTTATTTGTTCGATAAACCAATCGTCAATATCATATTGGATATTACCCACCTTTGTATATCTCTGTTCTACCATAGTCTTTTAGTTCTTTTAGTCTGTATTCCTGCAGTTTGGACAGTTTCCCTCCGGGTTTTTTTACCTCGCTGAATATAACATCAGAGTCGGGAGGTATAGCAATAAGGTCGGGTATTCCATTCTTATTTGTCTTGATAAGCTTTATAACATAGTATCCTTGCTGCTCAAGTTCCTGTATCCTTTTCGTCTGTATTTGCTGTTCCGTCACCTATCAAAGATAGCAAATCTCTTTTGAAGTGACGAATCGTATAATCCTTCTTCTTTGATACCGCTTTATATATCTCATGCTCTATACCTCCTTTAGAGAACACCCAATACACATCGCTTTTTAGTCTATCCTTGGTTGTCATTCTATCTCTGCTCTGCCAATATGAGGTAGCACTAAAGTCTATATTATAGTATACCAAGGCATCGGCATTTCGCAAAGATATTCCCTCTCGTCCCGATACAATTTGTAGCGCGATAGACTTGTTAGTGTCGTTAAAGACACTCAAGTCTGTGGTCAAATAGTCTGTTCCGTAGACACCCATTAAAACCTTTAGTTCCTGTTTAAACTTATAGAATATTCCTATTTTCTTGTCCTTAAATGTATCTCTAATATACTCTGCTTTACTATCATCCAATGTCATAGTCTTACCGCTCTCAAACTTTACGGTTCCGGAGTGTATCTGATGTATTTTAGACATTAGTTTTACAGGTGTATCTGCAAGTATAACCTCATCTTTACCTTCAACAACAAGATTTTGTTTAAGGTTTTTAGCAATAGTATGAATAATAGGTTTCATCTCTACAAGCAGTATGTGCTCTTTAGTTTCCACTTTGAAACCTGCCTCAGATTGCGTGTAATTTATTGTATAAGGACTCACTGCCTGCACTATAGTATCATACCCCTTGGAGTAATCTCTAATTGTCATAGAATTGATTCTTCTTTCTGTTACATTTACATAGTCATCACAGAATCTGTAGAAGTTCTTGTACTGACTGAACGGATTTGTTGGTATCCCATACACTTGGTGGTACATCTGCGAGTATGACTCCGGTGTTGGTGTTCCCGACAGTAGGATAACTTTACTTCTGTTCTTTCGTATCAATTCTTTCACAGCCTTGGCCCTATTACTTGGCTTTGGGAATGCGCCCATTGAATGTGCCTCGTCACATACAATCACGTCCCATTTCAAATCGGGAATCTTATGTATAGACTCGTAGTTAATTGTGAACAAAGCAAAGTTGGTGGGGCACATTTTGGTATAATCATCACTGATAGAGCCTATGGCTTTCTTCTTTGTGAGAAACAATACGTTATCAACATTCAGTTGTTGACATATTCCTAGACTCGTGAGCGTCTTACCTGTCCTCACTTCCATAGCAAGATACAAGAATCCCTTCTGTTTTACTATCTCAGTTCCTTTGTGTATGATTTCTTTTTGGTAATCTCTAAGTTCTATCACGTCTTGCTTTTTGTAATATTCTAAACTATTTTTAATTCTCTGCTTGACCTCATCTGAAACTTTATGAAGAGGCACGTCAACCATAACCGCTGACTTGCCTCGTCCTCTTTTTACTTGATGTGTTTTAGATACTACCTTGTCAATAATTCTGCAGTATTTCAACATCATCTCATTGCTGTACGAAGGTCTTCTCTTTATGATATCGTTCATACTTTTTTGTATATTCTAAACTTATATCCAAAAAGATTTAGTTTAAATATTCTTTTCCACATCTTCTTTGTTTTGGTTTAATAATTTAAGACCTTCATCAATCTTGCTTACCAAATAATCTTTAGCACCCTGCGTTAGTTCATCTGCAAACGTGCAGTCTTTTGCTAGCCTTAGTGCGTTTCCGATTGTAATAATTGTGTCCTCATCAAAGGCTTGGATTTTGTTTTCTGCAAGCAAAATCTTTGCATCTTTAACGCTTTTTAAATTGTTTCTGTACTCTTGAAATATTTGATTATCTATTACCATTTTATTTTGTTTTTAACTGTTTATACTTCTTTGATTATTTAACTCTTCCGGTCTCTTCATTCTCATCCATCTACCCGAAGCATCTCTACCCTCTTGTGGTGAGCCTCCTGTAGCGTATACCGCGTATGCAACCAACCACTTATTGAATCTTATACGGCTGATTGTCATACGACTCTTAGGCCCATAGTCCGGATACTCCTGTATGAAATCGTAGTAACAATCCTGCATTACAATCCTTTCATCTACCACTAAGTTTTCATTTGGCTGTGCTCCGTTTATCAACCCACACCATTCTATAAAATCGTGACTCGTCTCTGCTGAAAGTTGTCGCACCTTTAGGTTTACAAACTGACTTTCAAGTAATCCTGTTTCCAAGTAAGACTGAAGACATCCCACCATATAGTTGTCAAACTCACACCATTCAGAATCGTTCCAATCACCAAACATTAGTTTGCCAAATTCATCTAGCGGCGTAAAGTTTTTGGTATAATATTGGTGTAGTTCAAGTTCCCATTTACGTCTCGCAAAACTATTACCTGCTCCCTTGATTGCGTAGTTGGTAGTTATTGCAATCTTGGGAGACTTACTAAATGGTATCTTGATAGCATCCTTGTTTTTCTTTTCTAATGTCAACCCCTCTGTAACCACACTAAACAACCTCTCGAAGTCGAATTGTTTTTTAACATCATCGAAGACAAGTATCTGTGTGTCTGCACTCACAAGTTGGTATGCAAATGACCGCTCGAATGCAAATGACTTTCCGTCAATGGTTACTACCTTCTTCATCTTTGATAGTGCATTCATAAACAACCCCTTGCCTGTACCACCTTCCGGATTGTCTGATATCACCTCATCATTGAGAATGATTGCAGGACAGTAAGACAGGTTCTTATATCCGTGCATCATAAATCCTATCGTGGATTCCATTGATGCTATTCTGCTCTCGTTGTTTTTGCATATATTTCCTATAAACTTTCTGTAACTAAAATCTTCTGTTGTTACACACACGGAGAAGTTCCTGTCTATCACGTGGTCTTTCCAAACGTACCCACCCAAGTCCAAGTAGTCAAGAGTTGTAATCTCGTTCTTAGTAATCTTGACAGCGCAGTTTCTGTAGTACAGATAAGAGGTGTCTTTGGTGTCCTCAATGAAGTAGATATCAATCGTTGACAACAAGGTAAGAAACTCCTCTCTAAAGAATCTTGTTTGGTCTGCGAAGTAGTTATATATAGATATGTCGTCAAGTTCTATTAGATAGTTTAATATGAAGTCTTTGATGCTCTTTTCATCTGTGTGGTCGATGAGGTTATTGGTGACTTTTACAAACACATAGTTCTTGCCACCCTCCGGACAATACTTGTAGAATCCATTGTCTTCTAAAAATTGTTTGAATAGTATGTGGGTAATCTTTATTACTCCCTTGTCAGTCTTTGACCAAAACTGCTGTTCTTTATTCTCCTCATCTACCCTCTGTAATACTGAGTCTATTGTATCGGAATCCAAGTCCGACTCTGCTAACTGATTCCGGATTTCTTTTTTTGATGTACCCCTCCTTAACTTTACTTTGATTGAAGTTAGTCTGTCCTCATCCTCGTAGTATTTGGTTCCGAAGTTTTGAGTATTGGAGTATGCTGATTCAATAGTTCTTATTATCTCACGCTCCGTGAAGTCTGAAGATATGTATTTGTTTAGTACATACTTAGCAAGGCTCCTGTTGATACCGAAGTCATTGAACGCAGCGGCGAGTACATAGCAGTTATGGTTTCTCTGTCCCTCTGACATCGGGTATTTCTTTTCCCACCATCTCTGCAGTATGTCTACGATTTTATTCTCGTCCGTTATTGGTATCGTGGGCGCATCTCTGTATGTGTTCTTCTCTTGATATTCTCTCTCGTCAATCTTATCCCAAACTGATGAGTTTTCATTGAAATATATAAGTGCATCGTAAGACTCATAGCATACACGAGATAAATTCTTACACGTGATATCGAAGTGAGGATTGTCGAAGTGATTCTTTAGAGAGTTGAAATAGTTCACGTGGTTGTCTGTGTCCTGTGGTATCTTTACAAGAACCTTTAGCCCTCTTCCGGACGGAGATATAAACACTGAGTAAACAAAGTTGTCTCTCGTCATCTGCTCCTTGTCCTGTAGCATATCCTTTTTCTTTTCGTATCCGTCGAAGTCCAAGCATATCAATCCGCTGTGTTCCTGTATTGAAGAGTCGCTTCTCTTTGTGAAGATACCGCTGAAACAAATGGCAGGTAACTGCTTCTTCAATTCATTTCGCTCTGCCTTCCTTGTCTCTTTCCTTATTTTCTTTACAAGTTCTTTGTTGGCCCCATTCTTTATCCTATCTAGGATTGCTAAGATAGGCCGGTGAAATGGAGTGTCTGTTTCCCTAATGTTTTTAAATATTGTAATATTATAGTCTGTCATTATTATTGTTGTTAGTGTTGAGTTGATGTTGACTTTGTGTAAAGTTTCTCTCTGATTATCAGTGAGTTGTATACTTTGTTAACTTTTTTCTCTTGTATTAAAGAATAATAATAATAAAAGAAAAGAAATAATAAAAGATATACTGATAAAAACTTTACATCTTAACGTTGAAAAAAAGAGTGTCGCTGACGACACTCCCTTTTTTAAACTAAAATCGACCAATTTAAAACGGTAGGTCATCCGCAGGTAAATCCTTTACAGCAGGTTCCCTTTTGGTTTTCACCACTGACTTATCCGGTTCCCATGTATCTAAATCACAATAGAAGTTTCCTCCTCTTGACTTTTTGATATTGATACTTACCCAACCTTCTTTGTTGGTATGTTCTTTCAGCCAAGCTACAGCATCTTCTGTCTTGATGCTTAGTCTTCCTAATACAAACTTATTGGATTCTGTTGAATCCAACGGTATCAAGGCTGTGTTTTGTTCTTGTCTCTTAAAGACAAAACCGTCTGCAAAAATTTTTTCTTCTGCCATATTATAGTATTTGATTCCGATGATTAAAAAATAAACCCACACACAATACATCGGATACACCGCGTGTGAGTTGTAAAATTATATCTCGTCTTTGACGTAGTAATTATTTATGTCAAGAATTTTTTCTTCAGAAAAGAATTTTTGGTACACCTCTATTGCTCTGTGCATCTTTTCTTGTCCTCTTATATAGAAGTCCTCATTACCTGTGAACATTCCCATTCTGCCTGTTTGCTTCTCAATGACTAAGAACATCATCGGCTTACCGAATAATCTTCTGTAAATGAATGCTTGACTATCGTAGTTGTACTTTCTTGCATTCCACTTGAAGTCATCAATGTTTGATGTAGTCTTTAGGTCTATGACATAATCTTTCCCAACAATGTCTGCCTTACCCTTCCACTGAGTAACTGAATCGTGGCCATAGTATGTCATAATATTAGGCATCTCAAAGTTGTTTCCCTTTTCGTATATGAGTTCGAAAAAATCAAGGTTGCCTGTCATTCTTGAAGCAAGATTCTCAATGTGTTCTGCTTCTTTTTTTAGTAGCAATACCTCAAGGTTCATATCAAGACAGGCTTCTTTGTATCCCTTCGTGTTACGACTTGCGAAGTCTACGATGTGAGTTTCTTTTGCCTTCTCCGGTTCAAGAATTAGTTGGTGAAAGTATCTGCCTTCAGCAAAGTTCTTGTTGTCGGGACGGGATACCCCGAAGTCTTCGGGATTCTTTAGCAGTGTTCCTATGTCTGAGTTGGATAGGTACTGCTTACCTACCCCTCCGTAATACTCTTGGTCATCACGGAGTTTTTCTATAACCCCGCTCATTATCCTGTAATCTTTTTGATTTCCTTAAGTTGAGTCTTAGTCATGGTATACTTTGCCTCTATGTTTGCAACGAGTTGTTCGTACCCCATCTGCTTATTGGCTGTCACGTACATAACAAAGTCCTCCCATTTCCCTTTTGGTATACCGGGCATCTTCGCTGTTGCTGACGGATTTTTGGTCTCTGTCTTTGCAGTTTCTTTCTTTACAGGAGCCTTCTTAGGTTGCTCCTTCTCCACTGATGGAAGGTCTTCTCCTGCATACACATACAGCCCAAGTCCGTGACGAGCAAGTGCCTTGGTAAGGCTACGTTGTATTGCCTTGTTCACATCAGTAGACTTTATCTTCACAAGTTCTATTGAGTTGTTACGGAAGTCCATTACAGGCAGGTACTCTATGTGCTCGATTCCCTCGATTGAGACTCCTGTCTTTACCCACGCAGAGTTATGGTCTCTGTGATAGAACACACCGTCTGCATCCTCATAGATTGTATACGTCGCTTCCGGATAGTGTTCTTTTGCTGTTGCCCAAGCCCAAGCCCAAGACAAATATGTCAGTCCATTCTTTGTTTCTGTACGTCCGTTGACGTTGATTGCGTTCAGTGTCTCGAACACTGATTTCTTTTTAGCGTTTGCCATTTGATTTTAATTTATTTAGTTTAACCATTAATTCTGCGTACTTATTTAGCACACTCTCTCTTTGAGTTTTGTAAGACTGAATCTGTTTTGGATTTTTTTTACCATTCATTTCAGACTTAATTAATTTTTCTATTCTGTCGAGTCTATCTCTGTAGTTATCCAAAGACACCTCATAACATCCATATCTCCAACCGTTATTTAGAAATACATTTACGTCATGTACCTTCTTGTAGTAGTCTCCTCCCTTTCCGGTATTGTATATCTGTACCTCACCTGTAACGTCTTCCCGCACAATCCTGCATCCGTATACAATTCTCGCTTGATATCCTGCTCCGTCAAGATTAGATGCAAATGTGTCTTCTTTTGCCTGTTTCCATATTTGTTCTATGGTATACATTATCTTAAAAAATTTATAAACTCCTTAAAAGACTCATCTTCCTGCATTCTCTTTTTAGTTTGAGAGATTCCATACTGCACTGACGAGTGTGCCACATCGTATCCATTCTGTTTCATGTGGTCTCTAATGTATGCCATTGTCATAGGCTTTGAGTGACATAAATAGTATAGAGATTGTCTTGCATCTGACACTCTCTTGACTTTTGTCTTTGTAAATATTCTTTCTTTTGGCACGTCGAATGCCTCTGATACTTTTTCTGCGTAGTTGTTAAATGTTGCCATGTTATTTTATTTTTGATTTGAAATTGTTCCATAGTTCTTCCTCCACAATTTTGAAGTTTCTGTCCTTAAAAGGTAGCCCATCTATAGTGGTTATCCATTCTCCTGTTTTCAAAGACTCTATGTAGTTTCCATCTAAGTACACCATTACGGTTTGAGAATTATCGTTTATAGAGCCAATGTAGTTCTTTCTGAAGTAATCAGAAGTCACTAAGTAAGCAGTGTCGTTGAAGACACTACGGTCAATAGCCTGCTCTTTATCCTGTAACTGCTGTAGTTTTTGAATCAAACTTGCGTTTACATTCTTACGTAACTTTTCTTCAATAATTTGGTTTTCGTATATTGATTTCATTTGATTTGATTTTAGTTTAAAAAATTTTGGTAGTCTTTTCTATCTAAGCAGATGACATCACCAACGATATCGAAGCCTGCAATCTCTGAAGCCTTGTTGTTTTTCTTCAGACCTTTCATACGCCCCTCCTCGTTTACGATGAGCACCTTGCCCGTGCGTGTGGCGACCACCTCTATGTATCCACCTACCGCATCTTGTTTTTCTTTTAGTGTGTCTGCTGTAAAGTTGTCAGTGACATCACCATTTACTTTGATTAGTTGTATCATTGAATTGTGTTTGAATAAAACAAATATAAGAAAAGAATTATACAATTCCTAATCTTTTTTGTAATAAATTTATAGTGTCTTTCACGACACTCATAAAGGTAAACCTAAACAAAGAATATATTACCAAGCCCATTCTTTTTTCTTCTCAAAGGTAACCCCGCTAGGTATTTCAAGTGTGAAGGTAATACCGCGTCTTGTATTCTGTCCCATTCAATGAACATATCGTTACCCTCACCTTCCCAAAGACTTAAGTTGTAATGCTTTAAGTCGTTACCCTCACCGCTTTTTATCGCTTTATTAAGGGATGTATTTACCTTCTCTAGTTTGTCAATTACTGACCTCGTGTATTCAATATCTCGTATCATATCTATTTTATTTTAAGTTGTTCTTTGCCTGTAGTATTTTGATGTACAGCCCATAGTTAAAACTATCCCAATACTCTATCCAATCTGCTATGTTAGTTGCCTTAATCATTTACATTGTTATTTATAGATTCCTCCACCTTCTTAAGTCTTTCCATCTTCTCCTCATCTGATATTTCATCCCAATCAGATGGCTTCTCCCAATGTGGATTAAAACTTTTCATTGTAGAAAATACTATGCGCTCTTTGTACTCAACCTTTTCTTTTAAGGTATTTTTTTCACTACCCATTTCTCCTATTACTAAGAACATTTTCATTAAATCTATCTTGTTACTCATCTCTATTGTTTTTTAATTGTTAGTGATTCCTCTTCGTCTTCCTCATAGTAAGATTCTATGTTGTCCTCTTCTAAGATTTCCATCTCATCAGTCTTCCAACCTGTTACTATGCACTCCCTTATCGAAACATATTGTGGCTTGTCCTTTTTGGATTCGTTGTAGTGTTTCATTGCCTCTGATTTGTTTGGGTAATAACTTGGATAGTCCCTGCCGTTCCAATCACTTTCCCATACTGAATATATCTTTGTTGTGCTCATCTCTATTGGTTTTCGTCTGTTAAAAAATCGTTGTACTCAAACTTACCTGTCTTTATGTATTGGTAAATCTCTTCCTTGTATACGTGCTCATACTTGAACAGTGTGTCCGGGGTATCAATAGTCAACGTGTAAAGTTTTCTTCCGTCGTTGGTCTGTTCTCCCATTCTTTCGACCTGTCCTTTCATCAACAGGCATATAAAAATAATTGTCTTAAACATTTTATTTGGTTTTAATTGTGTTATAATAATTTTGTCCGTGATATAAGATGACTTTCTCTATGGCTTTCTCCACATCATCAACATCCTCGTCTATGTCATCAGCCAAGTTCACGTACACCGTAAGTTGACACTCGCGCATATCATCCAACATGTTTTCTAATCCTGTTGGATTACCACTGCTTCCGTATCTTTTCTCTATGGCTTTTGTAATTTTAGTTTTCATAATCTATTCCGTTATTAGTTCGTGATTGTCATCGAAGACTCTTGCATCTTCGCCATACCTAACCACAACATCTCCGTTGTATATCCAAGGGCCACCCTTTTTGTCTTCCTCGCTCAATGTTTCGTGGTGGGCAAGGTCTGACTCACTGAAGTAGGAAACCTCGTTACCATCTTCCATGTTGAGACCTATACAAATTTTGTAGTACCCCCATCCCGTTGGTATCTCTACACCTATCCAAGTTGGTGATGCTTCGTTGATTATAACCTCGTGCTCATCTGCTACCTCTTGCAGGTAGTTCTCATCAAATTCAACCTCTCCTTGCAGGTATCCTATGATTCTTTCTTTTGATTCCATTGGAAGTATATGCTTATCAATAAAATCTTTTTTGTTCATTACCTTTTTCATTTTATTTGGTTTGTGAACGAGTGTCGCTGACGACACCCGTTCTGATTTGTAATATTAAAGTGTACCTTCTACACCATCCTCGTCTTCGTATGTGTAGTTGCTGTTCGATAACTTAAGTTCTGATGTGTCAGCGAATGGAGTGCCCTCTAATGTAGGCATGTCCTGTTGGAAGTCATACACACTTAAGTTAGTTGCAAGATATTCTTTTATGTTCACGTCTCCGGGAATCTCAATAGTTCTGCTCTGCTTTCTTGTGAATGTCTCAACAACCGACACCGTAACCTGTTGTGTCTCCGGACGTACGAAGTCAATCATAAACTGCTTGACCTTCTCGTCCATTGACAGACCGTGGTATGTCTTGTATTCGAATCGTGAAGGAAGTGTTCTGAAGTTGCCCGAATAAACTTTAGCAAACAATTTAGTTGTCTCTGATGTCCATTTAAACTCACTTGTATCAGCCACCTCATTGGTTTCTTCTGCCTGTACTTTCTTCTCTGCCTTTCTTTTCACGCTCTCCTTGACATAGGCATTTGCATCCTCAAGAAGTAGCCTCACATGTAGTGGGCTTATCTCTGATAGGTCTCTAAACTCCAACACCGCAGAGCCTCTGCCTCTCTTGTGTGGGTTTTTCTTTACCGGTAATACCCTGCACCATTTTCTGTCGATTGCAAATCTGTCAAGGCCATTGCGTACCCCAAACTCTTTTGCTAAATCTTTCACCTCAGTTCTTGTGAGGGTTTTCTTTGATAGTTCATTAAAGAACCTTACTGCTCTGTCGAGCGCACCTTCTCTTTTTTGTGCCATTTTATTTGATTTGTGAGGCTCGCTCAAGCAAGCCTCTGATTTATATTCATTATATTACCCAACCTTCTTGAAGATTAAATTTATTTATCTCATAATCTGATACGTATGCTGATATCAACCACGAGTCATCACATTCAGACATGTGCTTCTTGGATTTTCCGTAGTCTATACTTACGCTTCTACCCAATAGAGAGTTTAACTCTGATAAAAAATCAGACACCTCTTCTATGTTTCCTTTAAAGAAAGTGCTTATCTGTTTATCATAACCCTCTTCAAATTTATTCTTTGTTAGGTCAAGTAGATTCATCACGTCTCCTATCGCATACTCCTCCTCACATCCCATATACTTATCCTCTAGGTGCTTACGTCTCTCCTCTAAGATTTCTTTTAGGTAATCAATTCTACCGATTACATCTTCTTCGCCTTGAATAGCCCCTGCTATTTCTTCTGCTGTTAATTTAATTAATGATTTCATCTTGTTAAGTTTTATTAAATTTCCGTTTCATCGTTTTCGAATCATCAGCCGGGACACACATCCCGATACGGGAGGAGTGTCGTGCACGACACTCCCCGTTTGAGTCAGACTAAAACTTACTAAAATCTGACTACGTGTACCATTCTCCACAGGTCTCGCAGTAGTAGTTACCCCAACCGTCGAATGCGAAGTTGTTGGAATTGCACTTTACATTACTGCACTGCTTCGGGGTACTGAATGCTGTACCTTTGTCGTCTGCGTTGCAGTCGTCGAACAGGTCTGCAATCTTAGTGACCGCAGGCTTTGTAACAGGCTTCCTGTATGTTTTAGTGTACGTACTTTTGCTGTTGAATGAATAGCCCTTGTAAGGTCTATACTCCTGCGTGTAGGTCTTTAAGAATTTGTGATGAGGCTTTAGTTCCACCGTTGGATTGAAGTACAACCAACATAAAATCTCTTTACCCTTGACCATTACGGTAATCTGCTCGCGCTTGTACCATATCGGGTGACCTTCAAGGCTGTCAACGTTCTCGAAAGTTTGGTCTGATACCTTGAACACATCCACCTTAATGTTATGACCTATGCCGGGCTTGTTTATCACATACGGCAGGCCGTCTTTGATTAGAGGGTATTTGTTTTTGGTCTTACCACCGCCTACATATTTTGAGCCTTTAAGATAGTGGTAGTAGTTGCTGTACCCTTTCTTTAGTGTACCATACACCGCTATGACGTTTGTTTCCAAGACGTTTGCTTTTGAGAACCATACACCGTCGTGATACGTAAACAATTCCCTGTTGTAGATTTGGAACGAACGATTGCGCGTGTTTATTGAAACAAACCTGCAATAGTTGAGCGCGTTCGAATCTTGTATTTTAAGGTGCTCTTTCCAATACTTGCGGGGTATATCCCCAAGTTCATTCGCCAACTCTTGCGAGTCAGTCACCTTGTCGTTTCCATATCCCCAAGCGGTTCCGTTCATCATTAGAAGTTCATCCGTCTTCGCTCCGCATACGAATGGGTGCGTATTCTCTTTGGATATCTTTCCAACCGTTGCGTATCTGAAGTGCGCTATAAACGGGCGGTGCTTGTTCTCATCTGAGGTCAATACACCATACTCCTTTGAGTCGTGTCGTGTTACCTCGAACGTGTCTAGCCATACTATGCCTAGTCCATGAGGGTTCTTCCTTGCGCTTGTTTTAGCCACCTCGCGAGATAGTGGTTTGTCTTTTTGTTTTACGATAATTACACACATAATTATTTAGTTTTGTGGGCGGTCTCGTTGTCGATACCGAGCCCTGTTGGTGAGCGGTGCTTGTGTAGGTGACCGCTCGTCTACCTGTGTTTTGTTTATGATTTATACAAGTATACGACATAAATTTGACAATTCCAAATTTTGCAGTATTTTTTTTTTTAGTGTCTTTAAGAAGACACCTAGTGTCTTCAACGACACTCCTTCATTAATACCATACCTCATCCAAGTCGCAGTCTTCCTGCTTACATACTTTGTCTATGTACGCGCGCATGTGTTTCCTGTTATCGAATGTTTTATTCACGTACTTGTCTGTCCCGTTCGGCATTCTGAATTTTATCTGCGCCTGTATTGAGTCGGTGCTTTCTTCTCTCTTTGTCATTAATTTTTTCACGTAATTAATAGTGTCGTATGCCTGTGCTATCTTTCCCTTCAACATTTTTTCGCTGTCGTCAGTGAAATGGTATTCCTCATTCAAAACATTCATTGCCTTCTTGAGTCTTTCGATTTTCTCTTTATTGCTTGTCATTACTTTAGTTTTTTTATTGTTAGTTCTTTTCTCTGCAGTGTAGGATATTCCTGCCGGAGAATTGTAAACGCCTTGTCTATGGCCTCCCATTTGGAGTGACCGGAGAGGGACATCCCTCTCCAATCTCCTAACCTGCGCTTGCAGGTTATGTGGTAGTAAAATTGTCTTTCTACCACGTGCCCAAAATTATTTGAGCAATCGTGTACCCTCCGAATCCTACAACGAGGGGTGTAATTGCGATGAGCGTTAACTCAATCTTTTTAAGTGTCTTCATGTGTTTGAATTTATGAAGGTTTGTAAATCCGTTTCAACCTTTTGGTATCATCAGTCAGTGCACACACACTGAAACGGCAGGAGTGTCGTTGAAGACACTCCCGGTGCTTACGTTTTATCCTGCTTGCACATCCATAGGAAAAGACCTATGTTGATTGCAAAGAACGATATAACAAACACTATCTTAATGGTTTCTTCGCTCATCTTAGTGTAGTTTATAGGTTTTAATTATGTTGTCTAATCTTTGTTGCTCTCGCTTTGCAATCTCAACTGAATTAAACACTTGTAAAAGCATTCCGAATGCGATTATCAATATCACTACCGCAATTCCGAAGCCTACTTTTGTCTCTGTGTCGTGTCTCATCTCTATTGGTTTTTATTTTGGTTTCTACTTTGCTGTGATGCTTCAAAGATGCACCCCCACATTATCAACGTTGTTAGTCCTGCAACAATTAATAGGCCGTTACAATTTAGGTGTATCGCCTGCTCTATCGACAGGAGAGAAAATACTCCGCATACTACCGCGAACATACATAGGAAATCAAATTTTAAGTTTTTCATCTTATAAGTTTTATTAAGTTACCTGTTTCGTCCTTTTGGACTCATCAGCGTAGGCACACACCTACGGACAGGAGAGGAGTGTCGGCGAAGACACTCCCCTGTCTTATCAATTCAACCCTGCGTTATCCTCGTTCGTTCTGTAACGAGTCCCTCGTTCACGCGCTAGTGCTCTAGTGTAAAAACGTTTCATTGAACCCACGGACCGGTGCGCATACCTAACATTGTCACCTTCAAAGTATTCACGTGTAACCGAACATACTCGATTGTTGTTGATGGCTTTCTGAAAGGCCTTGGCGAGTGTTAGAATGTTTTCTACCTCTTCAGCGGTGCTGTACATTCTTTTGAGTATTGGGGTGATTCTTTTCAAAAAAGAAGCATGAGTCTTTCCTGCGTGATTCACTCCGTAGTTTACTAACTCAAAGAACAATTCGTATCTGCGAATCATGCCTTTCACTGAGGTGATGCGCGCAGGCAATCTAAACTCGATGCCGTGACCGGTGTTCTTCACCACGCAATATTTCGTGCCGTACTCAAAATCATTAGAACCCCAACCCTCTGAAGTGTTAAGAAATGGATTACCTAAACAGTAGTAATTAGATAATCTGTATCTAAACAGTGCGAGAATAATACCGCTGTAAGGTCTTATGGCCTCGAGTAATTGCGTTCCGTTCATCCCATCGACACTTAGGTGCGTATGCGTGGAGCATGTGGAGTTAGAAGGGCTGTCACTGTCTTCAATGACTCTGCTAGCCTCGTGAAACATATTGAAGACTTTAGACCTCCAATGTGATTTTGGCAATAGCGGTAGTACGTGCGTGATTGCCTCTAGGCCACAAGTAGAATCTGTTTCGAAACCCTTAAAGAGCGCGTACTCCTTA